>Ga0105048_10010213_pt1 | contig 14889 bp, 13 predicted proteins | sample MAT05_FD_78382 | JGI IMG/M metagenome (GOLD analysis project Ga0105048, IMG submission 78382) | Freshwater microbial communities from Lake Fryxell liftoff mats and glacier meltwater in Antarctica - MAT-05 | ecosystem: Environmental > Aquatic > Freshwater > Ice > Liftoff microbial mat | place... | reverse complement strand
CTCGAATATCAACGACTTACGTGAAGACATCGGGCGGTTACGACGCAAAACAGACTGTTCGGGGACTTTTTGCGCTCACATCTGAGCACTGAGCACTTGCCATCCACGGAGTGTGAGAAATGCAGGCTAATCGCGAGCTGGTCGATCGTGCCTTCGTTCACATTCAGCGTGGCGGCGGTGAGGGTGAGGCCGGTCACGTCATAGAGCTGGCTGATGTAGCCGCCCTTCGCCGTCTCGGCGGGCGCGGCGACGGTGACGATGCCGGCGACCAATCCCACGCTTCCATCATTCGTGTAGCTCGCACTCGTGGCGCGTTTGCCACCGGCGTCGGCGGTGTCGGCGGCGATGCTGTAGTTCGCGCTGGTGCGCGGGCCGGCGTGAGCGCTTGCCACGATGAGCAGGGCGCACAGTCCTCTGTGCGGGGTTCGATGTTCAGTGGACGCTCGTTCCGCACAGAGGACTGTGCGGACCACTGTGCCTTCGGCGCGATTCGCTTTCGGGCTGTCGAGTTTTGTCTCCATGGCGTTCCAGGGTTCGGGTTGCTGCGCGAGCGACTCGTCGTAGCTGCGCTTGGGGATGGCGACGCTGGTGACGGTGAGGGTGGTGTCGGTCTTCCCTTGGACTTGGAAACGGAGGAAGCCCGTGGGGAGCTCGATTGCCGCGCTCGCATCGCCGGACTGGCGGAGCTGGGCGCGGAGAACGTTCTGGAGCTGGGGGTCGAGGTCTTCAAAGTGGTGCTTTTCGTCCTTCCCTTGCGCGCTGTGGCCGGGGGAGGAGAGCACTTGCGCGATCTGCAGCGTGGCCGCCACGGAATAGCTCCCGCTCTTCACGGTGGATTCCACCGGCGCTCACTGCGGCGCATCTCTGGAGAGCCACGCTACTTGAACTCCGCCCGCTTCGCGGGCTTGCAGTGCAGGCGGCACAACACCCTGTCGCATCCCACGCCATGAGTATCAGAAATGCGGGCCAGTGGAGCATCCTCGCCGGCTTGGAGCAGCAGCAGAGGAGGACGCGGACTTTTCGCACGGGGAGCCCGCCTTGGGCGAATTCCATCACGCGCTGCCGGCCTCCCCCCGGTTTCCCCGTGTTCCCGAGGCGATCGCCCGGCTGCGAATCCCGGCGCGAACCCTACAGATCGTCGCTGGGCTTTTTTCCCGGCTCCGGCTTTGTGGGCGAGGGTGACGGAGAACCGGCAGGGTTCATCGGCTGCGGCGCGGCGGCGGGTGACGCGGGCAGATCTTTGCCCACGTCGGTCGCGGCTGCCGGGACGAAGAAGACGTTGTTGTTCCAAGCCACCCGGACATTCGGCCCCTCGATCGCCAGATACCGCAGCCGCGTCCCGACCGGCAGGCTCACCTGTCCGTTCGGCAATGCGACGCCTATTCCCCGCACCAGCGTGATCTCGGTCCGCGGTGCAGCGGGCGGTGGCATCACCGCAGGAGCCGGGAGAGGTTCCGCGGGAGCGGCAGGTGCGGGCGACATCGGCTTTTCCTCGGCTGATGCCGGCTTCTCGGGAGCCATCGGCGGAGCTGGTTCCTGCGCGAGAGACGTGGGCGGCGCGGGCGCGGCTGCTGGCTCCTTCGGAGCCTCGGGCGCATCCGGCGGAGGCGTGGGCAGCTTGGCTTCGGTCGCGGACGGTTCAGGCGGGATCACGGCATCCGGCGGCTGCATCGCGGGTTCAGATACTTTCGTCGCCGCATCGGTTTTCGCCGACTTCCCGGCCGCAGGAGCCGTCGGAGTCGGTCCCTTTGATTCCGCCTGCTTCTGCTGCCAGAAGTGAATCCCGCCAAGAATCGCACCGAGCGCAATGACGCCGAACAGAACCCCGCGCCACATCGCCGCCAGCGTCCCCGGCGCCGATGGTGGTGGGATCAGACTTCGGGTCCCGCCAGCGAGGCTGCCGGACGACTTTCCGCCAGACAGCGATGTGCCGCCGGATTTCAGCCGGCCTTTGTAAGCAGGCTGCACCAACTGCTGGAAATGCTCGCCGATGGACGGGAAGAGGTAATCCCACAGCGCCGAGCGCGAATCCGCCTCCCAGTTCGGGTGCCGTTTGTCGAGGGACTCCACCAGGACCTGCACATGCGCCTTCGTGACGTCTTTCAAAGCCTCCGCGCCTTCTGTCTGGACGAGTTCCAGATAACGGCTCGCGCGGTTCGCCTTCCGGAGATCGATCTCATCCTGAAACACATCGGGATGCAGGCGCAGCCTCTCATCCTGCCACTTCCGGATGCGCCCCTGCATGGCCGGATCCTCGAGCGCGTCGCTGATGGCGAGCGCAGCCTTTTCCCTGCTGACACGTTCGTTGAACTCCGCTCCCAGGTACTTCAGAAATGCCTTCTGTTTCGCAGTCGCCAGCCCGCGACCGGAGGCACTTCCATTCGCACCATGCGCGACTGCGGGAGACGATGCTGATTCCGGTTCCCCGTTGCCGTTCGATTGCGCCGCGAGCACCTCGCTCAATGGCAGCCACCGCGCCAGTCCCTTCCGCCACGCCAGATCCTGCGGGCGCGCCCCGCCCTCGCTCAGCAGCGTCTTCACCAATGCCTCGTCGAAAGGCCCGGTCTGCTCGCCATCACGAATGACAAAAATTTCCATGGTCGTGTGAATTACCCGCTGCGCCGATCGATGTTAGTGGGTCGCGGGAGTCTCCATCCGCCACAGAATATCGGTCACAGACGGGAACGCCAGCCGCTACTTCGATGGCTTCGCACGAGGCGCGGTGTCCCAATAGGGACGCACGTGACCGTCGGCATACAGATAGTTCTTCTTGCTCTTGAAGTCGCCACGCATGCCGTGGACGCGCTCGGTGTCGAAGCACACGATCAGCTTTGAAATCGGCACGGTGAACTGCAGCCCACGGACATAGAGCTGCGGCGCGCTCTGCAATTCATCGTCCACGTAAGGCGCCCACTCATAGCTCGTCCCGCGCTTTGCGTAGTATTTGAAAGTTTTCGAGTCCGCCGGGCATTTGACGATCTCCTCGTTGATGCCGTAAGGCCCAAGCGTCTCCAACAGACCCTTCGCTTCGGCTTCCGGACCATAGATCGGCTTGCCCGGGTCCGGCTCGATCTCCGGATACACGCCGTCATTCTGCGCGACAAACCTCTGCAGCGCCGCGCCGATGTTCCGCAGGTTCGACTCGCATTTCACACCGTCGGCCTTCTCGAAGACAGTCGTGAGCGCGGGCATCGCCATCGTCGCCAGCACCGCGATGATGGCCATCACGCAGAGCAATTCGATCAGCGTAAAGGCGACGTCCGACCTGGAAAACTGACGCGTCCTCATTTGTTCGCCGCTCCTTTCACCTGCTGTTTGCGCTGCACGTATTTCTCGTAGCGCTGCAAACGCTGGTCCGGTGACTTCCTCTCCTCCGCACCCAGCCGGCGTTCCTGCATTTTGTCCATCATCCCCGGCTGGCTGAAGTGCTCCTCTATCTTCGGACGGCGTTCCCCTTCGGGCAGTTCGCGCACGGAAGCGAAAAATTTTTCCTGCTCCTCGAACTCCGCCCTCGCTGCCGGCTGTTCGGCGGCAGGCAGTTTTTCAATCTCGGCGAGAGTCCGCGCCTTCATCAGTTCACGATCGGTTCGCCGCCCCCGATCGCGGCCCCCACCCGCTCCTCCCGGCGGACGACCAGGCCCGGATTCATCGTCCCGACCTCCCTCCTCGTCAGCCATCCCCATTGGCCGGCCCATGAGGAGAAACACTTCCTGGAACTGCGCACCCGCCGCCTGCGCGAGTTTCGGTGCGGCCTTCCCAATCGCACCACTCGGAGGCATCTTGCCCACCGCCGGATTGAATTCATCGGGACACGCAAACGATGCCGACACGCCAGTAGCCGCAGCCTGAAGAAATCCGTGCAGCGTCTTCTCCGCCGGCTCCTTTACGTTCCAGACATCGCGTCGCGGATCCATCCGCACTGCGGACTCCCCGCCACCGGGACGGCCAAACAGCGGCACCTCGAAATTCTTCCAACCCTCCGGTCGTTTGCCACCCGAGATCGTGTCCAGCGCACCCTTCACGGCCCCGGCGTCCGGCGCGAAAAAATATCCGACCCGCCACCGCGAGTCCGTCCGCTCGCCCAGAGTCTCGATCGCCTCGGTGAGCGGCACCTTGCGCACGTGCATCGTCACCGGCTTGGCAGTGTCCATGTTCGTCTTCAAGACGATCCCGGCCTGCTTCTCGATGCTGCGGATGATCTCGGCGAGCGGTTTGTCATTCACTTCCACCGTGATGAGCCCCCACCCCGACCACACCCACCGAATGATCCCCACCACGAGGAGCAAAATCGTTGACCCGAGAAGAACCTGCTGGCGTTTCATCTCCGCTACAACCCGTGGTGCGGCAAAAAGTTGTGTGCCTGTTTTCCCCGACCAAGCCACTGCGACAGGAACTCGCAGAGCGCGGGCTTGTCCGCCACCTCCACCGTTTCGTTCCCTGCCTCGACGAAACCAAATCCCGGCCCCCACGCCGCTCCATTCACCACGCACGCGTCCGTCCGGCACTCGGCCAACTGCGCCATTCCCCGCGCCACCGCATCGCCGGGCGTTCCATCCAGTTCATACTTCCAGCCCACGATCCAGGCGAACGGAAAAATCTCCCGCAACTGCGGCAGCACCTTCACCGTCGGCTCCAGCGTCATCGTCAATTCGCCCGCCCGCGACGGCAGCTTGTCAGCCTTCATCACCGCGCCATCGACCCCGCGCACCGACTTTACCCGGTAGTCGCACAACGCCGCCGCGTGAAAGATCGCCCCAGCCCCGCCCGCTTGCATCTCCAGCAGCCGCTCCAGCAGATCGCCATTCGTCGAAAACGTGACCACACGCGCCCCGCCGGGCTCAGTCCGCGCCGTGGCCCCCTCGCCTTTCAAGCAAATCACCTCGTGCCCCGCACGCGCCAGGCCAGCCGCCAGCAACAGGCCAAGTTCGCCCGTCGAAAAGTTCGTCAATCGCCTGACCATGTCGATTGGCTCGTAGCCCGGCCCACACGTTATGATGACACGCATCCCGCCATCCTACCCCCTGCCCGCTCCCGCTCAAGGCTTGCCGCCGCACTTTCCCCGGGCAGCATGTCGCCATGGAACGAGCCGAAGCCAGCCAGCAGATCCGCGAACATTGCAACACCGTCTCAACCGCGGTGATGAGAATCCACCCCCTGCTCAACGCCCTCGGCGACGACGCGACGAAGGGTGAAATCGTCAAGGCACTCTACGAGATCACCAAGAACGTCGAGGTCGTGAAAAAGCAGATCATGCGACTGGAAAAGCGCGACGACAGTTCATTGCTCTGACCGCGAATCGTGCGGAGCCGAAACCAAGGACTCCTTGGGCGCACCGTCGCGCCATCCGCGTGACGTCCTTGTCGCCCTGTCGAAACATTACGATACCGCCCTCTGGCAGCGGTCGCTCCGCGCCGCTGTCAGCCCAGGCGGGGACCACACTGGCGATTTTCGCGAGTCCGGGCGGCATTCTCCGCTGCCACCGTGCAGGCTCGATGCGGCGCGGAGCGTCCGCATCGAGAGGGCGCAAAGCGCCCCTCCTTGTGCGCCCCACAAGACCATCGGAAACGTGTGCGCTGTTCGGTAGAGAAATACTAGATCGGTCGATGGGATGAACCGCGGATTGACGCGGATGCAAGAACTTGCACGTACGGTTGGGTTCTCCGTTGAACCACCCTTGGGTGAGAATTGGGATTTCGCCAAGTGCCTGGGGAACCGCGTCAATCCGCGCGATCCGCGGTTTCCATTCACGCTTTTGTGCTGGGCGCGACTCGTGCGGATGCGCGTTTCCGGTCTCCGGCGCCGGGAGCATGATCGCCGTTCGTCCGGCTTAAACTGGAACCACCCTGGGCTCCCTGCCGAAGCGCTCCAGCCGGGCAGGCGGATTCACTTTTCCAGCCGGAATGGAAAAAATCCCTTGCACCTTACCGCGCCCCTCCCCTAGTTTCGCGCCTGCGGAAACGCGGGCGTAGCTCAGTTGGTAGAGCATCTCGTTGCCAACGAGAATGTCGAGAGTTCGAATCTCTTCGCCCGCTCTCCGCCCTTCCGGGCGGGCGGCGGAAGTGGGCCCCGCCAGCCGGATGAGCAACGGTGGCCGATCGATTTCACCGAGGGGACAACCACCGGCGACCGCGCCAACAATCCTGCCGTCCCTTCCCTGCGGCAGCGTCCCGATCGGCTGCATGATATGCAACGCAGGCTCCGGCAAAGGAACCAGCGGGATCCGAGTCCGACCTCGCCGCACAGGTGCAAATCCGTGTCATGCGATTTGTCCAGTCCTGTTGCCAGAGGGAGGCGCGAGACTGGAAAGTAGCGTAGCTCTCCAGAGCTGCGCGGGTGACTCCGCCGGTGACGCCACGTGTTGCGCAGCTCGGGAGAGCCACGCTACGGCACCCCACCGCCGCCGCCTGCATTCACCGCCGCCGCCTGCATTCTGGCATTCAGGCTGAATAAATGGTGCCACCGCACGGCGCGCTCGCGCTTCCTGGAGTCCTGTTGCCAGAGGGCGGCGCGAGACCGGAACGTAGCGTAGCTCTCCCGAGCTGCGCGGGCGGACCCTCAGGCCCCGTGTCGCGCAGCTCTGGAGAGCCACGCTACGGCACCCCACCGCCGCCGCCTGCATTCTGGCATTCAGGCTGAATAAATGGTGCCACCGCACGGCGCGCTCGCGCTTCCTGGATTCGGACTGCGTCGATCGCATCACTTGCCGGGAATCGCCGCCTGATTCCATGCCAGCAACCCACCGGCCGCCGCGCGGATCGGCTGATCGAGTTGCCCATCAAGCTTTGCCAGCAACGGAAAGATGGGGCCGGTGTCCGCGATTCCTACGAGTGCGACGGCTTGATGCAGCACGGGGATCGGACCATGGGCGTTGCGCAGCGATTCGAGGGAGTTGAAACGCTCGCGGATCGCCTCGGCATTCGCGAAGTCGGCTTGTTGCAAGGCGTGGAGCATCTCCTGCGAGCGACGCGGCGCGACGCACACGCATCCCGAGGTGAAGGCGCGAATTCCGAATGTCCTCCAATGTGCGGCTGCGGGCTGTTCGCCGATTCCGCTCACGATGAGGTGCGGGTCCACGCTGTCGGCGATCGCGCGGAGCAGCGGGTCCACGGATGGATCGGAACGGACGACGGCGTATTTGATCCAGGCGATGACACCCGCGGCGACGAGCGCCTTCACGACTTCCACGGTCACGTACTTTTCGTCCTTCACATAGAGCACTGCGGGGATGCCGGCGCGTTCGACGAATTTCATCACCGCGACACGCACGCCTTCCGGCGAACTGACGGCGACCGTCGGCAGAATCATCGCGGTCGGAAATTTCCTCCCCTTCAGGATGGCGGCCTGATCCATCATCGTGCCAAAGTACGGCCCGACGGATGGGACGACCCAGGTTTCCGGCGCGGCCTTCTCGGCGAGCATGTCGAGCGTGCCGGCGTATTCGCTGAGGGCGATGTTGTAGAAGTTCGCATTGCCGCCGTAGAGCAGCGTGGTGACGCCGCCTGACTCGATGTGGCGGATGAGCTTCGCATTCTCCGTCGCGCAAACTTTGAACGAGGCATCCCGGCACAGCGGCGGGACGGAAATGACGGAGGCCTGGAGGTCGCTGATGGTGAACTTGGTTTTCATTACGGGGTCAGTGGGAGCGGAGTTTGAGAGGTGTCATTTTCACAGCGGGACCAGCCACGCGGCGAGCATCGTGAGCACGAGGCCGGCGACGCCCTGGAGCGACATCATCGGCGAGACGGTGCGCAGCGTCTGGCGTTCGCCCAGGCCGGAGAGACGGCTGATGATCCAGAAGCCGCCGTCATTCATCCACGGGAACGGCTTCGACCCGCAGCCGATGGCGATGGCGAGATAGACGGGCGCGATGTGCGAACTGCCGCCATCGATGAATGCCTTCGCGATGGGAGCGGCGGTGATCATCGCGACGGTGGCCGAGCCCTGCGCCGTGCGCACGAGCGTGGTGATGAGGAAGACCGCTGGCAGTGCGAGGAGATGGGTCCCGGCCATCATCGCGCCGAGCGTCTCGGAGATGCCGGTCTGCCGCAGCACACCGCCGAACGCACCGCCCGCACCGATGATGAGCAGGATGGTGGCAGCGGTGACGAGCGCGTCCTGCACGGCCTTGCTGACGTGCGGCCCGCCGCCCTGGCGTGCGAGGGTGAGCAGGGCGACGAAGGTTCCCATGGTCACCGCCATGTCTTTGTCGCCAAAGGTCTTCACCGCCCACGCGATCGCAGTGCCGGGAGTGGTGTGCACCGATGCCTCGATGCCGATGAGCGCCACGGGGAGAACGACGGGAACGAGGGCGAGCCAGAGCGGCGGCAGTTTGCGTTGCGGTGCGGCTTTCGCGGCGGCTGCGTCGTCAGCGGGCACCTCGAGGATGTGCCGGCGGTTTGCAAAATGCGCGAACGCGACACCAAAGAGCGCCGCGCCGGTGCCGATGAGCGTGCCCACCAAAATCATCTGCCCGAGCGGAACTCCAAGCGCCTGCGCAGCAAAGAGCGGCCCCGGCGTCGGCGGCACGAGCGAATGCGTGATGGTGCCGCCAGCCACGGTACACATCACCAGCAGCAGGTAATTTTTCCCCGTCCGTCGTGCGACGACCTTCGTGAGCGGCGAGAGGAGATAGAAGACCGTCTCGAAGAAGACCGGGATGCAGAGCACGAACGAAGTGGTGAAGAACGCCCAATGCGCGCGGGCCGCTCCGAGCCAGCGCAGCAGTGCATTGGCGATCGACTCGGCGGAGCCGGAGAGCAGCATGGCTTCGCCGAGGATGCCCGCCATCGCGATGAGGATGCCGAGGTTCGCACAGGTGCGTCCGAATTCCTCGGCCACGCGCGACGCGGCGGGCTTCTCAGGAAATGCCGCCGCCGCCTTCGCCGTCATCTCGCCCTTTGCGGCACGCGCGTCGGCGAAAGTCCGCAGCGCGCCGCCCGGGGTCAGCATCGCCACGCTGTAGGCGGCGATGATCATCGCCAGAAACGGATGCAGCCGGAGCCACAGAATGCCGCCGAGCACGAACACCATTCCGCAGCAGAGAAGCAGAAGCGGGCTCATTTCTGGAAGTGGAGCATTCGGAATGGAGCCGGGGAGAACACCGCGTGACACAAACCGAACGCGGCTGTGATGGGAATCAGAAAAGTGCAGCGCGTCGGGGTGTGAAACGATTTCTCCGGTCCTGTTTCCATCCTGTTGCCAGATGGCGGTGCGAGACTGGAAGGCAGCGTGGCTCTCCCGAGCTGCGCGGGTGAATGCGGACGTGAAGCCTCAAGTTGCGCAGCTCTGGAGAGCTACGCTACGGCACCCGCCGCCGCCGCCTGCATTCAGGCATTCAGTCGGAAGAGATCGTATGATTCATTTCAGGTCCAAGAATGCGGGCAGCGGGATCAAGAAGGGGCGCTTTGATAGCGCCCTCTCAATGCGGTCGCTCCGCGCCGCATCGAGCCACAGGCGTGAGGAACTCAGGGGATCTGCGGAGTTCGAGGAGCCTTTCGCATTGCCACGGTCATGGCTGGCAGCGGCGCGGAGCGACCGCTGCCAGAGGGCGCTATCAAAGCGCCCCTCCTTGCGCCTGCGGCGATCTGCACAACGTCGCTTCCCACACCCATCAAATCACGCCCAGGGCATCACTTTTTGACATGCCGCCGTTCCGCGAACTACAACCGGGAATGAAGAACTGTCTGTTCCCCCTTGCCGGCGCTTTGGCTTTGTTTCTCCCGGTGGTCGCGCGCGGCGATTTCAATGTCGTCGAGAACAGCCTGCCGAGGGCGGAGATCGTCATCGCGGCGAAGGCGTCGGAGAAGGCGAAGTTCGCCGCCGGGGAGTTGCAGACCTATCTCCAGAGAATCTCCGGCGCGAAGCTGCCGATCGTGACCGACGATGCGAAGCCGAAGGACGTGGCGATTCTCGTCGGCCCGAGCAAGCTCACCGTCGGGAAAGGGCTGCGCGTGCCAGCGGGACTCACCGCGGCGCGGCGCGAGGAGGGATTCATCGTGCAGACCAGCGCGAACCGGCTCGTGCTGGCGGGAAATGACGAGGGTCCGTACCACGGCACGGAATACGCCGTGTACGAGTTCCTGCGCCGGCTCGGGGTGCGCTGGTTCATGCCGTCGGAGTACGGCGAGATCGTCCCGCAAATGACCACCATCGCCGTGCCGGAACTCAAGCTCGCGGAGAAGCCGGACTTTGTGATGCGGAACTGGGGGGTGCATGCCACGCCGGAGATGAAGCAGCAGGAAGCCCGCTGGAAAATCCGCAACAAGATGAATCCCGACGCGATGTTTAAGACGCCCACCGACAGCAGTGCGCGGAAGCTCATTCCCGAAAAGGAATACTTTCAGGATCGCCCGGAGCTGTTCGCGCTGAAGGAGGACAAGACGCCGAATCGGCACATGCCGAATCTTTCCAACCCGGAGGCGCTCGCGCTGGCCGCGGCGACCATCAAGGATTACTTCCGGAAGAACCCGGCGGCAAATTCCTATGGCTTTTCCCCCGACGATGGGATGCCGCGCGACTTCCGCCCCGAGACGATGAAGCGCAATGCCGGCTTCACCGCGCAGGGCGGGCGCGAGGGCGTCGCCGGCGAGGCCAGCATCAGCGAGGAGTGGATGGACTTCGTGAACGCTGTCGCCGCCGAGGTGCGGAAGGAGTTCCCGGACGTGTACATCGCCGCGAACGGCTACGCGAACCGCGACATGCCGCCGCAGGGCAGGAAGCTGGACCCGCATCTCGTGATGATGTTTGCGGCGATCTGGAGCTGCACACTGCTTGCGTACGACGATCAGGGCTGCTGGCAGATGGTGCGGCAGGGGCAGATGCTGAAGCGCTGGGCCGAGCTGTCGCCTAATGTTTGGATCTACGGTTTCCACTACGGGATGCTCGTCTCGGGCCTCGCGCAGAGCATCACCTTCCTGCCCTTCGCAGAGGCGGGCACCTTTACCCGGAACAGCCGCGCGCGTTCGGTATCGGCGTATGCCTCCGCGGCAGTCATGTGCTTCGCCAGTTCGGCCATCAGCGACGGCGTATAGAACTCCGGCAGCACGCGATCCTCATGGCCATGCACCGGCGTCTTCTCGATGGATTCCTCGATGGCTTCGTAAAAGGCGCGCATCGTTCCGGCGGCGCCTCCGTACCAGTGTGGTGGAGACCGAAGCGTGGGCCTGGGTGAATGGCCAGTTCGTCGGGCACCGCCCGTATCGGGAAGCATACATCCGCCCGTGCGAGATGGAACTCGACGTGACCGAGGCGCTGAAGCCCGGCGTGGAAAATGTGATCGCCGTCCGTGTGAGCACCAGTCTCTCGCCCGCTCAAGCCGCGAGCGGGATACTGTCCCGGCTATTCCTCTACTCGCCCAGCGAGCCTGCTGCGAAGTAGTCGCGCGCCGTTGAGCACCCGCGCCAGCTTCAGCCCACCATTTCGAGACCCGCGAGCGGCCCGGTGCCGGATGCAAACCGGCTCGCTTCGATGCCGAGACGCTGGAGCATTGAGACGTAGAGATTGCACATCGGCGGCGCGTCCTTCGGATCGAATGCGAGATGCTGGCCGTGCTTGAAGCCGCCGCCTGCGAGGAGCACCGGCAGATTCTTGGTCGAGTGGTTGCTCGCATTCCCGAGGTTGCTGCTGAAAAGCACCGTCGTCCGGTCGAGCAGATTCCCGCCCTGTTCCCCGGTCTTCTTCAGCTTCTCCAGCAACTCGCGCACGGTCCTCATCTTTTCAAGTTCGAGCGTTTTCAACTGCTCGATCTTGGCGGGGTCCTTGCCGTGATGCGACAGATCGTGATGCCCCTGCGACACGCCGGGAATCGGCGGCACGAGGCTCGTGCCGAGGAGCAGCATCGTGATGAGCCGCGTGGAGTCGGTCTGGATGGCGAGATGGATGAGGTCGAACATCAGCCGGTTCTTCCCGATGAGATCGGCGGGGTTCATGTTGTTCTGCGGCGGCTTGGCCTCGACCTTCGGCTTGGGCTTCTTCGCCCATTCCTCGGAGATGGCCATGCGCTGTTCCAGTTCGCGGACGCTGGTGAAATACTCGTCCACCTTCTCGCGGTCGCGGGCGCCGAGCGTCGGCTGCATGCGCTTCGCCTGCGCCTGCACGGTGTCGAGGATGCTGCGCCCGTCACGCAGCCGCTGCGCCTGCGCCTCGACTTCATCGGGCCGTCCCTCGAGGAAAAGCCGCGCGAAAACGCTCGCCGGGTAAAGGTCCGGCGGCACGAGCGCGCCGCTGCGCGTCCACGACAGGCCAAAGCCCTCCGCCGAGAGCGACAGGCTCGGGAAGCGCGTCTGCCCGCCGATGCGCTCTGCGGCGAACTGATCCACGGAGATGCTGTTGCGAAAGCCCGCGCGGATTTCCGGATGCGGCGCGCCAGTCAGGAAGCTGAAGATGGAATCGTGACTGGACCCGACATTCGGATGCACCAGCCCGGAGATGACGGTGAAGTCGTTGCGAAGATCCTTCAGCGCTTCGAGGTAGGGTGTGAGTTCGTATTCGCGTCCCGTTTTCTCCGGAAAGAAAAACTCCGGATGCACCCCGAGCGGCGTGCAGATGCATAGCAGCCGGCGCACAGCCGGAGTGCGCCCCGCCCCGAAGGCCCGCGGTTGCAGCGATTCCAATAGCGGCAGCGCGAGCGTGACACCCGCCGCGCGGAGGAACGTGCGGCGATGGATCGCATGCGGGGGTGGCGTGCTCATGGCCGCAAGCCTCTGTCAACGCGCCCGCCTCGTCCAGCGCAGGTTCCGGCATGTTGCGGGCAGCACCAGCTTGCCGGTCCCTGGCCTACTTCTTCGGCGGCGTGTTCGCTTTCGGAGTGGCCGGCGATTTCGCAGCGGCGCCGCGGATGGTGAGCGCGGGCGTCGGCTCGGATTTTCCGGCGAAGGCATTCCACGCGCCTTGCAGCACTGCGGCGTCGCGCACTTCGCCCTCTGCGAAGAGCCACTGATACTTCAGCGTGAGCGGCGCATCGGGCGTCGCCGTCCCCTTCGGATACGCTCCGAAGCGTCCGTAGTCGCGGTAGGCGGAAAATGCAGTGTCCGCCGGATTGCCGGGCGGGTTCAGCATCAGCGCGGTGAAGGTCTTGCCCTCGACGGTGAAAATCATCGCCACCCAAGGCAGGTCGCGCTGCTTGTGTGCGTCCACATTCTCACCCGGAAAAATGTAAGCCGTCTTCGCGCCCTCGATTTTTTCCGACGCACGAAACTGCACGCCCGCGTGCTCCGGATCGCCCGCGATCATCGCCTCGCCACCCGCCGGCTTCAGCGAAGTCCGAAGCTCCACACCGAGGTAGAACGGCTTCTGCGGCACGGTGAAATTCATCTCCCTCTTTTCCGTCAGCAGCGCCTCCTTCGCCGCACCCTCCCATTCGATTTCCGCGCTCACTTGCGCCCTCTCCGGTGCGTTCGCCGAAGTCACGGAACGCACCACCTGGTCGCCGCCGGCCATGTGCCAGCGGTCGTAGCTTTTTCCGCCAAACGCGATCTTCGAGAATCCCACGAAAATGCCGCGATGATGCGGGAACACTCCGCCTGGGCCCTTCGTGAGCTGCACCGTGCCCGAGGGATCGAAAACGTGCAGATACGGCTTGTAAGTCTCCGTGCGGCGCTCTGGCGTCGAGACATCGTGCGCCGTCATGAATTTCGCGACCACCGCGCCACCGCGCACGACATCCACATGCTGGCCCTCGGTGACTTTGATTCCAAATGAGTCCGCCCCATGAGTGAACGAGGTGAAGGCGTCGAACGCGAGCGTAGCGACGGTGAGACGGGAGAGGAGCGTATGGATTGGTTTCATTGGATTGCGGGGAAATAGTAGCGTAGCTCTCCAGGGCTGCGCAACACGAGGCGTCACGTACGAAACCACCCGCGCAGCTCTGGAGAGCTACGCTACGCAACCCCACCGCCCCCCTGCTTTCGGGCAATCAGTCTGGATAAGTCGTATCAATGGCAATTCCTTCACCGATTCGAGATAAACGACGAGGTCCACGAATTCCTGCTCGGTGAGCAGGTCTTGGAGCGTGTCCGGAAAGTCGGAACACAGCCTTCTAGGCGGTGCGGCGCGCGGGCATCCTGCCTGCGGAAGGCTCATTCCAGCAGGCTGAAAACCCACTGGCCGCACAGGCAAGATGCCTGTGTTCCGGGTGCTCGGACTTTCCGGGCACGCTCTTACAGACCGGCGGGCTGCTGTGAAAAGGCAGCGGAGGTGAGCGCGACCGGGAGTGCGAGGCGATGAGTGAGTTTTTGGCAAGGAGACAGCGGAGAGATAGGTTCGCAGCTTGGAGAAAGATCCGGCGTCGAATGCCCCGGTCTGGGTCGCCACGATCCTCGATGCCGCGGGCGATCAAATCGGAACCCTCACCGTCAACGCGTCGAAGGGCGTCATCATGAGTTCCGATGGTTTTGATAAGTCGCCCGCACCCGGGTTGCTGGCATCGCCGGTCGTCACCCCCATTTCGTCGCGGGTGTCCGAGGCCCGCGTCGCCACGCCGGTGCCGACGCCGAAACCGAACGTCTTCCGCCGCATCTTCGGCACCAATGAAGAGGAGCCCGCGAAACCACGCGGAGGGTAGGCTGATGAGGATAAAGTGCCCGACCGATTGTTCTGGGGCGTTCGTACCCGCGTCTCGTGAGAGCGCCGACACACTTTCCTGTGCCGGAGGATAAAGTGCCCGGAGGATAAAGTGCCAGGCTGATTGTTCTCCGTCACGTCGTCGGCTACAAGGGATGGATGCCCCGCCTCCCTTCCCTTTCCGGACTCACTTTCCATCACACTCCCTTCCCGAGAAAGTGCATCATTTCCATTGACCCCGCCCCGGCGCTCTGTTAGCCGCGCCCAGAGTCCAGCAAGCCCTTCATGAAAACTCCCCATGACCACCGTACACCCCCCCTCCCCCGAGTT
>Ga0105048_10010210_pt1 | contig 14889 bp, 14 predicted proteins | sample MAT05_FD_78382 | JGI IMG/M metagenome (GOLD analysis project Ga0105048, IMG submission 78382) | Freshwater microbial communities from Lake Fryxell liftoff mats and glacier meltwater in Antarctica - MAT-05 | ecosystem: Environmental > Aquatic > Freshwater > Ice > Liftoff microbial mat | place... | reverse complement strand
GGCGCTCAAGGTCAGCGGTGAGAAGGTTCGCCGCCGCCGCGTGGTGAAGTTCCGCGCTATTGCGACCCAAGCCTGCCGCATGGCGGTCAATGGGCAAGCCTTCGTCAATCGCGTGGCCAACGAGACTGGCGTCAATCTGCAGATCATTACGCCGCATGAGGAGGCCAAGCTTTCGGTGACCGGTTGTCTCAATCTACTGGACTACCGTCATGAGGCCGCTTTGGTTGTGGATGTTGGCGGCGGGTCGACAGAGTTGTCGTGGGTGGATCTCAAGTCTGGCGAGTCGGCTACGCCTCCGCCAATGAAGGCGTGGCTCTCGGTGCCGATTGGCGTCGTCACGTTGGCAGAACGCTTTCCCGAGGGCGATGTCCCGACAGATGGTTGGTACCGTCAGATGGTCGATCACGTCAAAGACCAGATCGCCGCTTTTCGCCGTGCCGACCCGATGAAGCCGGTGTTCGAGGCTGATCGCGCGCACATGGTAGGCACCTCCGGAGCGATCACCAGTCTGGCCGGAATGCACCTTCGACTGCCGCGCTATGACCGCAACCGCGTCGACGGTATCTGGATGACGCGGCAACAGTGCGATGCGGCGGCGGCGGCGCTGCTCGCGCTGACAGCTACGGAGCGCGCGGCAGAGCCGTGTATCGGCCCGGATCGTTCAGATCTGGTGCTGGCCGGTGCCGCCATACTTCAGGCGGTGCAGGAACTCTGGCCGTGCAATCGGGTCCGGGTCGCCGACAGAGGGTTACGCGAGGGCATCTTGCTGGCCTTGATGGCCGAACGGGCGCAACCACGCTCCCGAAAACGCCGCCGCGGGCGGGGCGCATCCAGACGCACAGGTTCCGCATGACAGAACCTCCCATCCCCCCGCCACGCAAACGCATGGTCAAGCTGCCGACGGGTGGCCAGGAAGGCGGGCGCGGCAAGCCCGCGCGCCTGAAAACCGCCAAACAACGTACGCCGTCGCAACAGGCCTGGCTGTCGCGCCAGGTCAATGATCCCTTCTCGGCCAAGGCGCGCGCGCTCGGCTATCGGAGCCGCGCCGCATTCAAGATCACCGAAATCGACGACCGTTTTCACTTTCTGAAAGCTGGCGCGCGGGTCGTGGACCTGGGACTGGCACCGGGCGGCTGGACGCAGATTGCCATTATGCGCGGGGTTACCAACATTGTCGGCGTTGACCTGCTGCCGGTCGACCCGCTGCCTCCGGCTCAGATCATCCAGATGGATTTCACGGATCCCGACTGCCCGCCGTTGTTGATCAAACTTCTGGGCGGAGCGCCGGACGTGGTGCTGTCTGATATGGCCCCCAACACGGTCGGACATCGCGAAACCGATCACCTGCGAATCGTCGGCTTGATCGAGGCGGCCATTGCCTTTGCGCTGGATGTCCTGAAGCCCGGCGGTACTTTCGTCGCCAAGTCCTTCCAGGGCGGGGGCAGCGACCAGTTGATCGCCTATCTGAAGATGCACTTCACTGAGGTGAAGAACGTCAAACCCAAGGCCAGCCGGCAGGACAGTTCCGAAGTCTTCCTCGTTGCGACGGGTTTCAAGGGGCGGTAGGCGGTTCCGGGGTCTTTGAGCCCTCCGCGACTAACCACTTGCGAAACTGGTCCAGTGCGCGGCTCTCTGACCCCGGTGCGGTCAGGATCGCGAAGGCGCTCTCGGATCGTCGGAAGCCCAGAGGTGCCACCAGTTCACCGCGCTCCACTTCCTTGACGCACATGGGCCATGACACCACGGCGGCACCCAAACCGGCCAGGGCTGCGTCCATCGCAAAGTGGACGTGGGCGAAGGGGCGTTCGGGGACGAGGGGTAGCTCGACGCCCGCCAGCTCAGCGAAGATGGGCCATGCCTCGGGATGGGTGGTTGCTGACAGGCGCTGAGCGCCCAGAGGGTCCTGTACGGCGAGGACGGGAGATATTACCGCGCCAAGGGCATTGCGGATGAAGGCCGTGCAAAGAGGGTCGGTGAGGCGTCTGGTCGGAACGATCCGCACCACGGCGTGCGCGCCGCGATGGGCCGTTGCGTGGGCGGCCAGTTCGGAGAGGTGAAGGCGCACCTCCGGATGTGCGGCCTGGAAGCTGGCCAGGCGCGGGATCAGCCACTTCACCGAGATCGAGGCGTTGACCGCGATGTGCAGGTCTTCGCCGCCACTGCGCGTCTTCTGGACGGCGGCGGAGATCTGGTCGAAGGCCTGGGTGAGCTCTGGAGCCAGGGCGCGTCCGGCAGCCGTGAGTTCCAGGCGATGCTTGGGGCCGGCAAAGAGGCGCACGCCCAGCGCTCGCTCCAGCGCCTTGACCTGACGGCTGACGGCGGAGTGGGTGACGTGCAGCTCCTCCGCCGCCAAAGTGACCCGTCCATTGCGAGAGGTGGCTTCAAAGGCCCTGAGGGCGTTGAGGGACGGTAGAGGGCGCAATGTGAGTTTTTCGAACATAGTGGCGTGATAATGTCGATTTACGCACCTGTCTATCTGGCGCACTGGCTTGCAATGGAAAATTCCCCAAAGAAACCAATCAAGCGCGTCGACTATAATCTGGTCCAGCACGACGTGTATGCAAAGGGCAGGGCGCTGCCGCAGGCGGCGCTCCAGCGCTATATGGACGCCTTCGGTCGCTATCTCCCGGCGCAGCGGCCGCTGACCGTGGTCGATCTGGGCGCCGGGACTGGCCGGTTTACGCCGTCTCTGGCCGACAGCTTTGGCGGACCCGTTTATGGGATCGAGCCGGCAGACGGGATGCGCAGGGTGGCCGAGGCTGAGGCGGTCCATCCTCACGTCCGGTATCTGGCGGGCGAGGCGACCGCGATCCCCTTGCCGTCGGGTTCAGCCGATTTCCTCCTGATGTTCATGTCGTTCCATCATGTGCCAGACCGCGTGGCTGCGGCGGGAGAGATCGCGCGCGTGCTCAAGCCAGGTGGCCGGGTCATCCTGCGCAGCACCTTCCGGGACCGGATCCCCGACCATTGGTGGCGCGGTTATTTTCCGGGCAGCCAGGCGGTAGAAGAAGCGATGTTCCCGTCGCGAGCCGAAGCGTGCGCGGTCTTTCAGGCGGCGGGATTTTCCACCGTGGAGTCGGTGGAGATGGAAATTCCGTTTGAGGGCGATCTCGAGGTGATGGTCGCGCAACTGCGGCTGCGCGCGGTCTCCACTTTCGAGCACATGACCGACGACGAACTGGATGAGGGCTTCGCGCAGCTCGATGCCGCGTTGGCGGCGGGGACGCTCGAGCCGAAGTCGACGTTCGGCGACTTTATCGTGTTCGACCGCTGATGAGCGTCACGCCCCTTGCCCCTTCGCCCGCCGAACCCCTATACGCGGAACGCAAAATGGAGAGTCTCATGGAGATCCGCGAAGGTTTGACCTTCGACGATGTTTTGCTCGAACCCGGTCCGTCCGATGTGATGCCCACACAGGTGGATGTCGCGACCCGGTTTACGCGAGAGATCAGTCTGAATATTCCGTTGGTGTCCGCCGCTATGGACACCGTCACGGAGAGCCGGCTGGCCATCGCCATGGCTCAGTCGGGTGGCATCGGCGTCCTGCACCGTAACCTGACCGTCGAGGAACAGTCCGATCAGGTCCGGGAGGTCAAGCGCTACGAAAGCGGGATGGTGATCAACCCGCTGACCATCAGTCCGGACACGCCGCTGAGCGAAGTCCTGGCGATCAAGGCCAGGCGCAAGATCTCTGGATTCCCCGTCGTCGATCCCAAAACTGGCAAGCTTTGCGGTATCCTGACCAATCGCGATATGCGCTTTGAGGGACGTTCAGATATCCCGGCCAAGGCGCTGATGACGCACGAGAATCTGGTGACTGTGCGTGAGGGTGTCACCCAGGCGGAAGCCCGTGACCTGCTGCGGCGACACAAGATCGAGCGGCTGATCGTGGTGGATGATGAATATCGCGCCGTCGGCCTGATTACCGTCAAGGATATGGAGAAGTCGCAAGCCCACCCCAACGCCGCCAAGGACGCGCAAGGTCGCCTGCTGGTGGCGGCTGCCTCGACCGTGGGCGATGCCGGCTACGAGCGCTCGATGGCGCTGGTGGATGCTGGCGTAGACGTGGTGGTGATCGATACTGCCCATGGCCACAACTCGGACGTCGCCCGCGCCGTCCAGCGGGTGAAACGCGAGACCAACCAGGTGCAGATCGTCGCCGGCAATGTGGCCACCTATGACGGCGCGCGGGCGTTGATCGAGGCGGGTGCCGACGCGGTGAAGGTCGGCATCGGTCCGGGCTCGATCTGTACGACGCGGATTGTCGCGGGCGTGGGCGTGCCACAATTGACGGCGATTGCTGACGCCGTCCGGGCTGCTCTGGGCACCGACGTGCCGATCGTGGCTGACGGCGGGATCAAGTACTCCGGTGATCTGGCCAAGGCGCTGGCGATGGGCGCTTCCGTGGCGATGATGGGATCGGTGTTCGCCGGCGTCGACGAAGCGCCCGGTGAGGTGTTCCTTTACCAGGGGCGTTCCTACAAATCCTATCGTGGCATGGGCTCACTGGCCGCCATGGCGCAAGGTTCGGCGGACCGTTACTTCCAGAAGGACGTCACTGACGCCCTGAAGCTTGTGCCGGAAGGTATTGAGGGCCAGGTCGCCTACAAGGGCCCTCTGTCACCGATCCTGCATCAGATGGTGGGCGGGCTGCGTGCGGCCATGGGCTACGTTGGCGCGCCGAACCTGGAACAGTTCCGCGAGCGTGCCCGGTTCATCCGGATTACCAACGCGGGTCTGCGGGAAAGTCACGTCCATGACGTGATGATCACCCGCGAGGCCCCTAACTATCCCAGTGCAGGCTAGACGATGGCAGTGGAACTCAAGCTGCTGGGTGTAGCGATCGTCATCGGGCTGGTTCAGCTGTTGTGGGCAGCAGGTGCTGCGCGCGCGCAGCAGGATATGAAGTGGGCGGCAGGTCCGCGCGATACACCGATGCCGATCAGCGGTGCTGCTGCGCGCCTGCACCGGGCGTTCTGGAATTTTCTGGAGACATTTCCGTTCTTTGCCGCTGCCGTTCTGGCGGCGGCCGCAGCGGGTCGGCTGGGCACGGACCTGACGATCTGGGGCTCACTGCTCTATGTGGTGGGCCGGGCTGCCTACGCACCCTTGTATGCCGCCGGGATTCCCATGGTGCGGTCGATTGTGTGGTTCGCCTCGCTGATCGGCCTGGTCATGATCCTCGTGGCGCTTCTCAGGTGACTTGATGCGCGACGGAGGACGCCTTGCGGCGGCCATAGAGATTCTGACCGAGATCGAAACGCGCCATCGGCCCGTTCGCCTCGCGCTGAAGTCGTGGGGCGAATCTGCGCGGTATGCTGGCGCCAAGGATCGGGCCGGCGTCTCAGGGCTGGTGCTGGATGTGTTGCGCCGCAAGCGCTCGCTGGCTTGGCAGATGGGGGACGAGAGTCCCAAGGCGGCGGCCATTGCCGTGCTGCACCTGCATTGGGATTGGTCCATGGATCGGGTGGCCGAGGCCTCGGCCGACGAGGTGCATGGCCCCGGCCCGCTGACCGACGCCGAGCGTCAGGCTCTTGAGTACCCACGTGACCTCGCTGAAGCGCCTGAATCCGTCCAAGGCGACTATCCGGAATGGCTGGAAGCCTCGTTTGCCCGGGTGTTTGGCGAAAACCGAGCCGCTGAAGGCGCTGAACTTTCGAAGCGTGCGCCCACGGACCTTCGTGTCAATCTTCTGAAAACCGATCCGCCGCGGGCGCTCAAGGCGCTGATGGCTATGAATGCTGAACCGCTCGGCCTCATGCCCAATGCGCTGCGGGTCGCCGCCCCGGCCGCAGAGGCGCGCGGTGCGCCGGTCGAGGCGATCCCGCAGTTCTTGAAAGGCTGGTTCGAAATCCAGGATCTGGGCAGCCAGATCGCTGCGGCATCAGCAGGCGACGTCAAGGGCAAACAGGTGCTGGACCTGTGCGCCGGTGGCGGCGGCAAGACATTGGCGCTGGCGTCGTCCATGGGCAACACCGGCCAGATCTATGCCTTCGACAGCGATGCCCGCCGGTTGACGGACACCATCCGTCGGGGCGACCGGGCAGGGGTACGCAACCTGCAGATCCGTACCCCGCTCAATCCGGAGCCCCTGAAAGGCCTGGAAGCCCGGATGGATGTTGTTTTCATCGACGCGCCATGCAGTGGCACGGGCTCATGGCGACGGCACCCCGACACCAAGTGGAAACTGACGCAGGACACCCTGGATCGTCGTATCGCTGACCAGGATCAGGTGCTGCGCGAAGGTGCGGTCTTCGTGAAGCCGGGTGGGCGGATGATCTATGTGACCTGCTCGGTGTTGCCGGAAGAAGACGAGGATCGGGTCGCGGCCTTTTTGATGACTCACCCGGAATTTGCCCGCACGTCCGCAACCATAGATCCTGAGTTGCTCCAGTTTTTGACCCCCGAGGGCGATTTGCGCCTGACCCCCCGAACCTCCGGCACAGACGGCTTCTATGTCGCGGTGCTGCAGAAATCCCTCTGACGGAGCCACATGACCGACGCTGCCCACGAAAAGGTCTTGATCGTCGATTTTGGCAGTCAGGTGACCCAGTTGATCGCTCGCCGGCTGCGCGAGAGCGGCGTCTATTGCGAGATCCATCCCTACGACAAGGTCGGCGCCATCCTCGACGTCTACGCGCCCAAGGCAGTGATCCTGTCGGGTGGACCGGCCAGCGTGCACGAAATGGGCAGCCCGTCGGCACCGCAGCAGATTTTCGAGCTGGGCGTGCCGGTGCTGGGCATCTGCTACGGCGAAATGACCCTCTGCAGCCAGTTGGGCGGCGCTGTGGAGAGTGGCCATGACCGTGAATTTGGCCGCGCCGAGATCCGGATCGAGCGAGTCTCGCCGCTGTTGGACGGTCTGGGCGAGGTGGGCGACCGCGAAACCGTCTGGATGAGCCACGGCGACAAGATAACCTCAATCCCATTGGGTTTCGATGCTGTCGCCACGTCCGACGGCAGCCCCTATGCGGTGATCGCCGATGAGGGCAGGCGTTTTTACGGTATCCAGTTTCACCCGGAGGTGGCGCACACGCCGCGCGGCGCGCTGATCCTGCGCAACTTCACCCACAAGATCGCCGGGTTGAAGGGCGACTGGACGATGGCGTCCTATCGCAAGGAATCCGTGGCCAAAATCCGCGCGCAGGTGGGCGATGCCAAGGTGATCTGCGGCCTGTCCGGCGGGGTGGATTCCTCGGTGGCTGCCGTCTTGATCCACGAGGCCATCGGGGCCCAGCTGACGTGCGTGTTCGTCGACACCGGTCTGTTGCGCAAGGACGAGGCCACCCAGGTCGTGACCCTGTTCCGCGACCACTACAATATTCCCCTGATTCACGTGGATGCGGGCGACCTTTTCCTCGACCAACTGGCTGGCGTCACCGATCCGGAGGCAAAGCGCAAGACCATCGGGCGGCTGTTCATCGAGGTGTTTGATGCGGAGTCCCAAAAGATCGAGGGGGCGGCTTTCCTGGCCCAGGGCACACTCTATCCGGATGTCATCGAGAGCGTTTCGGCCAGCGGTGGGCCATCGGCCGTGATCAAGAGCCACCATAATGTCGGCGGCCTGCCGGACTATATGAAGCTGAAACTGGTCGAGCCTCTGCGCGAGCTGTTCAAGGATGAGGTGCGCGCACTGGGCGTGGAGCTGGGTCTGGCTCCGGCTTTCGTGGGCCGGCACCCGTTCCCGGGTCCGGGTCTGGCCATCCGCATCCCCGGGGAGATCACCCGGGAGAAGGTTGCTGTGCTGCAACAGGCCGACGCCATCTATCTGGACGAAATCCGCAAGGCAGGGCTCTACGACAGCATCTGGCAGGCATTTGCCGTGTTGCTGCCGGTCAAGACCGTGGGCGTGATGGGCGACGCGCGGACGTATGAGGATGTGCTGGCCCTCCGGGCTGTCACCTCCACCGACGGCATGACCGCCGACTTCTTCGAGTTTCCCTGGGAGGTGCTCGGCCGTTGCGCCACGCGGATCATTAACGAGGTGAGGGGTGTGAATCGGGTCGTCTACGACGTGACAAGCAAGCCGCCGGGGACAATCGAGTGGGAATAACGGGCTCATCATGCCGGTGAGCTGATGGGGTTGGCGTTGCTCGGAGCGCGGTTGAGTTCACGTATTCGGATCGGGCGCGACAACGGCGAGGGCAGGTCTCCCGGCCCGCTGGCGCTGGTTGCCATTTTTTTCACATTAGCGTCAAGATTGACCTGAGCCCTGAAATATCACGGGCCCTCCCGGTGAGTAGACTGTGCAATTTTCCGGTATCTTATGTTTCAAACCGGTGACATCTTCTCGTTTCTAACAAACGTTTCAAAACGCCATTGCTGATAAGGCGGTTTTACCGGGGAGGGTAAAAATGCGGAAACCAGGCTATCTTTGCAGCGCATCGATCTCGGCGCTGGCCATGAGCTTTATGATAACAGGCGTCGCTGACGCCCAGACTGCGGCCACTCAACCCTCGACGCTTGAGGAAGTGGTAGTCACCGGCTCGTTCATCGCCGGAACGCCCAAGACCACCTCAATTCCGGTCGCGGTGATTGGTCAGGCAGAACTGGAGCGGCGGGGTTCGCCGTCGGTTCTGGAACTGATCAAGACGCTGCCGATCAGCGGACCGGTGCTGGGGGATTCGAACCAGTTCTCGGCCATTGCGCAAGGACGCTCTGGCGGCGGCACCATCAATATCCGCGGTCTTGGGCCGCAACGGACCCTGGTGTTGATGAACGGGCGCCGGTTCACGGGCTACACCAGCGACACAAACCTGATTCCGGTCGCCGCGATCGGGCGGGTCGAGATCCTGAAAGACGGTGCTGCCGCGACCTATGGCTCTGACGCGATTGCCGGGGTTGCCAACTTTATCACGCGGAAGAATTTCTCGGGCTTCGAGGCGCAGGCCGACTACCGACTCGTCGACGGCTCCAAGGGGGACTACACCGGCAGCGTTCTCTACGGCTGGCAGGGCGATACCTCAAATCTGATGCTCAGTGCAGCCTACCAGCACCGTTCAGAGTTGAGCACGACGGATCGCAAGAAGGACATTCTGGTACCTTACCTGCAGAACCCGTCCGGCTGGTCGGTGCTCGGTAATCCAGGCGTGTATACGGTCCGAGGCGGGGCGACAGGAGCGACCACGCTGGCGCTTGGCGTCGATGCCAATTGTAATGCAGTTGGCGGTTTCGCCGGATTTAGCGGCACGACACCGGCCTGTTATTTCAGCTATCTGCCGTTCGACAATCTGGTTGAGGAGCAGGACCAGTATCAGCTGTACGGTGAGTTCAATGCGGACGTCGGAGAGTCCTCCAAATTCCATGTGGAGGCACTATACGCCCAGACCTCGATCCCCGGCATCCGGTTCTCGCCGGGCTATCCCCAGACGTCAGGGCCCAATGGGCCTGGCAGTGTCAACGTATTCAGTGTCCCGTCGAGCAACCCCGGATTCAACACTTTTCTCCAACAGTCCGGCAACGGTGCCTTGGTTGGCGTAGCGACCAACGCCTTGGCTACGCTTTGGCGTCCCCTGGCAAACGGCGGCAACAACAGTACTGGTGGACTGGGCGGCCAGAAGGGCAGTCGCAAGTACGAGGAATTCCGGATTTCGGCTGATATCAAGGGCGAAACCGGCTTTGCAGGTATCGGGTACGAGGTCGCCATGACCTATATCCGGGAGCTTGCTGACCAGCAGACCACGGACATCCTGATCGACCGGCTCCAGCGGGCACTGAACGGCTTTGGCGGGATCAACTGCACGGGTTCGACGCCCGGGGCTAACGGTTGCTCATACTTCAACCCGTTTTCGAATGCCTACGCGGGGAATCCCGCACTTGGACTGACGAATCCGGGTTTCGTGTCGGGAAATGCCAACTCCAGGGAGCTGATTGCCTCTCTGTTTGATCGACAGAAGTTCAACTCCGAGCAAGACACATTCGTCGTGGACGCTGTCTTCAACGGCGCACTGCCTATTTCGCTGCCGGGCGGTGAGGTTGGTTGGGCCGTCGGAGCTCAGTATCGCAAGATCAACTACGATCAGAAAATTGGCAGCCCGTTCTACAATTCACAGGTAACCCCTTGCCCTGTCGCCGGGACAACGACGTGCACGTTCCGGACCGGCCCGTATATTTTCCTGGGCCAAAACTTCCCGCTCTCGCTTGAGCAGGATGTGTACGCCGCGTTTGCGGAACTGAATGTTCCGGTTTCGGAAGCCATAAATCTGCAACTTTCGGCTCGTTTCGAGGACTACGGCGGGCAGACGGGATCGACTTTCAACCCTCAACTGCGGACCAAGTGGCAGGTCGTAGACTGGCTGGCTCTTCGCGGTTCGGTGGGTACGTCATTCCGCGGTCCAACAGCTGGCAACGTGGTGCCGACCGGGGGGACCAGCCTGTCCGGAATCTCCGCCGCCGGCAACAACTTCAAGTCCGTGGACAACTTCGGCAACCCCAGCACGGCACCGGAAAAGGCCTTCACCTACAGTCTCGGCACCATCGTCCAGGCCGGCAATCTGACTGCAACGGTGGACTACTGGTCCTATCGCCTCAAGGACCAGATCGTTTCAGTACCGGCCAACGTCGTCGCCACTGCCGTTGCAGGTGTCGGCAACGGCAGTCAGGCCGTGAATTGCGCCCATCCGCTGCGTGGCCTGCTGACCTTCAACAATGGCAATGCCTGTACCCAAGGTGTGACCGTCGGCAACGACATCGCGCGCATCCGGGCTGACACCACCAACGGCCCGACCATCAAGACCAACGGCATTGACGCCGACGTGACCTATCGGTTCGACGACCTTATGGGCGGCTCGCTGGATGTCGGTGCCAACGTCAGCTACGTGCTCAACTACAAGCAGGCCGCGTTCATCTTTGGCGGTGTAACGGTCTCGACGGCCTACCAGGCAGTTGGCTTCGCAAACTATGATCGTCTGCCGGGGACCATCCCGGACTGGCGCGGCCAGTTCTTCGCCGACTACACGCGAGGGGCCCACAACCTGCGCTGGACGATCAACTACATCGACAGCGCCACCGATAATCGTGGCCCGACCACGGTCCAGACCGGCTCATCCGCCAACTGCAATGTTGCCAATGCTCGGGCAGGGATCGCCACCAACTGCCAGCTGACGACCGCCGGTCTGAAGGTTGGAGCGTTCACCACCCATGATCTGACCTATCGTTGGGTCATGGACAACGACCTGACCTTGACCGCCTCGGTGCTGAATGCGCTGGACGAAAGTCCGTCAAAGGCCCGGATCGAGCTCAGCTATGATCCCTTCATTGGGAATCCGCTGGGCCGTACGTTCAAGATTGGTGCGCGCAAGAAGTTCTAGGCGTAGCGACCGAAGCCATCCGAGAATGACGCCGCGCCCGAAACGGCGCGGCGTTTTTCTTGGGCCCGGGACAGACATTCATGACGACGACGCTGCACGGCATTCGTAACTGCGACACCATGAAAAAGGCATGGACCTGGTTGGATCAGAACGGGGTGGCCTACGCGTTCCATAACTACAAGACACAGGGGATCGACCGCGCGACGCTTGAAACCTGGGTGGGAAAAGTGGGCTGGGAGGTGCTGCTCAACCGCGCGGGCACAACGTTTAAAAAGCTGGCTGATGCGGACGTACAAGGCATTGATGCGGCCAAGGCGGTGGCACTGATGCTGGCCCAGCCCTCGATGATAAAGCGTCCTGTGCTGGAAGCCGGGGGGCGATTGATCGTGGGCTTCAAGCCGGAACTCTATGCGTCCCTGGTCCCCTGAACGTGGAGGAGCGAGGGTGGCCCAGGTTCGATACATCGTTGACGACGTGGAGGCTGCGGTGGCGTTCTATACCAACGCTCTGGGTTTCACGCTCGTGCAACAGTTCGGACCCGCGATGGCGATCCTGGAGTTGGATGGCCTGCGGCTGTGGATTGCAGGCCCTCAGGCCTCAGCCTCTCGCCCGATGCCCGATGGTGCACAGCCGGTGCCGGGCGGCTGGAACCGTATAGTTCTTACGATTCATAACCTGGATGCTGTCGTGGGCCGGTTGCGCGGGGAGGGCGTCACGTTTCGCAATGACGTGGTGATGGGTCCCGGCGGCCGCCAGATCCTGTGTCAGGACCCAGCTGGGAATGCGATTGAACTCTTTGAGCCAGCGTAACAGTTCAGGTCGGTTTGAAACATGACCAAGGTTTCATCCACGAAACTGCATCTGCTGATGTAGGCCCAGGTCTCTTACCCATAGAGACGGCGAACCACGTCGTCATTTACTCGGAGAGGACACCCGCAAATGGAAGCTATTTTTATCGTTGCGATCATCTTTGGATCGGTCGCCTCGCTGTTCATTGTCCCGCGCTATTTCAAGAGCATCGAACGCCAGAAGATGGCGGACACCCTTCGGGTTGCCATCGAGAAGGGACAGCCGCTTCCGACCGAGGTCATCGACGCGATGTCCAGCAATGTGCGGTCGCCCGGCCAGTCACCGTCGCCGCAGCGTGACCTGCGCACCGGAATCATCTGGCTGGGCGTGGGCGTGGGCCTGGCAGCGCTTGGCGCGGTGATGAGTTTCGAGGAGCCGGATGTGCTGTTTCACATGCTGGGTGTTGCCTGCTTTCCAATCTTCATCGGTCTGGCGTTCGTGACGCTTGGCCTGCTGAACCGAACCAAGTCCTGATCGCGCCCACCGGGGGAAACGGCCCATGTCGGGCGTCATGCAATCGAGTTTCGCCAGCCTGCACGATGTAGAGCTATGCAGCTTTGCGGCGGGTGGCGAGCGACGCGCCTTTGGAGAGCTGGTGCGTCGTCATGGCTCAGGGGTTCGCCATCTGCTGCGCAGAATGGGCGCTCAACCAACAGAGGCCGATGATGTTGCCCAGGACGCGTTTCTGGCAGCTTTTGAACGGATCGCCGAGTTTCGGGGTGAAGGGACGTTTGCCGGCTGGGTAAAGCGGATCGCGGCGCGCCAGTATCTTCGCCGCCTTCAACGCGAGAAGCGAATGGCGGCGTTTGCGCAAGAGAACGGTGCCGAAGAGACCGACGCGGTGACCTCCGACGCGGAGGCTCGAATCGATCTGGACGAGGGCCTGAAGGCGCTGTCAGCCGCAGAACGGGTGTGCGTCACCCTGTGCTACGGCACGGGCATGTCTCATGGTGAAGCGGCGGATGCCTTGAATTTGCCGCTTGGAACGGTCAAATCACATGTCAAACGTGGTCTGGAAAAGCTCAGAACGCGACTGGTGCCGGGTGACGGTGCGGTTCTTGAAGGGAGGCGGGGCAATGGCTGAAATCGACTTTGAGCGACGGCTAGAACGCCTCTTTGCCGAAGTACGCGACTTCCCAGATGCGCAAACTTTCGCTGATCGGATCGAACGGCGGCTGGATCGCGGATGGACCGCGCGGCGCTGGTTGATCGGTGCGGCCGGCCTTGCCGGAGGGATCGTGGGGGCCAGCCAGCTGGTGATGTCCAATCTCTTCCAGCGTGTGGAGAGTGCCGAGCAGTCAGCCCGGGCGCTGGGCCAGGGCCTGTCGCGCGTGACCCCGACGTCGGATGTACTTTCGGCCGTCTCCGGCGGATATGGCATCTGGATCGCCGTGGGCCTTGCCGTGGTGGCGATGGGCTTTGCCGTGTCGCGGGTGATCGAGGAGATATAGTTTGTCAACTCATCGAGAGACCTCAACGCGACGCCTGACGGCGCCGGATATCTTTGCGCGCAAGGGCGGCGTGCCGCTGGTGTGTCTGACCGCCTACACGGCACCGATGGCCGGGCTGCTGGATGCGCATTGTGACGTCCTGCTGGTCGGCGACAGCCTGGGCATGGTGGTTCACGGCCTGCCCAACACGATCGGTGTCACGCTGGAGATGATGATCCTCCACGGTCAGGCCGTGATGCGCGGGTCACGCCGTGCACTGGTGGTCGTGGATTTGCCTTTCGGCTCATACGAAGGCGCACCGGAAGTTGCCTACGCCAACGCCGCGCGCGTGATGAAAGAGACCGGAGCCGGCGCGGTGAAGGTCGAGGCCGCCGCAGTCATCGCCGGAAACATCGAGTATCTGGTCGCCAGAGGTATTCCTGTGATGGGCCACGTCGGGCTGCGACCGCAGGCCGTGATGGCGGATGGCGGTTTCAAAGCCAAGGGTCGATGTGAGGCCGAACGTCGCCGCATCCTGGAAGATGCCCGCGCGACAGAGGCGTCCGGTGCCTTTGCCATCGTGATCGAGGGCGTGGCCGAGGCACTGGCGCGAGATGTGACCAGCGTTGCAAAGGTACCGACCATCGGAATTGGCGCATCTGTGGGCTGTGACGGCCAAATTCTGGTCACTGAGGACATGCTGGGCTTGTTTGACTGGACGCCGAAGTTTGTGCGGCGCTATGCCGAACTTCACGGCGAGATTGACCGCGCTGTCGGTCGCTATGCGGACGATGTGCGCACCGGCCTGTTCCCCGGCCCGGCAGAGATATACTTCGCCAAGACAAGGCAGGCTTGAGGCGCAAGCCTGCCCACTATAGGTTCCGCCACTCGTTCAGCGACAGTCGCGCCCCGGAGCTCCCTTACGTGACGGATCTATTTGAAGAGGTCGAAGAGCAGCTTCGCTCCGACCGATACCGGCAGTTCGCCCGCAAGGTGATGCCATGGCTGCTCGGTGCCGCCGCAGCAGCACTGCTCGCGACCCTTGGGTACTGGGGCTACAGCTCCTATCGCGACAGCCAGACCAGCAAGGCATCTGACCAATATGCCGAGGCCATCACGGCCTTTACGGGTAATGATCGGGCCCGGGCCAGAACACTATGGACCGCAGTCTCCCAGACGAACGGCGGTGCCTACAAATCGTTGTCTCTGATGCATCTGGCCGCTATGGCGCTAGATGACAAAAAGCCTCAGGAGGCCGTGCGGCTGTTTGATGAGGCCGCCAAGGCCGCGCCAGACGTTTT
>Ga0105048_10010206_pt1 | contig 14893 bp, 12 predicted proteins | sample MAT05_FD_78382 | JGI IMG/M metagenome (GOLD analysis project Ga0105048, IMG submission 78382) | Freshwater microbial communities from Lake Fryxell liftoff mats and glacier meltwater in Antarctica - MAT-05 | ecosystem: Environmental > Aquatic > Freshwater > Ice > Liftoff microbial mat | place... | reverse complement strand
TTGTTTCGAGAAAGCCCTTCTCATCCGCCAGCCGCAGCAGATAGCCCTGCACCTCCTCCGGCCGCACGCGGCTGATGCGTTCGATGAGTTTGTCGAGAAAGCCGGAGTTCATTGCGGGAAAGGATGGAGGATGAAGGATGAAGGATGAAGCGGATAGTTCGCGGCAGCTGCGACGGAGAGGGGGTACCGGCGGTTCGCTGACGCGCTGCGCTGGATCGGACCGCCGGGGTCCTTCGCCTGCGTTCCGTCCCACCTTCGCCCTCGACGGAACTCCGCTCAGGATGACACTCGTGAGTTCCGGTTCACCCGCTGAGTGCCGCATGCTCCGCGCGCACCGCCGTGCTCGCGGAGACGCTCAGAGTGCTCATAAAACTTTAGCGTCTCTGCGTTTTTCAAAAATATTCCACTGCATGGATCCGGCTGAGGTGCGGTCGCTGGTTACAGTTTCCGCAGGAGGATCCCGTCGGCGACCACGTAGCCGTCGGTATCGGCATTGGAGAGGGTGATGGTGAGGCCCTTGCCTTTCGCGAGGGTGAATTTGCCGAGCAACTTCGCGCCGCCCGCCTCGCGCTCGTTGATCTTCAAAGTCTGCGCGGGTTTGCCGGGCAGCTCGATGGTCACGGGGACATTGGTCGCGCGGTTGGGGTTGGGTGGAAAGATCAACTCGATCTCATAGTCACCGGCTTCGGCGATGTCGGGCGTCCAGCGGACGGAAAGCTCGCCTTTGCGGGCGTTGCCATCGTGGATGTAGCCGACGCCGGCCTGCTGCGCGCCGGTGACGACAGAGGCGGCCCATTCGCCACTTTTTTGCGCATCGGCGTCGTCGAGGATGAGGCCGGCGCGCACTCGCAGAGGCGCGGAGGCGGCGGGCGCATCCGCCCATTCGAGGACCTGCCCGTCTTTCTGCAATTGGGTGCGCAGTTTCGCGTAATCCACTTTCTGCGCGGACACCCGCTCGTCGATGGCCATGCTCGCGGCGGTGGCGGCGCTTTGGCCCAGGATCATGAAGACGGGCTCCATGCGGATCGAGCCATAGGCGATATGCGTGGCGGAAAGCGCGACTGGCACCCAGAGATTCTCGCACTCCTCGCCGCGCGGGATGATCGAGCGGTAGGAAACGGGATACGGCTTTACGCCGACCTGCACGTCGCCTTCGTTGCGGGCCACACCGTTCTCGACGATCCGACGGCAGTTGTGGGAGTCCATGTTGTAAGCGCCGAGGCCCGCGGAGTCGTCGGGCGTTTCCGTGCGGCGGCAGTTCTTTTCGGTCATCACGTAGGCGCCGATCATCCGGCGCGCTTCGCGGACATAGAGGGCGTGCGGCCAGCCGCCGGTGTCCTGAAACTCGTCTTTGCACAAGCCCCACTTCTGCATCTCGGAGCGGACGTTTTCCGGCACGCGCGGATCATTGCCGAGGAAGGTGATAAAGCCGCGGATGTAGTCTTCGTGCGCCTGCCAGATCTTCGCGCGGGTGGCGTAGTCGGCGTCCGGGTAGGCGTAGTTTTCGCCGATGAAGTCGGTGGAGATGGCGCCGTTGTTGTTAATGTCCGTTTTTTCCGGCGTGACCATGCTGATGTGGATGAAGGAATCGAGCGTGGTCTTTTTGCCTGCGGCGGTGAGGGCCTCGCAGTAGCGGCCGAGGAGTTCAAAGCGTTTCGGATCGTAGCCGGCGGGCGGGTCGATGGGTTTGCGGTTCGCAGGATTCTTGGTGAAGCAGAGGCGAAAGTTGAAAGCCTGCACGCAGCCGTCGCCGGCGCCGGGCGTGCCGGGGGGCTCGCCCATGACCAGCGGGAGCAGGCCGCTCGCGGGGTCTCCGGGAGTCACGTAGGGATCGACCTTCACCCCGAACTGATGCGCCGGCGTGGTGCCGCGGACGCCATTGAGCGTTTCGCCGAAGCGCTCATTGGCTTCGCGCCCGACCATGTATTTCACTCCGGCCCGGGCCATGAGGTCGCCCTCGTAGGTGCAGTCGATGAAGGTCTTCGCGCGAAACACGTTCCCATTTTCCATGGTGATCTCGACGATGCGCGCGCCGTCTTTTTTCACGCTCGCAAGACGCTGCTCGAAAAAAACCGGCACCTTCGCCTCCGCAAGCCGGGCGCGCAGAATTTTCTCCGCGACATGCGGCTCGAACGACCACGCTTCGTCGCGTCCGTAGTGCTTTCCCAGGGACTTGTAAAAGTCGCGCGAAAAACCGCCGATGGCCGCCTTGTTGCCGATGTCCGTCCAGCCAAGTCCCCCGGAGGTCAGCCCGCCCACGTGTTTCCCAAACTCGGTCACGACGACCTTTTTCCCCAAGCGCCCGGCGGTGCAGGCCGCGCTCACGCCCCCGGCGGTCGCGCCAAAAACGAGCACGTCAGTTTCGACAACTTCCGCGCGAGCGGTGGGGAGCAGGACGAGGAGGGTGAGGGCGCGAAGGAACGGGACGGTTTTCATGGAAGAAGGGCTGAGGGTGCCGCCCGGGCTCGCGAGGTCAAGCGCGGTGACGGCGGACCCGGACGAGATTGGCCCGCTCCGCGGCACGGTCAGTGCATTGACAATTTCCGCCCGTGCTGTGTGCTAGCCGGGCTCGTCCCCGGGGACGCGCTTTGCACCTCTCATGACCCGCGCAACTTTCACCTGGCTCGCCGCTTTGTTCCTCGTCGCCGCTGCTCCCCGGAGCGGTCGGGCCGAGGAGATCAAGCCGCCTTTCAACCTGCGCTGGGGCGAGACTGCGGAGCGCTTGGAGAAGCTGCTCAAAGGCGCGAAGGCGACTATCACCCAGCGGCGAAAAATCGAGGGACGCGAGGCTTGGGATGTGGAGGGGCTGATGCAGGCCGGGCTGAAGCGCACGGTCTTTTATTTCGTCAGCGGTGAACTCGTGGAAGTGGAGTTGCAGTATCAGAAGCCGGACTGGGACGAGTCGAAGTACGACGGCTTCATGGGCGATGTGCGGCGGCGGCTGGAGCAGCGCTACGGCCAGGGGCAGCTCATCTCCCGGAAAAAGGAACCCGAGGGCGATGTCATGCAGACGATCGTGGGTTGGAAGTGGAATCAGAACAACACGGCCATCGAGCTCATCTATTTCGCCGCGCAAAGCCCGTCGCAGGTCTTCCGCACGCTGAGCGTGCATTACAAGACCTACTGACGCACGAGGGCGAGGCCCAGGCCGAGCACCGCCGCGGCCAGGGCGGCGAGGAACATCCACGATTTCGCCAAGGCCGCGCGATTTTCCGTCCGGCTGGCCTCGTGCGCCTGGGAAAGGGCGCGCACCAGACCAGCCACCACCGCCCGCCGATGCAGCACGGCGTCGAGCGCCTGCGGCTGGTTCATCGGCGCGATCTGGTTGTCCGCGAGGGACTGGCCGATCTGCCGATAGGGATTGTCCTTCGCTTTTTCGAGGCCGTCGTTTTGCCGGTCAATCGCTTCCTTGTCGCGGCTCCGCCCGGCGATCTGGCGCTCCAGCGCGCCGTCGCTCCGGGCAAATTGCTCATCGAGCGCGTGCAGTTTCTCCGTCGCCTTCGTGAGCAGCGGGCGGCCGCGGGCGAGCGTTTCCTCCAGGGCGCGGAAATCATTGAGCGCCTGGGTTTTTTTGAGCCGCAGGTCGGCCTGCGCATTCGGGATTGCCACCGAGCGTTCGCGCACCCGGCTCAATTCCGCACGCATCTGCGGAGTCATCGTGTCGGCTGCGAGGAGCGTGGTCTGCGCCTCGCGCACCCCGGCCAACTCCCGGTCGAGTTCGGCGATCAACGCGGTGAAATCGACGCCGCTTTTCCGTCGTGCGGCGAGATGCCGCTCGGCGGTTTCCACCGGCTCGGCGGCGTCCTTCCACTCCGCTTCCAGCGCACCCCGGGTCTCCTCATACTGCTTGCGACCCGCTGCCCGATCCTCCCGCCCTTTGTGGATCGCCAGCCCGAGGGCCGCGCTTTCATTCGTCAGGCGCGCTTGCTCGCGCTCGAGATTCTTGAGCTGATCGATGTGCCGCTGAGTTTCGCCGTCGAAGTCGGCCTGCTGCCAGCCGAGCAAACCCAGGTCTGTCTCCGCCCTGGCCAGCTTCCGCTGCGCGAGCCACAGACTCGCGCGGTTGATTTGCCGGTCGTAGATCCGCGCCAGTTCCCGCAGCGCTGGCAGAAACGGGCTCACTTATTCCTGAGCGGCGCTGAGCTTGGCCAGGATGCTCAGATCTTCGAGCGTCGTGGTGTCGCCGCTGATCATCTTGCCACTCGCGATCTCTTTCAAAAGCCGCCGCATGATTTTCCCGCTGCGCGTCTTGGGCAGCGCCTCGGCAAAGCGGATCTCGTCGGGTGTCGCCACCGGCCCGATGACCATCCGCACATGCTTTTTCAAGGCGTCCCGCAGAGCCGCGTCCGTTTTCACTCCCTGCTTTACGGTGACGAAACAGACCACGCCCTGCCCCTTGATTTCATCCGGGCGACCGACCACCGCGGCCTCCGCGACCGCCTCGTGCGAGGCGAGCGCGCTTTCGACTTCCGACGTGCCGATCCGGTGACCGGCCACGTTCAGCACGTCATCGATGCGGCCCACGATCCAGAAATAGCCGTCCTTGTCGCGCCTCGCACCGTCCCCGGCGAAGTAGCACCCTTTGACTTCGCTCCAGTAGGTCTTTTTGTAGCGCGCCTTGTCCCCCCAGATCGTCCGCAGCATGGAGGGCCACGGCTTGCGGATGACCAGCTTGCCGCCCTGGTTCACGCCCACTTCCTTCCCGTCGTCATCCACCACCGCCGCATCCACGCCGAAGAAAGGGAGTGTCGCCGTGCCCGGTTTCGTCGGCGTCGCACCCGGCAGCGAGGTGATCATGTGCCCGCCGGTTTCCGTCTGCCACCACGTATCCACGATCGGGCAGCGTCCACCGCCGACCACGTTGTGATACCACATCCACGCCTCCGGATTGATCGGCTCGCCGACCGTCCCGAGCAGACGGAGCGAGGAGAGATCATACTTTTTCGGCCACTCATCGCCCCACTTGATGAACGCGCGGATCGCCGTCGGCGCGGTGTAGAGGATCGTCACGCCGTAGTCCTCGATGATCTTCCAAAACCGTCCCTTGTCCGGCGTGTCGGGCGCACCTTCATACATCAGCGAAGTCGCCCCCATCGCCAGCGGCCCATACACCACGTAGCTGTGCCCCGTCACCCAGCCCACATCGGCCGTGCACCAGTAAACGTCCTCGTCGCGCAGATCGAAGACGTACTTGCACGAGATATACGTGCCCAGCAGGTAGCCCGCGGTCGTGTGCAGGATGCCCTTCGGTTTGCCCGTCGAGCCGCTCGTGTAGAGGATGAAAAGCGGATGCTCGCTATCCAGCGCCACGGGCGGGCAGTTCGCATCCACGTATTCCATCTCGCGATGCCACCACACATCGCGGCCTTCCTCGATATGGATGTCATTCCCCGCCCGGCGGAAAACGATCACGCGCTTGACCCCATGCGCGCCGCCATTCAGCGCCGCATCCACATTCGCCTTCAGCGGCACGATCGACCCCCGCCGGTAGCCGCCATCCGCCGTGATCACCGCCACCGCGCCGCAGTCCGCGATCCGATCCTTGATCGACTCCGCGCTGAAACCGCCAAACACCACCGAGTGGACCAGCCCCAACCGCGCGCACGCCAGCATCGCCACCGCCGCCTCCGGGATCATCGGCATGTAAATCAGCACGCGGTCGCCCTTCTTGAGCTTGTTGCGCTTGAGCACATTCGCAAACCGGCACACCTCCCGATGGAGCTGCTGATACGTGATCACCCGCCGCTCCCCCGGCTCTCCCTCCCAGATGATCGCCGCCTTGTTCTGCCGCGCCGTGCCGAGATGCCGGTCGAGGCAGTTCTCCGCGACATTCAGCCGGCCGCCCACGAACCACTTCGCAAACGGCTCCTGCCAATCCAGCACTTTCAGCCACTTCTTGTTCCAGAGCAGATCCGCCGCCTCCCGCGCCCAGAATTTGTCCGGTCGCTTGATCGACTCCTCCCACAGCGCGCGATACTGCGCCATGCTTTGGATGCGCGCTCTTTTGGAAAAGTCTTTCGCCGGTTTGAAGACGCGATTTTCGACCAGATGGGACTCGATGTTATTGCTCATGGGGGTGTTTCGGAAAAACGTGCGCTCTAGCTATCAGCGGGGTGCGCACCGGACAATTCAAACTTGCCCGCGGCGCATCGCGACGCGCTTCGCCAGCCAGCCGAAGAAGAAAATGCCGGCGAAGTCGCCCGCCAGATCGCCCCAGTCAAAGGTCCGCGTCGGCAGCCAGAGTTGTGAAATCTCCTCCAGCGTGAAGACCACACCCACGATGAAGCTGCCCAGCAGCCAGCCGCGTTCACAGCAACGCACCTCGCGCACGCCGAGCGCGAGATTGAGCAGAAAGGCCATGCTGCCGATGAGGAGAAAGTGCCCCGCTTTGTCGCTTCCGGGATGTGAGGCGATAAAGCCGAAAACAGGCTGCAACAGCCGCCGGTCCGCGCAGAAAATGATCACGGCAATGAAGACCACCCAGCCGATCGCCAGCGCCCAGCGCAGGCGGGTTCGCGGCCGATGCGGGGCGTCGCTCATCCCGCGAATTCCAGGATCCCGAAGCGTTCCGGGGTGTGGAAGCTCGCGCGGCCCGTGGGCGACCAGGCGGTCAGTTCGCGCGGCGCGCCGGGTGGCCGGTCGATGCGGCAGAAGTTCACGCGCCAGCGATCGCCCGCCCGCGGCGGGGCATCGCGGAGACTGCGAAACGGGATCGAAAGCTCGGCGCTCCAATCCGTTGCGGTCTTCGTCACCGCCGTGCGCAGCCCCTCGCAGCGCCACGAGAAATCCTTGGCATAACCGCTCCGATTCCGCCGCAGCACGAGATCGAGCACGGCATTGAGCGGATTGACCTCGATCTCGAAATACCCCGCCAAATCCCCCACCGGATCGAGGAACACCTCGACGACCTCTTCGTCATAAAGCGGTGCGTCGCGAGCCGTCAACGTCGCCCACGCATCGGTATCCCTCGCGTGGAAGAGCACGCGCAATTCTTCCGCATCCCACGCCGCCCGGACGCTCGTCCCCTGCCCCGGTTCGCCGCCCGATACGATCTCACGAAACGCGACAGCGGGGAGCGTCCGCCAGAGTTCCGACTCCGCATCCGCCGTCAGCGCGCCCACTTCGCGCCGCGGACATAGGAGCGTCGGCAAATCCATCGCCAGGCGCGCAGAATCGCTGGGATCCGGGGGGCCCGTCGGAGCGCTGGGCTTCAGAGGCAAGTACTCCGGCGCCTCCGCTCCGCCCGCTCCTGCGCGCGTGCCGCTGACTTCTTTCACAGGCTCCTACAGCGGCGACTTGATCGTGAAAATCATCGCCGCCGCCACTCCGAACACCAGCATTGCAAACACCGCAAAGCCGATGATCGCCTGGCCGATCGGGTCCTTCTTTTTCTTCTTCGTTTGAAACGGCGACGCGTTTGCAAAATCCTTCGGCCGCACGCTCGACGACGCCGGCACCGCCGCCAGCCCCTCCGCCACAGGCATCGCCCGCGCATCGGCGGGGTTCTCCGATTCATAGCTCGTTTCGATATTCCCAAACCGCACGGTGTCGCCCGCCTGCATCCGCCGGCCGTCACCCTCGGTGAGGTCCTTCCCGTTCAGCACGGTACCATTGGTCGATCCGATGTCGGTCAAAATGTAATCGCCGCTCTCTTCGAGCGTCAGCTCTGCGTGATGGCTGGAGACGGAGGCATCTTCGATTTGCAACGTATTGTCCGCGAGACGGCCGACGGTGATCGTCGCCTCGACGAGTTCGTGCGTGACTTCGGTGCCGTCGGGGAGGGTGACGAGGAGTTTGGGCATGGCGTGAGAAATAACGGCCTCAGCGGGCGTCTTCAATGAGTTTGGCAAACTGCGGGAAAAAATAACTCGCGTCGTTCGGCCCGGGTGCGGCCTCGGGGTGATACTGGACACTGAAGATCGGCAGCGATTTGTGGCGCAGACCCTCGACGGTGTGGTCGTTCAGATTGATGTGCGAAACTTCCACGTCCGCCGGCAGGGAGTCCGCATCCACCGCGAAGCCGTGATTCTGCGAAGTGATCGAGACCTTCCCCGTCGCCACATCCTGCACGGGCTGGTTGCCGCCGCGATGCCCGAACTTCAGCTTGAAGGTCTTTCCCCCAAACGCGTAGGCGAGCATCTGGTGCCCGAGGCAGATGCCGAAGATCGGCGTCCGGCCCATCAACCCGCGCAGGCTCTCGTGGACATACGTCAGTGCCGCCGGATCGCCGGGGCCGTTGGAAAGGAAGACGCCGTCCGGTTTGAGCGCGAGCACATCCGCGGCTGAGGTCGTCGCCGGCACGACCTGCACCTTGAAACCCTCCTGCCGCAGTCGCCGCAGGATATTCCGCTTCATGCCGAAATCATACGCCACGATGTGATGCTTCACCGGTGGCAGCTTGACGAAAACCTCGCCATCCTCGGTCACCTCCGTGCCCGCGCCGTCGCCCTTCACGATCGTCCACGCACGGCTCTCCTTGTCCTCCTCATCCCACGCGTAGGCGGCGGCTGGCGTCACCTCTTTCACGAAGTCCGACCCCGCCATCGGCGGAGCCTGCCGCGCCCGCTCGACCGCCTCCTCCGGCGCGATGTCCTCCGTCGTCAGGCAGCCCTGCATCGCCCCGCGCGAGCGCAGATGCTTTGTCAGCGCGCGGGTGTCGATCCCTTGAATGCCCGGCACGCCCCACTTTTTCAAATAGTCCTCCAGCGAGCCGCGCGACCGCCAATTGCTCGCGACCGGGCTTAACTCCTCAATCACAAAGCCGCGCACATGCACCGCCGAGCTCTCGTCATCCAGCGGGTTCACCCCATAGTTACCGATTTGCGGAGCCGTCATGGCCACGATCTGGCCGCGGTAGCTGGGATCGGTCAGCACCTCCTGATACCCGCTCATCGAGGTATTGAAGCAAACCTCGCCGACCGCGGAACCGGTCGCGCCAAAGGATTCGCCGAGAAAAAAACGTCCGTCTTCGAGGGCAAGGATTGCGCGCATGGTGGGCCGAGACTTCTAGGGGCAAAGCGGAAAATCCCAAATCGAAATCGGAAATAATTCGCGGAGCGAGCCGGACGCCGGAAAGACAGTGGGTTGGCCGGGACTTGAACCCGGAACCAATACCTTAAAAGGGTACTGCTCTACCATTGAGCTACCAACCCGTTTCCCGAAAGAGGGAGGCGTAGATAAGTCACCGGCACAGGTGACGCAAGGAATTTATCCCGCTAGCTTCCGCGCCTCGTCATGCACCGCATTAGCACTTTGCCCGCACTCCGCCGCACCTGGCTGGCGCTCGCCGCGGCCGCGCTGCTCGTGGGTCTCGCGGTGTGGTTCGGGCGCTCGTATTTCCGACCGGTAAATCCGCTGCTGGAAACGCCCGTGCTGGCGTTGGAGGCGGTGCAGGCAAAGGTGCTGTATTTCAACGCCGGGGCGCGCCCATGGCTCGTGGCGCGGCGACCGGACCTGCTCACGGCGGAGGACCGCGACGATCAATCGCAGCGCACGAAATCTTTCGCGCAGGCGGTGCTGGTGCCGAAACTTTTCCGCCAGCTCGACCGGCAGGATCGCTTCGACGCGCTGCTTTTCATCGGTGATCCGAGCCAGTACCGCCCGCTGCTCGATCATCTCGTGGAAACCAAAGATTGGTCGCTGAGTTATGTGGACCACTTCGGCATGATTTTCCGTCGCGGAGTCCCGCGGCCTTGGAAACTGGAGGATCTCCAGCCGATCCGTGAGCGCTTCGCCGCTGCCTCCTCACATGAGCGCGCCAGCTTTCTCGCGCAGACCGCGATCAAGCTCGTCGCCGTGCGCGAATTCACCGCCGGCAAGACCCTGCTCGACGAGGCCACCCAACTCGATCCGCGCCTGCCGGACGCTTGGAACGGAGTCGCCATCTATCACATGCACCGCGGCGAATTCCGCGAGGCTTTCGCCAGCGCCGAGCGCGCGCTGGCGCTCGACAAGGCGCACCTGCCCGCCATCGCGACGAAGACGCAACTGCTCTTCGCGACGAAGAATTTTTCCGAGGCTTACGCTCTCTCGAAGCAACTCATAGAACGGCTCCCGAACGATCCGAACCTGCTTTTTTACCACGCGAAAATCGCTCACGAGGCGCATGCCTACAAAGCGGAGATCGAGGTTCTGGAAAGACTCATCGCCCGCGCAGAAGCCGAGCAGCGGCCCGTCTCCGGCTATCAACTTTACCTCGCGCAGGCTTACACCGCGGCGAGCGATGCGCCGCGGGCCATCGACGCTTTCATGCGCGTGCTCAATGACCCGGATCTCCCGCAGGACCAGCGCGACTTCGCGCGCGAAAACATCGCCCGGATTAAGAAACGCACCGGCCTCTGACCTGCCGCGCTCACGCCGTCGGGGCACCGAACATGCACACGAGATCGCGCAACGAATTTGTCGGGCGATCGAGGCGAAAGGAGCGCAAACCGGCGGACTTGGCGCCGTGCCAGTCACGAACGGGATCATCGCCGGCATGCATCGCGTGAGATGGGATGACACCAGCCATTTCAAGCGCGCGGTGGAAAATCCAAGGGTCAGGCTTTTCGGCTCCAGCTTCGCTGGAAATGACGATGGGCTGGAAATAGGCAGCGATCTCAAGGTCTTCGAGAATCGCGCGGAGGCGGCCATCGAAATTTGAAATGACGCCGAGGCGGTAATGCGGTCGCAGCGCCTCCAGCACTGCGCGCACCTCGGGGAAAAGCTGCCAGACACCGGGCTCCGTAAATTCGTCGTAGAGTTCGGCAAAATAGGCATCCCGATCCATCGCGCCCTCGGGAACGTCGCAGCGATCGAGAACCCGTCCGACAAGTTCCCGCCACCAGCCACGATCATCATCGGCGCGCGCCCCACGCGTCGCACCACGCGGCGGCATGATTTCCCAAACAGCTCCAAACGCCCGCTGAAAATCCTCCTTCCCGATCTCGCATCCGTGCCGGAGCGCCACCTCCCGGTAGTGATGACCCACGCCACGAGGCAGGTGAAACAAAGTTCCCGCCGCGTCGAAAAAGATCACCTCAATCATGGCGTGGAGACGCAGTTCAGAAGTGAGCAAACGGCCTGAACAGCCGCGGCAGTCGGCTTCGATTCGCCCCCGGCAATAACGCTCACGGTTTCCCGCCTTGACGCACCCCTGGCCCTCCGGTAATTTCCCGGCCTTCCAATCCCGGCTTCAACCGAGTGGGCCTTCAACCCACTTTTTTTTGTCCCCGGAAGCGGACACCAAAATTTATGAACAGTGAAATCCTCGCAGGCCTCGACTTTTTTGAGCGCGACAAGGGCATCAAACGTGAAGTGCTCTTGGAAGCGATCAACACCGCCGTGCTCACCGCTGCCCGCAAAGCAGTCGGACCGGCGCGGGATTTGCGTGTCGAGATCGATCCCAAATCCGGCGAGATCAAGGCCTTCGCCAAACTGACGGTAGTAGAGAAAATCGCGAATAAGCACGACGAGATTACTTTCAAAACGGCGAAGATGTTCAAGAGCGACATCCAACTCGGGGAAGATATCGAAGTGCCGGTCACGCCAAAGGATTTCGGGCGCATCGCTGCGCAGACCGCAAAACAGGCAATGATGCAGCGCATCCGGCAGGCGGAGAAGGAGATGATTTACGACGAGTTTAAAGATCGCGCTGGCGAAATCGTGAGCGGCACGGTCCGTCGTTTCGACCGCTCTGATGTGGTCGTCGATCTGGGCAAATTTGAAGCTCTGATGCCAAACCGCGAGCGCGTCCAGACCGAGGATTACAACATCGGCGACCGCCTGCGCGCGTACGTCGTCGCGGTGGAAAATGGAGCGCGCGGACCGGAGATTATCATCTCCCGCAGCCACCCAAATTTTGTGCGCCGGCTTTTCGAAATGGAAGTCAGCGAAATCAACGACCGCACTGTCGAGATCAAGGGCATCGCCCGCGAAGCTGGCTACCGCACGAAAATCGCGGTCTTCAGTGCGAACGATAAAGTCGATCCAGTGGGGGCTTGCGTCGGCATGCGCGGGTCGCGGGTGAAGAACATCGTCCGCGAGTTGAACAACGAGAAGGTGGACATCATTCGCTGGAGCGCGGACATGAAGGAACTCGTCCTCGAAGCGCTCAAGCCCGCCAAGGTCAAAAGCGTTACGCTGGATGAGACGAGGAAGGCGATTCTCATCAAAGTCGATGAAGACCAACTCTCACTCGCCATCGGCAAGCGCGGCCAAAACGCCCGCCTGACCTCGCGGCTCACAGGTTGGGACATCAATATCGAAGAAGACAAATCCGCAGAGGAAATCTTCAAGACGAAAAAGGCCAGCGCCGCCAACTCCTTCGCTGAAGCTCTGAATATTACCGCGGAGATGGCGGCGACGCTGGTGGGCGTCGGCATGAACAGCGTCGAAGTCATCGCCAATGGCAGCGAACCTCAGGACATCGCCGGCACCTTGGGAATCGATCTCGCCGCCGCGACCGCCATCCACGAAGCGGCCCGGCAGGAATACGAAAAGAACCTGGCGACCGCCAAGTAGCCGTGAGAACCCGCTTTTACAAAACTTTTGATGCCCGCAAAAACAACCACCAAACCAAGCGCGAAAAAGATCGACGACGCCAAGCCGAAAGGTAGGGCGACGGCCGCGGCTGCTCCCACAAAGCACGGGGCTCGGACTGGCCTGCAAGCTGAGAAACCCAAGGCTGCGGAAAACGCCGAGCCCGCGCCTAAAAAGGTGGTTCAGGAAACCGTGTCGCTGATCGACGCAAAACCCAAACGGCGGGCGCGGCAGCCCACGGACTTGGAGAACAAGCCCTTCGCGCACATTCCGATCTCGAAAATTCTCGAACCGGAGGTTGCCAAAACGCCCCCTCCCGTTGTCGAGCTTGCCCCCGCGGTTGCCCTTCTGCAGTCGGAGCCGCTGGGAGCTGAATCGGATGCAAGCGCTGAAACATCGGCACCCGGCGACGAAAAAATCATCCATCTCAAGCCGCCGTTCACCGTCAAAGACCTCGCGACCGCGATCGGGATTCGCCCCTTCCAGGTCATCGGCGATTTGATGGAGATGAATATTTTCGCCTCGATCAACCAGTCCATCGAGACGGATATCGCCTCGAAAGTCTGCACCAAACACGGCTTCACGTTCGAAAAGGAAAAACGCAAGGAAGGCGGTGGCGTTCATAAGGTTGCGGTGGTTCCGGAAGCGCCAAAACCAGTCAAACCCAAATTTGAAGAACTGCTTCACCGCGCGCCGATCGTCACCTTCATGGGCCACGTCGATCACGGTAAGACCACGCTCATGGACGTGATCCGAAAGACTCGCGTCGCCGCAGGCGAGGCCGGAGGGATCACCCAGCACATCGGGGCCTACAGCGTCAGCCACAACGGCCACAAGATCACCTTTCTCGACACTCCCGGCCACGCCGCTTTCACCGCCATGCGAGCTCGCGGTGCCAGCGTCACGGACATCGTCGTGCTCGTCGTCGCCGCGGATGACGGCATCATGCCGCAGACCCTGGAGGCCATGAATCACGCGAAAGCCGCGAAAGTCACCGTCATCGTCGCAGTCACCAAAATGGACGCACCCGGCGCGAACCTCGACAAGGTGAAGGGTCAGCTTCAAGAGAAAGGCCTCGTGCCTGAGGACTGGGGTGGCTCGATCGGCGTCTGCCCCGTCGCCGCACTCAAAGGACAGGGTGTGAACGAACTCCTCGAACGCATCCAACTCGAATCGGAAGTGCTCGAGCTCAAAGCCAGCCCGCAGCAGACGCCGCGCGGCTCCGTCATTGAGGCCCAAGTCGAGCAGGGGCGCGGGCCGACGGCCACGATCATCGTGAAAACAGGAACGCTCAAAACCGGCATGCCGTTTATCTGCGGCAAGTTTCACGGCAAGGTGAAATCGCTCATCGACGACCTCGGTCAGCCCATCAAGGAAGCCGGCCCTTCAACGCCATGCCGGGTCTTGGGCTTCTCCGGCTTGCCTTACGCGGGCGACGAACTCGTCGTCCTCGAAAACGACCGTGCCGCCCAGACTCTCGGCGAAGAGCGCATGGCCGAGGAACGCCTCGGCAAGCTCGCCACCCCGCAGCGCGCGACGCTCGAGAGTCTGTTCGATACGCTTAAGGAGGGGCAGAAAAAGAAACTCTTCCTCGTCCTCAAGTCCGACGTGCAAGGTTCGCTCGAAGCCATCGGCACTGCACTTGGCGAAATTCAAAGCAAGAAGATCGACGTCGAAATTGTCCATGGAGCCGTCGGCCCGATCAGCGAAAACGACATTCTCCTCGCCACGGCATCGAATGCCGTCGTCGTCGGCTTCAGTGTCAAAACCGAAGCCACAGCCGCCAACATCGCCAGGCGAGAAGGCGTCCAGATCAAACTCTTCTCGATCATCTACGAACTTATCGACCAGGTGAAAGAGGCGATGGCCGGAATGCTCGACCCCGAAACGCGCGAAGCGATCATCGGCCATGCCGAGGTGAAGAAAGTCTTTGAACTTTCGAAGGGGCTGGTCGCGGGTTGCGCCGTCATCGACGGTCGGATCTCGCGCGTCGGACGTGCCCGTGTGCTTCGCGGTCGCCAGCCGATCTACGACGGCGGTCTGGCCACGCTGCGCCGCTTCACAGACGATGTGAAAGAGGTCCGCTCCGGCCTCGAATGCGGCATCAAGCTCGGCGATTTCAACGACTACGAACCCGGCGATATCATCGAGTGCTACACCCTCGAGAAACTCCCGCAGAAGCTCTGAGGGAGAGTTGAGTGATGAGAGCTGAGGGTTGAGTGACGGTCACTCAACTGCACGGCTTTCCCCAAATTTCGGCGTCACTCAACACTCAACTTTCAACGCTCAACTTCCCCATGAAGCATCGCCTCGAACGAGTCAATGAACTGATGCGGCGCGAGCTCGGCGAACTCATCAACCGCGAGGTTTCCTT
>Ga0105048_10010205_pt1 | contig 14895 bp, 10 predicted proteins | sample MAT05_FD_78382 | JGI IMG/M metagenome (GOLD analysis project Ga0105048, IMG submission 78382) | Freshwater microbial communities from Lake Fryxell liftoff mats and glacier meltwater in Antarctica - MAT-05 | ecosystem: Environmental > Aquatic > Freshwater > Ice > Liftoff microbial mat | place... | reverse complement strand
TCTGCTGAACCCCAACACTATTCACCGGCTTTTAAAATACATACCCAACTCTGTTTATTTCCGCCACAACAGCACTAATCCATTGCCATACGATGTGGTAATAGTGGATGAAGCCTCTATGATTGATGTAGCCCTTTTTGCCAAGCTGCTAGATGCTATTGGGCCTCATACAAGGCTGATATTATTGGGCGATAAAAATCAATTGGCATCTGTAGAGGCGGGCAGCATGTTTGGCGATCTTTGCAATGCAGTGGAGGGTACCAATCTTTTTACCAACACAACTGCTGATTTTATCAATCAATTTATTCTTACAAAGGAGTGTACAATAGCCGATGAGTTTATACAAACTATTGACCATCCATTGGCAGGCCATATTATTGAATTGCAAAAAAGCCATCGCTTTAAAAGTACTGGTGGTATTGGTAAATTTAGTAAAGCTATTATTTATAATGAGCAGGATGTACTGAGCGCATTTATTCACAATAATACAGAGGCTGCAGTAGAAATTGACACGAATACCAAACAGCAACTATTTGAATCTTTTGTGGATGGTTATAAAGAATACCTGCAAGAAAAAGACTGCAAGCTTGCCCTGCAAAAATTTAATGATTTGCGGGTGCTTTGTGCTATGAGAGAGGGGCCGCAGGGTTTGTACGCTACCAACCGGGCTATTGAACAGTATTTGCAAAAGCATTATGGGCTTGATTTACGGCAAGATTTTTATGAAAACAGACCTATCATTGTTACTAAAAATTACCCTGAATTAAAATTATTCAATGGCGATATTGGTATTATTCGTACAGATGACAACGGTAATATGAGGGCGTGGTTTGAGGATAGTGACAAAAATATTCGCTCCATACTACCGGGTTATATTGATAGTGCCGAAACGGTATTTGCCATGACGATTCATAAAAGCCAGGGATCGGAATACAAGCAGGTATTGGTGTTACTGCCGCAAAATACCGGTAATCAATTATTAACTAGAGAGCTGCTGTACACTGCCGTAACAAGGGCTAGAGAAAAAGTGCTGGTACAGGCATCAGAAGTTGTACTGCTTCAAACTGCGGAAGCTACTGTAGAAAGAGCTTCTGGAATTATTAATCGTTTTGATGAGATTTTATGAATATCAAATATGGCAGCAATAAGCTGTTTGGGAAAAGCCCAATAATGATATTTTGTACAAGAGAAATTATTGAATCATTTTATTAAAAAAATCAATTAACAGCATCATATTCGCCAATGAAGGTTAGTAAAGAAATATTGCCGGGTTCAAAAAATAATTAATTCAACAAGCACCAACAATTTAACCATATTCCCTTTACTCATGTCTATTCAATTATACGTTTCTAATTCTCTGTCACGTCTTGCCCTGCAGCTTTCCAGCGATTTGGCAGCAGGCAATACCAATGTATTTGTACCACAGCAATTGGTTACGCAAACTGAGGGGATGAACAGTTGGCTTACCATTAAAATAGCATCTCATACAGGTATTACAGCCAATATAAAGTTTAATAAACCCAATGATATTGTTGCGCAAATTTACTTTTGGCTGGGTGGTAAAACCAAACCTTTGCTGACTGTTGATTTTGTAAAATGGAATATTTATCACCTGTTAAATGATGCAGCATTTACCCGGAAATATCCTTTTATTGCCGGATATTATGCAGGCAATGATGTAAAGCAAATTGCGCTTGCTACCAAGGTAGCCGATCTTTTTGACCAGTACCAAATGTACCGGCCGGATACCATTGTAATTTGGAATAAAACCGATATTTTAAATGATACAATTGATTTTCAGCAATACCTGTGGGCAAGAATGCAACTGCTTGTAAATGAAACCATGCTGGATAAAACAGGAATGATTCAACAGATTATTGCAGCATTAAAGCAGGCAGACAAACAGCAGCTTTTGCAGGCAAAAATGCCGCAATTGCAGTTTTTTGGCATTGCAGTAATTACCCCGTTTTATTTGCAATTATTCAATGAATTATCTAAGTATATCGCTATTCGTTTTTATCTTATTAATCCTGCACCAACTTGTTATTGGCTGGAGGATAAGTCAGAAAAAGAAATTGCAAGGATAGTGCAAATGAAAAAAAATAAACCCAGGGTGGCGGAATTTTCTACTACCGGTAATACGCTGCTAAATAGCTGGGGTACTATTATAAGAGAAAGTTTTTCTTTGTTGTTTGAAGATGAAAATTACATAAACCTGTATAATGATGACTTGGCGGATGAGCCGCTATCACCTAACTCTTTGTTAAAAAAAATTCAACAAGATGTTTACTTAAATGCGCCGGATGATAGTAGAAATATAATTGAATTGGCAGATGTAAAAGATGGTTCTGTTACAATAAATACCTGCTTTACTCCTGTTAGGGAAGTGGAGGTTTTATACAATTACCTGGTAGGGTTGGTAAATGTGCAAGGTGAAAACCTTTCTGCAAGAGATGTGGTGGTAATGGTAAGTGATATTGATTTGTATGCTCCCTACATAAAAGCTGTTTTTGATAATGCCCCGTATAATTTACCCTACACCATTGCAGATGAAAGCATTGTAAAGGGTAATAATATTTTCCAGGTAATTGAGTCAATTTTATTGTTGCAGGCAGATAGTTTTAAGGCAGAAGAAATATTGGAATTGCTGGAATCTACCCATATTCGGGAGCGCTTTAGCATAACTGATGTTGCAGCCATTCGTACTGCGGTAAATGCAGCCAACATACGTTTTGGAATGACTGGTGAAGTAGTAAATGATACAAGATTGTTAAGCTGGGAATATGGCTTGCAACGCATTATGTATGGCATTTGCATAAGTGGCGAACCCTTGATGCAGGTAGGAAATGAAACGCTGATACCGCTTGATATTGCCGAGGGAAATAATGCTGGCGAATTAATCCGTTTCTGGCATTTTATGCAGGTATTGCAAAGCACTGTACTGCAAAGAAATGAGGCTAGAACCATTGCCAATTGGGTTGCTTATTTGCAGGAACTGATAGAAAACCTTGTTTTTCAAGCGGGGGAAAAAGAAGAAGAAGATTATAACAGGCTGGTGGATTATTTAGAAAAAATTAATGTGCTGGATGTTGTTAGTGACAGCCCTGTAAGCTTTGAAGTTTTTAAACATAGCTTTCTTGAAATTTTAAATGGCGATACAAAATCGCAGGTATTTGGTGGCTCGGGCATTACCTTTTGTTCGCTTATTCCTATGCGGAGTATTCCCTTTAAAATAGTGGCTATGCTGGGCATGAACTTTGATAAATTTCCCCGTAAAGAAAGTAAGTTGAGTTTTAATTTGCTCGAAAAAAATAAACGTAAAGGCGACCGGAATGTAAAAGATAATGACAAGCATTTATTTTTAGAAACCATTCTCTCTGCCGAAAAATATTTTTACCTCAGTTATATTGGTCGCCATGCCAAAGATGGTTCCCATATTCCACCTTCATCCCTTGTGGATGAATTGATAGAATATATTGTACAGGGTGCACCGGCTGAGTACAATCAAAAACTAACTTCATTACTTACTACAGCTCATCCTTTACATGGGTTTAGTCAGCAGTATTTTAATGGCAGCGGACTTTTTTCATATTTGGGAGATGATAAATATCAGCATAAAGAACAAATTGCTGCGGTGGAAAAAGAAGCTGTTGTATTTGCATTTGATGAAATAATGCTGAAAGATTTGCTGCAGTTTTTTAAAGATCCTATCAAATGGTATTTTAATAAATCGTTGGGCATTTTTTACCGGGAAGATGCAATTTTGCTGCCCGATACAGAAGTGTTTGCTTTAGATACCCTCAGTAGCTGGCAATTAAAAAATGAACTACTCAATTTGCCGGAAACGGCGTATGAAAACTTTTACACCAAACAGCGGCTGTTGGGTGTATTACCACTAAAAAATATAGGTAAGTTAGCTTTTGACGAATTAACTGAAACCATCAGTAAACAAAAAGAAATGCTGGCTAAGTTTACCCACGATGCTGCACCTGAAACAATTGAAATAAGTATCAAAATAAATACTAGTATTATCAGTGGAAAAATTGATACTGTTTATAATAACGTACTGCTTGTATATTCTGATTCTACCAGGTACAATAAACATTTGGTAGAGGCATACATAACCTACATTGCAGCAACAGCGCAGGGTTTATTGCTCGATTTTGTTTTTATTGCTTTTAAATCTTCCAAAACATTTGCTATTAAAAGTGGAACCATCAGTAAGCAACAAGCCCTTGAAAGGATGGAGAAATTATTGGAGTATTTTAAATTGGGCTATAGCAAGCCATTTCTTTTTTACCCGGGCTTTGCAACCAATCCATTTAAATTGTTTGAGAATGATGCGGAAGCATTTACAGGCGCAATTGAATCTATGCGCAACAGTCTGCACGATTATACATTTAAAGATATTTACATGAATAAAGCTTATGAAAATGATTTTTTTTCTGCTGATAATTTTGAGGAGATGAAAAAAAATACCCTGGATATTTTTGAAGAAATTGAAGTATTTATGCCGGGGGCAATATTGTAAATTAACAACTGCGGTTACAAACCAAACTGTTTAAAATAATACTATGCCAACACAAAAAGAAATAAAGCCATTTGATGCTAAAACAGTGCCGTTGCAGCAAAGTAATTTAATACAGGCAAGTGCCGGTACAGGTAAAACGTATTCAATTGCCATCCTTTCTTTGCGGATGTTGCTGGAGCAAAATATACCCATACAGGAAATATTGATGGTAACCTTTACCAAAGCTGCTGTGGCAGAATTGGAAACCCGTATCAGGGCATTTGTACGCATTGCACATGAGTGCAGTATGGGTAAAATTGTAAAAGATGATACTATTGCCGCAATTGTGGCTCATTCCGTTATAACTATTGGTAAAAGTGAAACCGAATCTCGTCTAAAAAATGCCATATTATTTTTAGATGAAACAGCCATATTAACCATTCATAGTTTTTGCCAAAGAGTACTTTCAGAATATGCTTTTGAAACCAACCAGTTATTTGGTGCAGATGCTATGAGTCAAACTGACCTTGCAAATAGTACTTCAACTGAAATAAATAATTTTTGGAGAAAAAACATAGTGGTACTTCAGCCATTACTATTAAAGTACATAATGCCAACTTATATTTCAAGGGAGCAGTTGCAGGAGTTTACAGGCAATGCCTTGAGCGGAAAAACATTAGTAGCCATAACTCCTTATGATGCCGATATTTTATCAGAAAAACATCAATTAGAATTATTGCAGCAGTTACAGGAGCAAAATGACCTTGCGAAAGCTGCAACAAAAACGGCTTCTGATTATATTGATATAAACCGGGAAGCCTTGCTTGCGGCGGTTCAGGCCAATAAAAATGCACAGAAAAAATTTGAAGCAATTTTTGGTGATAACCAAGCGCTCATCAAAGTAATAATTGATAGCAAATCCACTCAATATGTGGCAAAAATATTTAAAGAAGTGTTGCTTTTGCTGGAGCCTGCTACCGAAGCGGAAGAAGCTATCGGGCAACTGCTAACTGTTTTTGCCAATACGCTTTACCAGGTAGCTATCAAAACCATTTGCAGTAAAGTACAGGCTAATAAAGAACGCAACAGCCTGCTCGCTTTTGATGACATGATCAATAAACTACATTATGCTGTGGTAATAAAGCAAAATAAAGTACTCATAGAAGCTTTGCAAAAAAAATATCAAGCTGTATTTATAGATGAATTTCAGGATACAGACAAGCTACAGTACGAAATATTTAACGGTCTCTTTGGAAGCAATACAATATTGTTTTATATCGGCGATCCCAAGCAGTCCATTTATGCATGGCGCAAGGCAGATATTTTAACCTACTTTAAAGCCTACAATGAAGTTAGCAACCGCTACGAAATGAATACCAATTACCGCTCTGCCAACGGTATTATTAACGCACAAAATAGTTTTTTTAAACCCGAAAAAGATTTTGATACTTTCTATTTTGGTAACGCAGCAGATGCTATTGAATATACTATGGTAGATGCACCAGCAAAAAATGAAAAGGGAAACCTGCAATTATATGGAGAGCCGGTAACCCCCATCAGCATTTTTGAAAATAAAAATAATGAAGAAATTATTGCCGCGGTAGCTGCCACTGTAATTGATTTGCTGGGTAATGAGGGCTATCTTTTTTCAGAAAAAAATACTACCCGCCGGGTGATGCCCTCTGATATTGGCATATTGGTACGATCCAAAAATAATGGCAAAAATATAAAAGACATACTGGCCGGCTTTAAAATTCCGGCAGTTACTATAGATGATACAAAACTATCTGAAACCCAGGAAGCAAAAGAGTTGTTGTATGTACTGCAGGCAGTAAATGATATCAGCGCAGCAAACATTCGCAAAGCTTTGTTAACAGGCCTTACGGGGTTTAAAATTGGCAATATTACAAGCCTTAATGAAGAGCAGGTACTAAACCAGTTTAAAAATTATCAGCAAGCATGGGCGGCAGAAGGAGTGTATGTGATGCTGATGAAATTTATAACAGATTATAAAGTGAGAACGCAGATGTTGCAGAGCGAGGCAATTAATGGAGAGAGGCGGCTATCTAATTTGTTGCAATTGCAGGAACTGTTGCATAAAATGCAGGTAAGTAAACAATATGCAGCCACTGAGTTAATTAATTGGTTACAAAAAGCAATTGAAGGTCAGGTTGAAGAAGGTGATGAATTTGAGCAACGTTTAGAAAGTGATGAAGATGCAGTAAAAATAGTGACCATTCATAAAAGTAAGGGGCTTGAGTATAATATAGTGTTAGCTCCCTTTCTAGATATCAAGCCTTACAACGGAGCGGTTTCCAGCTTTAAAGATGAAACAACAGGCGACTATCTTTTTGGCAATAAATCCATTTTAACCGTTGGCCAGCAAGGCTTAATTAATACCCAGCAAGAGCAGGAAAACAGGCGGCTTATTTATGTAGCTATTACCAGGGCAAAATACAAATGCTTTATTAATAGCAACAAGCGTTCCGGCGATTTAAATAGTTCATCTTTAAAGGCATTTACCAGTGTTATTTTAAAAATAAACCCCGAAGGAATTGCTTTGGAAGCACAGCCTGTTGTGGCTGCCGGTTTTAGGTACAATGAAAGTACAACGCCTTTTCCGGTAGTATTTAAAAAGGCCGCAAACTTTACCCTTGAGCAGCTTAACTGGCGTAAAATGAGTTATACTTTTTTAAATCCGGAGCATAGCCCGGTACCAAAAATTAATACTGGTTTACCTAAAGATGTTTATAGCGAATTTGTATTCAATACACTTAAAAAGGGATCCTATACCGGCAATTTGCTGCACTATATTTTTGAATTGATCAATTTTACAGATAGTACTAATTGGCCAGTTGTAATTGCCAATGGAATAAAACGTTTATCTCCCGGTAATACAGAACTATATGCGGATATGTTGCTGGAGCTGTTGCAAGTAGTAACCACTACTGTGCTAACCTGTAATGATCATTCTTTTTCACTTAACCAAATTAGTAAAAATAAATGCCTTAACGAGTTTGAATTTAACTTTACAGTACAGCCTTTTCAGGTAAATCAGCTCAATGCCCTCTCTACCGAAAAAGTGCCATTACAGGTAAAATATTTTCAGCAATTAGAAGGTATAATGAATGGAAAGATGGATTTGTTTTTTGAAATGGATGGTAAGTATTACATCCTGGACTGGAAATCAAATTACCTTGGCGATAGCCTGTCAGCCTACGATTCAGACAATATTTGGCAGGCAATGGCAGACAATAATTATCATTTACAATATCATATTTACACAGTAGCTATTTGCAAGTACTTAGCTATGCGGATACCCAACTTTACTTACGATACGCACTTTGGAGGGGTAATCTATTTATTTGTAAGAGGTATCCGTAATAATGCTACATCAGGTGTATTTTTTAATAAACCAGCTATTAAAGTGGTAGAGGCATTAAGCGCTTGTTTTACAAAAAGTGAGGTTTAATGCACCCAATACATTTTTGTATAAGTTGATGAGATGTTGATTGCACTAAATGGTACAGTTGAAGTATCAATATTGAGGTTAAGATGCTTGTAAAACTTTTATCAGGCTATTTTGGTTTTAAAATATTGCGGACTTACCTATTGCATCTTACATTATAAAGCCAGGTTTTAGCATATTTTGTTTTAATAATAAAATAGTCGGCTATTGTTTTGGGGAAAACCCTAAAACCTTTATATGCACGGTTTCTAAAGTTTTATATCCCTTCAATAAATAAATACAATTTTAAAAGATTGGTACAGTAACAATAGTTTCACAAACTGTTTTTTTTTAATGATTTACTGTAAACTATTTTTTTTTATTTAATTTTATATTGGTTAACCAAAAGTTGGCAATCCAATTTAATTTATGAAAAGTAAAGATCTTTCAACACTTTTGAAACAATAACAGTAAGGCTGGTTGATAAAATTGTTGTATAGTTTAAAATATTATTTCAAAGGGTAACTTACAACTGGTGATAGATAACAATAAGGGCATATACTAGCAGTGCATTTTACTGTTGTTAAAAGATATGAGAGAGGCAATACTTAAATTTAGATTTTGAAGTTGAAATCAACATAAGATTTTCATTTGCAAAAAATTGGGTTTAATTATGCAGGATCAAAAGCAAATGAAAACCTATTGGTTGTAAATAGTAATAATTCCAAAGCTCAAACAATTTTTTTTTAGTGGGTAATATTTTTGTAGCATCGATAAAATTTAAAATGTAATTTTTTTAGAAATGGAATTTAGATTTGCAATTAGCCCAAACGAGGCTAAACAGTTTGATACACAGCAACTTCAGGATAATTTTTTGGTTAAGAAGTTGATGGAAGACGATATGGTAAAAATGGTTTACTCTCATTTTGACAGAGTAATTATTGGAGGAGCAAAGCCTGTAAAAACAGCAATTGTACTGCGCAATCATTTAGAACTGCGGTCAGATTATTTTTTAGAAAGACGGGAACTCGGCATCATCAATGTTGGTGGTAGCGGAGTAGTAATTGCAGATGGTGAAGTTTTCAACATCCATAAATTTGATTGCGTTTATCTTGGTAAAGGAACCAAAGAAGTACAATTTAAAAGTGAGGATAAAGAAGATCCGGCTCTTTTGTATTTACTATCTGCACCTGCTCATCATAATTATCCAAACAAATTGATGACAAAAACTAATGCATCGCCGGTTGAATTAGGTGCAAAAGAAACCTCCAATAAAAGAACAGTGTACAAATACATACACCTTGAAGGTATTAGAAGTTGCCAACTAGTAATGGGCTTAACTGTTTTAGAAAGTGGCAGTGTTTGGAATTCAATACCGCCACATACACACACAAGAAGAATGGAAGTGTATTTTTATTTTGATGTGGAGGAGCAACATAGAGTATTTCATTTTATGGGCCAAACGCAGCATACAAGGCATATTGTTATGGCTAATAATGAAGCCGTTATTTCGCCACCCTGGAGTACACACTTTGGATGCGGTACGGCTAATTATGGTTTTATATGGGGTATGGCAGGCGAAAACTTAAATTATAGCGATATGGACCAGGTACCTGTTTCCTTGCTTTTATAAATATTTTTTTACTATAAAAATAAATTTAAAATGTTTTCACTTAAAGAAAAAGTTATTGTAGTTACTGGCGGCACCGGAATATTGGGCGGCGCATTTATTGATGGGATTGTTGCTGCCGGTGGTGCAGTGGGTATTTTGGGTAGAAACGATGAAGTAGCTTCCGAAAGAGCAAATGCTATTGTAGCAAAAGGAGGCAGAGCTATTCCACTTATAGCTAATGTGCTGGTAGAAGAAGAATTAACAGCTGCTAAAGATGCAATGCTTAAAGCGTTTGGAAAAATTGATGGCCTTGTGAATGCAGCAGGTGGTAACATGCCACAGGGTGTTGTACAGCCTGAAGCTGATATTTTTAAAATGGATTTGAATGGTCTTAAAACTGTAATGGATTTAAACTTGTGGGGAACATTATTACCTACACAGGTTTTTGGTGATGCGCTTGCAAAAAACAGTACAGCCAGTATTGTAAATATTTCGAGTATGAACTCAAAAAGAGCCGTTACTAAAGTATTGGGCTACAATATGGGTAAGGCTGCTGTAGATTGCTATACTCAATGGTTTGCAGTAGAATTAGCCAATAGATATGGCGATAAAATCAGGATGAATGCATTAACCCCCGGTTTTTTTTTAACAGAACAAAATAGAAATTTACTCACCCTTCCTACAGGTGGTTTTACCACAAGAGGTCAATCTGTAATATCACAAACCCCGTTTAAAAGATTTGGCCACCCCGATGAATTAGTGGGTGCTTTAGTGTACTTGTTATGTGATGCTTCAAAATTTGTTACGGGTTCTCAATTGGTAGTAGATGGCGGGTTTTCAATTTTTAGTGGGGTTTAATGCAGCTAAAAAAATAAATCTTACAAAAAAACTTTTATGATTTAAAATAGTAAACTACATTCGGGATTTTGTAGTTACGTATTTTAAATGGTTGACATAGCAGCAAAAAGATAGAAAAAAAATTTAAAGGAATAATTATAATAATACCAGGTTTTAGTAACTCTTTTTATATTATCGAAAACAAAAAATTAAAAAAATGTCAAAAAAAATTGTAACGCTGGGAGAAATTATGTTGCGTTTATCAACACCTGATTTTAAAAGATTTGTACAAGCTGACTCCTTTGATATTACCTACGGAGGTGGCGAAGCAAATGTAGCAGCAGCACTATGTAATTATGGTTTAAATGGAACGTTTGTAACTAAAGTTCCTGCTAATCCCATAGGCCAATCTGCCATTAACCATTTGCGCCGTTATGGGGTAGATACTCAATTTGTAGCAAGAGGTGGAGAAAGATTGGGTATATATTTTTTGGAAACAGGTGCTTCAATGAGGGCGTCGCAGGTTGTATATGATAGAGCGGGCGCATCTATTGCCGATGTAGATGCAAGCGAATTTGACTTTGATAAAATATTTGATGGTGCTGATTGGTTTCATACAACTGGCATTACGCCGGCCCTTAGTGATAAAGCGGCTGCATTAACAGAAGCGGCACTAAAAGCGGCTAAGGCAAAAGGTATTACTACTAGCATTGATTTAAACTATAGAAAAAAGCTTTGGAGCAAAGAAAAAGCAAGAGAAGTAATGACGGGCCTTTGCCAATATGTAGATGTTTGTATAGGCAATGAAGAAGATGCAGATACAACACTAGGTTTTAAAGCAGCGCATACTGATGTTACCAAAGGAGAACTAAATTTGGATGGGTTTAAAGATGTATTTAAACAAATGAAAGAAAAGTTTGGGTTTAAATTTATTGCCTCTTCTTTGCGTGAAAGTCATAGTGCAAGCGATAACGGCTGGAGTGCACTTGTGTATGATGGTAACGAGTTTTATCATACAAAGCAATATAATGTTCGTATTGTGGATAGAGTGGGTAGCGGCGATAGTTTTGCCAGTGGTTTAATTTATGGCTTGGTTACAGGTTTAAAAATGGAAGATGCTGCAGAATTTGCTGTGGCTGCAAGCGCATTAAAACATACTATTCCCGGTGATTTAAACCATGCCACATTAGCAGAAGTTAATGCCTTGGTAAAAGGGGATGGAAGCGGAAGGGTTCAAAGGTGATTTTTTAGCCTGTCCCTTGTTAAAATTTATAGTATGCCAGGGCTTATTAACCAATATTAAAATGTAATGATATGACTAATACAGCAAAAATCACAGCCGCAATAGTGCAGCAGGGTATTCTTCCTTTGTACTTTAATGCAAATGAAATAATTAGTTTGGAAGTAATGAAGGCTTTGTATAATGCTGGTATAAAAGCAGTAGAATATACCAACCGTGGCGATGAAGCTTATAGCAATTTTAGAAAAATGGTTGAACTGCGTAATGCCCAAATGCCTGATTTAATGCTTGGCGTAGGTACTATTAAAAACCTGCAACAGGCAATTGATTATTTAAATGCCGGGGCCAATTTTTTAGTAAGCCCTGGTTTTGTTTCTGAGGTAGCCATTTATTGTGTTGCCAATGATATCTTTTATGCGCCTGGCTGTATGACGCCTACAGAAATTATTGAAGCAGAAAATGCTGGGGTTCAATTTATTAAACTGTTTCCAGGTAATATGTTAGGCGTTGAATTTTTAACTACTATAAAAGATGTTTTTCCAAAATTGTTATTTATGCCAACCGGCGGTGTAGATACCACAAAGGAGAGTATTGAAAGCTGGTACAATGCCGGCGTATGCGCAGTAGGTATGGGAAGTAAATTAGTAAGCAAAAAATTAATGGAGGCAAATGATTATGCCGCAATAGAAACGGCAACAAAAGCAGTTTTAAAAATCATAACATCAGTAAAAAAATAAAACCCTTGCAGCAAACTATTGCCAAATATAGATGCACTATTTGTGGGTTGGTATTTTTTTGTGGATTGTTATTGCAGAAGCTGATTTTAAACTATTAGCACAAACTATTTATCCTTAAAACTTGCAGTATCCCTGCCAAAACTCAAAAAAAAGAAAATCAACCCTGTTACTAATTTATGGATGGATAACTGCAATTTGCTTTAATTACATAAGTAGGATTTATATAAATGCCCATCTACTAAATTTTACCTGTTTTATCATTCACCCTTGTAAATTTTGTAGCTTGATGGATTAGGTGTAAAAAAGCCCCAAATTATTACTATTTGAGGCTTTTCGTTTACGTTTTATTTGCATAACTGTTTTTGGTATTTTTTTAAAAAAGACAGCCTATAAAATTGAAAGCCTAAACAGATTTCATTTTTGAATAGATTTTTCTTTTCAGCAAACGCCTGCTGTTTGCATTAATTCATGCTAAAGTTTGTAATATCTAACAGCATTTTTTCTGCCAACGGAAATAGAATATTATTTTCAAGGTGTACATGTTTGTGAAGATCTTCTTCAAATTCTTTAAGTTCGGCAAGCGTTACCATAAATGTAGTACAAGCATCTTTTGGCGGAGTATAGTTGTTGGTTAGTTCTCTTATCTCACTCAATTGATGATTTAGTTACTCAGGTAATCTATATGCAAGACGGTAAATTGTGTTTTCATAAAAATATCAGAGATTTATGGGCAGATACCGGGGAGGAAAAATTATCAAAAGCCATTGCATCGGTAATGTTAAAAAAATAAAGCAATGAAAAAAATAATAAAATATGTAATTATAGATATTCTTCGCAATAAAATAGTACTGGCTTATACCGGCTTTTTGTTATTGCTGTCACTTACAATTTTTAATTTGGAAGATAACAGTGCTAAAGGATTACTGAGCCTGCTAAATATCATTTTAATTATTGTACCCTTGGTAAGCATTTTATTTTCTGCCATCTATGTATATAATAGTGCAGAGTTTTTAGAATTATTAGTGAGCCAGCCACTAAAAAGAAACACAATCTGGCTAAGTATTTTTGCAGGGCTTGCCAGTTCACTTGCATTGGCTTTTTTTATCGGAGTTGGCATCCCTGTTTTAATCTATGAGTTTACGTCCACTGGGCTTATTATGTTAGGTGTGGGTTTATTGTTATCAGTAATTTTTGTTGCCATTGCTATGTTGGCAACAGTAAATACAAGGGATAAAGCAAAAGGTATTGGTATAGCTATATTGTTGTGGCTTTATTTTTCTTTGTTGTTTGATGGGCTGGTTTTGTTCCTGTTATTTCAGTTTGCAGATTACCCATTAGAAAAGGCAATGATTGGCATGAGTGCCTTAAATCCCATTGACCTTAGCAGGATACTCGTGTTGTTAAAAATGGATGTATCTGCTTTAATGGGTTTTACTGGTGCCGTATTTAAAGATTTTTTTGGTACAACTGCAGGTTTTACAATTGCTTTATTTGTATTGGTTGTATGGATTATTGTGCCTTTATCGCTTTCTACCAGAATGTTTAACCATAAAGATTTATAACATGAAAAGACATGAGTCACTTGCGCCCTTATCAAGAGAACACCATAGTGCTTTAATATTAGCGCAACTTATAAAAAGAAATGCTCCTTTGTATAAAGGACTTCCAGAAACCATTACTGATAAAGTAGTATATGCTATTCAATTTTTTAAAACAGAGCTTAAAAATCATTTTAAAAAGGAAGAAGCCATGTTGAAGAAAGTGAAAGCTATTGACCCGGCAATTGCAGTATTAGCAGATGAAATTGTAGCCGAACATCAATTGCTTACCAAACTGTTTCTTTCTTTAAAAGATGATTCTGATGCTGAAGCTGTTTTAAATGAGATAGGCAACGAATTGCAGGCTCATATACGCAAAGAGGAAAGAGTGCTTTTTCCTTTGTTACAAAAAGTATGTACCGAAGAGATATTGCTGCAACTAACACCATTATTGGCTAAAAACTAACCTTCATGAAAAACGATATACAGAACCGTGCAGATATAGAATTGCTGGTGAGGAGCTTTTACGATAAAGTAAAAACTGATGATACCATTGGTTATATCTTTAATGATATTGCCAGGGTAAACTGGGAAAAGCATTTTCCTGTTATGTTCGATTTTTGGGAAAATGTATTGTTTTATACAGGAGTTTACAATGGTAATCCGTTGGTTATTCACCAGCATCTAAACAGGGTAGTACCTTTAAAATTGGAACATTTTAACCAATGGAATAAATTATTTACACAAACAGTAGATGAGTTATTTGAAGGAAATAACGCTATGCTTGCCAAACAAAGAGCTCTAAGCATCTCTACTATAATGCAAATAAAAATCCTAGGTAAAGTTGAAGAATGATTTTAAACCCGGATTTTTAAATTAATTTTTCACTCATTCTCTCATTCTCCCATTCCCTCATTCTCTCATTCCCTCATTCCCTCATTCCCTCATTCTCTCATTCTCCCATTCCCTCATT
>Ga0105048_10010204_pt1 | contig 14897 bp, 8 predicted proteins | sample MAT05_FD_78382 | JGI IMG/M metagenome (GOLD analysis project Ga0105048, IMG submission 78382) | Freshwater microbial communities from Lake Fryxell liftoff mats and glacier meltwater in Antarctica - MAT-05 | ecosystem: Environmental > Aquatic > Freshwater > Ice > Liftoff microbial mat | place... | reverse complement strand
CCTCCCAGGGCACGTATGGTGGTGTGAGCGGTGGGGGCGAGGTGCACCTCGTCCGTCCCCGTACTCCGAGGTCTACGCTACGCCCGGTTCCTGTCGTGGCCCTGTCGGAAAGCTGAACCGAACATGAATTGACCCCTGCACGCTCGGTCCACTTGCTAGACTCGGTGTGAGGGAACGAGCCGATGGCACGACTACTCCTGGTCGAAGACGAACTGAAGCTGGGCGCGGTGCTCGAAGAAGGGTTCGCGCGCGCCCAGTACACGGTCGATGTGGCGATCGATGGCGAAGAGGGGCTGGAGTTCGCCCGCAGCGCCAGCTACGACGTGATCGTGCTCGATGTCATGTTGCCGAAGATCGACGGCTACGACGTCTGCCGCCGCCTGCGCGCTGAGGGCCGTCGCACACCAATCCTGATGCTGACGGCGCGCGACGCGGTCGGTGATCGTATCCTCGGCCTGGATTCGGGTGCCGACGACTATCTGGTGAAGCCGTTCGCGTTTGGTGAACTATTGGCCAGGCTCCGCGCGTTGTTGCGCCGCGATTCCCCGTCCAAGGAGGGCGTGTTGCGGCTGGCCGAGCTGTTGCTTGATCCGGCAGCCCAACGTGTCACCTGGGCCGAGCAGCCGGTCGAACTGACGGCGCGGGAGTACCGCATTCTGGAGGCGCTGATGCGGCACCCCGGCTGGGTCATGAGCCGCGAAGCGATCCTGGAGAGCATCTGGGGCTTCGACTTCCCAGACACGTCGAACGTCATTGAGGTGTACGTGGGGCGAATCCGCCGGAAACTCGCCGATCTGGGAGCGCCGCCGCTGATCCAGACGGTGCGCGGGGCCGGCTACCGCCTCCAGGAGTCCGTTTCGTGACGACTCTCGCGCGCCGGCTGGGTACCCGAACGCGCCTGACGCTCTGGTACGTGGCGCTGCTGGCCGGGACACTCGCCGGCCTGATCGGCCTCGGGTTGTGGCTCGTGCAACATCAATTGTATGCGAACGCCGATCAACTCCTCCGCTCAAAAGCCGCCGCCGTCGCGACGGAGATCGATGTCTCGACGCGGGGCCGCATCATGTTTGACGCCGGAGATGCGGAGAGTGGGGAGACGCCGGCGATTGTCGTGGGCCTCGACACGGTCAGGATTTTCGCGGCGAATCGCCGTGTCGTGTATCGCTATGGCCCGTCGCTCGGCACATCTGAGCTGTTGCCCGAGGCGCTGGATGCGGTGTTGGTCGGGGAAGATCGTTTCGAGACGGTACAGGTTGACGGCGGCGGTCCGTTCCGTCTGCTTGCGCGCGCGATCACAGAGAAAGGCAAGGCCGTCGGGGTCATCCAGGTTGGCCGGTCCCAGGGGGACGTGGACACGGTCGTGACGCAGATGCGCCTCTTCGGGCTGATGGGCCTTTTGCTGGGGCTGGTCGTGGCCTGGGTGGGCGGGTCGTTTCTGGCGAGCCGCGTGCTGCGCCCGGTGGATCGCATCAGGGAAGCTGCGGAGCAGATCGGCGCGCACGACCTCTCGCTGCGCCTTGCCCCCCCGACGAACGAGGATGAGCTTGGGAAGCTGACCCTGGCGTTCAACAAGATGATCGAGCGGCTCGATACGGCGTTCCAGCAGCAGCAACGGTTCACGGCTGATGCGTCTCACGAACTCCGGACCCCGCTGACGGTGATTCGGTCATTGTCCGAGGTGGCGCTCGCGTCGCCCCGTAACGAAGGGTACGACCGACGGGTCTACACCAGCATCTGCGACGAGAGCGAACGGTTGGGGCGGCTCGTCGAGAGCCTGCTGGTGCTGGCACGCGCCGACCAGGGGCAGCCGTTGGTGTTGGTCCCGCTGGACCTGGATGAGGTCATCCTCGATGCGGCAGAGCGGGTCGCCGCACGGGCGCGAACGCGTGGCGTGCTGCTGCGTGTCGAGTTGACCGACGGGGAGCAGGTCGCAGGCGATGCGAACTGGCTCACCCAGTTGCTCCTCAACCTGCTTGACAATGCGTTGCGTCATACACCGGCCGGAGGGCAGGTCACACTGGCCGCTCGTCTGGCCGGACGAGACGTCGTGCTCAGTGTGGCAGACACCGGCGACGGCATTGATCCCCAACACCTGCTCCGCATCTTCGACCGTTTCTACCGCGTCGATGATGCACGATCCCGCGCGACGGGCGGGTTCGGCCTCGGGCTGGCGATCTGCCAGTGGATCGTGCAGGCTCACCACGGTACGCTGACGGTGCGCAGCGAACTGGGCTTTGGGACCACCTTCGAGGCCCGGCTGCCACACGCCCCGCAGCCGCCAAAACCGGCCGGCGCGCAAGACGCGAATACGTCGGAGCGCAAGCAGCCAGTTCTCACGCGCGGCCGGGCCTGATACGGTATCTGGCCGATAGCCGGCCAGGGCCGAGACTGGCAGCCCGCCGAGCGCATCAGTGGGCTGCCTGCACAATGTGGCGATGGCGGATCGATTACGGCAGGACTCGGCCTTCGGTACAGATCATCTCGCCGGTGGACGCGCCGGCTGGGACCATCGGCAGCACTGTCTCTTCCATCTTGATGCGCACTTCCAGCAAGACCGGGCCGGGCGTGGCTCGCGCCCACTGGATCGCGGCTGCCAGGTCGGCGCGGTCCGTGACGGTGCGGCCGGGGACGCCGTGCGCGTCGGCCAGCTTCACGAAGTCCGGGTGCGGCAGGATGGAGTGGCTGTAGACGTTGTCGTAGAACAGTTCCTGCCACTGCCGGACCATGCCGAGGCAGCCGTTGTTCAGGATCAGCAGCTTGACGGGGATCTGATTCACGGCCAGCGTCGTCAACTCGGGTGCGCTCATCTGGAAGCCGCCGTCGCCGATGACTGCCCAGACCTCTTCGCCCGGCCGCGCCACCGAGACGCCCATCGCCGCCGGCAGCGCGTAGCCCATCGTGCCGAGGCCGCCGCTGGTGAAGAAGCTGCCAGGGCGGTCAAAGCCCGTGTGCAGCGCCACGAACATCTGGTGCTGCCCGACATCCGCGACCACGGTGGCCGCACCGCCGGTCTCGGCCTTCAGCGCGCGCACCACCTCTGACGACTCCATCTCGGAGCCCAGGACCGGAGCGATGCAGTCGGCGTGCTTGGCGTCCCAGGCGCGGAGGCTCGCCAGCCAGCCGTCATGCGTACTGGCAGCGACGCGCGCCAGCAGCCCTTCGAGCACTAGCCGGGCGTCGCCCAGCACGGGCACGTCGCAGCGGGCGACCCGTCCGAACGCAACCGGGTCCACATCCACATGCACGATGGTGGCCCCCAGCGCGAAGTCTGCCGCCCGGCCGACCCAGCGGTCATCGAAGCGCATCCCGACGCCGATGATGAGGTCGGCATGGTGCAGCGCCATGTTGGCGGCGACGGTGCCGTGCATGCCGGCCATCCCGAACATCAGCGGGTGCGACTCGGGCATCGCGCCGATGCCCAGCAGCGTCGAGACGACCGGCAGACTGGCGCGCTCGGCCAGTGGCGTGACCAGCCCTTCAGCGTTGGCGAGCAGTGCACCCCGCCCGATGGCGAGCACCGGGCGCTCGGCCTGTCCCAGCAGCGCGGCCACGCGGTCGAGCATCGCCGGCAAGTCGGCAGAGGTGACGGGCGTGGGCGCTGCCGCCAGGAGAGCCGCCTCGACCGTGGCGGTTCCCATCAGCACGTCTTTGGGGAGGTCGATCAGGACCGGGCCAGGGCGGCCTTCGAGCATGATGCGGAACGCTTCGGCGACGAGGCCGGGGACGTCGGCGGGGGTACGGGCCTGGAACGCGGCCTTGACGACGGGCCGCGCCATCCCGACGATATCGACTTCTTGGAACGCCTGGGTGCCGATGACGCTGGTGGCGACCTGGCCCGTCAGCGCCAGTAGCGGCACCGAGTCCATCATGGCGGTGGCGATGCCGGTCAGCAGGTTGGTGGCACCGGGACCGCTGGTTGCCATGCAGACGCCGGGGAAGCCGGTGGCGCGGGCGTAGCCGTCGGCAGCGAGAGCGGCGTTCTCCTCGTGGCGCACCAGGATGTGCCGCAGGGCATCGTGGTTGGCAAGCTCGCGGTACAGGGGCAGCGCCGCGCCACCGGGGTAGCCAAAGACGACGCGGACGCCGTGGGCCGTGAGGGCGTCGCAGAGCAGTGCGGAGCCAGTCTGCGGCCCGGCCATCACAGCATCAGGGGCGGCGCTGAGGGTGACCGTTGCGCTACTGACCCTGCCCTCCGCGCCGGCTAGTGATGCGTCGTCGGTGTCGGCCTGTCGTTCGAGCGTCTGGGGCGTCATGGTGCTCTGCGTCCTTTCGTCTGCGGCTGGCCACTGGTGGCTGGCTGGCTGCTCCTTGCCGATCATGGGTAGCTGCTTGCGGGCAGTTGCCCATGCGGCTTCTTGGTCGGACGCGCGTGGCCCTGGTGGTCTGGCGGCGTGGCGGGCACCAATAAGGCCCCCGCTACTCCGCGAGGGCCTCGTGCGTCCGACAGCGTCTGGTCTGTCTGTTAGCCGAGTGCGCCCCTCGCGGAGGGCCGAATAATGACGATGCCAATAATCGCTACGGATACAGGTACGGCGACGGCAGCAGCAACCGGCAGCGTGCCCAGGGTGAGGGCGCTGGTGGAGAGGCAGTCGGCTGCGGTCACGGCATGCATGGCTGGACGTATTATCGGCACCGGATGGCCCGGTGTCCAGTTACAGCGTGGTACTTCCGTGGGCATCACCGGGCGAACGCCTGGGACGAATCGAGGTCCGGTCTACTTCGACGAGGTCATGCGTGGTCAACGCCTCAACGATCTCGGTCAACTGCCCGTCAAACAACCCAACGAGGTCCGCAACGCCGATGTTGCCCGTTCGGACTAGCAACAGTTTCGCTGGCCGGCTATACAGCACGTGGGAGTAGTAGAAGTCGGTGTCTTTCGTGATGATGGCGCGACCGTCAGCGTCAGCGTTTACGATGATCTCCTGATCGGTTGTCAGGTTCTGCCGTGGAAGCTGAGACGCGTGAAGTGCGTCGTGGCCGCTGCGATTCAGGAGGCGGCAGAGACCTGGCGGTAGCTGGGCATCGACCAGGAACTTCACGTGAGCGCTAGGTGTTGACTCCGCACCTGCAATGAGCGCGTCGCGAACTCAAGACAGGCGAGCAGATCATCCCGGTCCAGGTCTGGGAACTCAGCAAGTAGGTCGTCAATCGTGTCGCCACCAGCCAGGTATTCCAGCATAGACTCAACCGGGTAGCGCAGCCCTCGGATCACGGGCTTGCCGTGGCACACGTTTGGGTCGATGGTGATGCGGGCGAGTAGCGAGGCCATACAGAAACATAGGCGCGTTCGTGGTCCCCAGTCAAGAAGCACCACGCATCATCCGGAGGCATTGCTGTTGACGGGGTGTCGGCGACGGCCTATGATTCAGATGTCGGCCGCTCGCCTGGGCGGCCGATGTTGCCTCAGCACCCATATAGGCGATGACCGGGACGAGTACCCGGGTGGTTCACCCCCAGAGAGCGAGGGTCGTCGGCTGCAAGCCCTCGTGCGTGATCCCCGGTGAAGACCCCCCGCGAGCCTGCCCCTCAACACGTCGGCGGGCTTATGCCACGGCGCTAGTATGCGGGCACGGACGCCCCGTTAGCGGCGACAACGAGCCTCTGCTGTCGGCAGGGCGCGCACGGCATGGTGTGCCCCGTGGCGACAGCGAGGGAACCCCGGGTGGAACCACGAGTGGCCCCATCGTCCCGAGGATGGGCGGCTCGTGTGCAGTTTCACCACCCAACGATTGGGTGCACAGGGGGAGGCTCGGGTGTCAGACGACGGCCAGCGCGAGCAGACGCCACTCGATATTCTGCGTCACAGCACCGCGCACGTCATGGCGAAAGCCGTGCAGCGACTGTACCCCGGCTCCATGCTGGGCATCGGGCCGCCGATTGACGACGGCTACTACTACGACATCGACATACCCGGCAAGCAGCTGTCAGCCGACGACTTCCCGGCCATCGAAGCTGAGATGAAGAAGATCATCAAGGCGAACGAGCCGTTCGTGCGGCGCGAGGTGCCGCGCGCGGCGGCCATCGCGGAGAACGAGGCGCGCGGCGAGAAGTACAAGGTCGAGATCGTCAACGACCTGCCCGAGGATGCGATCACCTCGTTCTACGACACGGGTACGGACTGGACGGACCTGTGCCGAGGGCCGCACATTCCCACCACCAGGGGGATTAGCGCGTTCAAGTTGCTGTCCGTGGCGGGCGCGTACTGGCGCGGCGACGAGAAGCGCCCGATGCTCCAGCGCATCTACGGGACCGCGTGGCCGACGCAGGAAGAGCTTGACCAGTACCTCTGGCGGCTGGAGGAGGCGCGCCGACGCGACCATCGCCGGGTGGGCCGCGACCTCGGACTGTTCACCTTCTCTGATCTGGTCGGGCCGGGCCTGCCGCTCTGGCTGCCGAAGGGTGCCACGATCCGGCGGGAACTGGAGCGCTACGTCACGGACCTGGAGCTGCGGCGCGGCTATCAGCACGTGGTGACGCCTGACGTAGCCAAAGTGGACATGTACAAGACCTCCGGCCACTGGGCACACTACCAGGAAGCGATGTTCCCGGTGATGAAGAACGGCGACGAGGAGATGGTCCTGCGGCCGATGAACTGCCCGCACCACATCCAGATTTACCGCCACGAGCAGCGCAGCTACCGTGAGCTGCCGCTGCGCCTGGCGGAGTTCGGCACGATGTGGCGCTACGAGAAGTCGGGCGAGCTAAGCGGCCTGAGCCGGGTGCGGCGCATGGACCTCAACGACGCGCACATCTTCTGCACGCCCGACCAAATCCTGGACGAGATCGTAGGCGTGGTCAAGCTCATCGAAGATATCTACGAAGTGCTGGGCATCAAGGACCATTGGTATCGCCTGTCGCTGGGCGACCCGAACGACACGGTCAAGTACGTAGACAACCCGGAGATGTGGGCGCGCGGTGAGCAGTACCTGAAGGATGCGATGGAGCGCCTGGGGCTGGACTATGTGGAAGCGCCCGGCGAGGCCGCCTTCTACGGACCGAAGATCGACATCCAACTACGCGACCCGCTGGGCCACAGCGAGACGATCTCGACGATTCAGGTGGACTTCCATCTGCCCAACCAGTTTCAACTGGAGTACGTAGGCGAGGACGGCAAGTTCCATCAGCCGGTCATGCTGCACCGCGGGGTGATCGGGACGCTGGTCCGCATGATCGCGTACCTGATCGAGAAGTACGGCGGCGCGTTCCCGGTGTGGCTGGCCCCGGTCCAGGTGCTGGCGATCCCGATTGCTGATCGGCACCTGGAGTACGCCGAGCAGGTGGCGGAGGAATTGCGCGACAGCGGCATCCGCGTGGAAGTGGACACGCGCAAGGAGCGGATGCAGAACAAGATTCGGCAGGCCGAACAGCAGCGCGTGCCGTACATCCTGGTGATGGGCGACCGTGACGTACAGGGCGGCACCGTGTCCGTGCGCGAGCGCGGGGTGGGCGACCTGGGAGCGATGGAACGCAGCGCGTTCCTGGCGCGCGTGTGCGATGAGCGGGACCAGCGCATCATGAAGGAACTGCCGGCGACGGGCCAGCCGGCCTGACCTCGGCCCAGGGCGCGGCTAGTGGGGGTGGCCCTCTACGGCCTACCATGGGGCCCCTTGATCCCCACGCCCTCCGACCCCCTCTCCCGCTTGCGGGAGAGGGGGAGTTCCACGGCCGCTGCGGCGTTTTCGTGGCTCGTGGGGTGCTGGATAGTCATAGGTACTTCAGGTGTGGGTAGGCTATGGGCCGCTCGGGGGGAGGCACGGCGGCTGACCGTCGGCACCCATCGGGCCAACGCCGCCGTGCATGCCGTGGTGCATGCCCGTCCCCGGCCCCATGCCTGCGCCCGGCCCCATGCCGGCCGGCGGGCCTTGTCCTGGCGTCTGGCCGGCTCCTGGCATCATGCCCATGCCGGCGCGCGGGCCGAACGCCGGGGCCGGCAGCGCGACGCCGTACCAACTCTGGTACCAGCCAGTCATCTGCCCGATCTCGGCGGCCTGACTGGTGCCCATCGCCTGCATCAGCGCCTTCAGTTCCGGCTGCTCGACGCGCGAGGCCATGTGGCTGGTCATCATGACGGCCATCTGGTGGTGCGGCACCATTCCCTCAATGAACGTCTTGTCAAACGTCGGGCTGGCCGCAAGGGCGCTCAGGTCGTGGCCGGGCATATTCGGCATCTGGGCCATGCGGCTCGGGCCCGGCTCACTGCCGAACCAGTCACGGTACCACTGGCGCATCTGCGTGATCTCGGCTGCCTGCGTCTGCTTGATGGCCGCCGCAAGGTCGCGGACCTCCTGGTGCTCCGCACGTGTCAACGCAAGGTCGGCCATCGAGATGGCATCTTCGTGGTGCGGAATCATCTCTTCGATGAAGTGCCGGCCCATGTCGGCGCCGGTCCCTTGACTGCCGGGGCCGCCGCGCATGCCGAAGCCCATGCCTGCACCCGACCCCATACCCATGCCCGTGCCATGCATACCCATGCCGTTGCCGCGCGCGCCCATCATGGGGTGGCTGGGCCACGGCCATGCAGCCGTTGGCGTTGCGTCCTGGGCCAGTGCCGCGCCCAGTGGGGCACCGACAGCGACCGCCGCAAGTGCTGCGCCCGTCAGGATGAAGAGCTTTCTGCGTCTCATGTCAGACTCCTTTGCTCTCTGGATCCGGTGGCGCTGCTCGTCGGTCGGCGGGTCGTCATCGGATTCGTTCTCTCTACCTCCAGCGTAGGCGGTGTGCCTCAAGTGCTCCTGCGGATTCGTGCAAGAAATGCTCAAGGCCGCGTGGGCCTTGGCTCGCCGAATATGGCGAGTGCCCATCGCTCAAGGGTAGGCGCTACGGGCACTGTGTGTGAGGCGACAGCATCATGATGAAAGGCTCATGACAGCCCCCCAGTTTCCTGTCATGCTCGTGAAGAGCATGGTGTACGAAGGCTGCTTGACCATGGGTAAGCTGCTCGTCGGTGCGCTCGCGGACCGCGCCGCGCAATGTCCTGATGTGGCATTGGCCTGCTGAATCCAGCGCCTGTACGGCACGAGGAGAAGCGCGATGATAATCGATCTGCTAACCAGGAGGTCGCGGCGCGACATGCTCAAGGGAGCAGTCGTCACAGTCGTGAGTAGCACCGCGCTCCTAGCGTTACCAGGCATCGTTCGCGCGGATGCACGGCCAGTACGGAAACTGGATCTGCGACAGCGGCATCTCGGCAGCGCGCCCACGACTACCGCCGGCTCCGTCGCGGTGGCCGATCGTTCGCCACGCTTTCAGGCCGTGGCGCGTGTCCTCGAAGCGGCGATGGCTGAGCAGCACCTTCCGGGCGTCGCTCTCGGTATCCTGGCCGACGGCATCGAGGAACATGCGGTCTTCGGCGTCGAGAGCATTGGGACCGGCGCGCCGGTCACGAATGACACGCGATTTCAGATCGGCTCGGTGACCAAGACGTTCACCGGTACGGCCATCATGCGGCTGGTCGGCGAGAGCCGGATCGACCTTGACGCGACGGTCCGCACGTATCTGCCGTCGCTACGCCTCGCGGATCCAGATGTTGCGGCGCGGGTGACGGTGCGGCATCTGCTCACGCACACCGCGGGCTGGTTCGGCGACGACGTCCTCGATTTCGGTTCAGACGATGACGCGCTGACACGCTACATCGACGAGGCGTTGCCAACGTTTCCGCAACTCTTCCCGCTCGGTGCCTTCTTTAGCTACAGCAACTCCGGCTTCATGACACTCGGTCGGCTGATCGAGGTCGTCACAGGCCGGCCGTATCGTCTGGCGATGCACGAGCTTCTCTTCGAGCCGCTGGGGCTCGGGCAGACGACGCTCGACCACCCGCTGGCCCTCGCAGGGGCGCATGCGGAGGGCCACTGGTATGGTGCCCAGGGGCTGGAGATCCAGACGCCGTTGCTGATTCCGAAAGCCTCTGATCCGGCCGGCGGCGTCTGGTCGACGACACGGGACATGCTCCGCTTCGCCCGTTTCCACCAGGGTGACGGGTCTCTCGAAGGCCGGCCTGTGATGCCCCGGTCGACGCTCCACCTGATGCAGCAGCCGTGGGTGGCAGCCCCAGGGCTGCCGGGCCTCTCGATCGGGATGCCCTGGATGGTGCAGCAGATTGATGGTCAGCGCATGGTCTCGCACAGCGGAGACACCGCTGGGCAGCATGCTGACTTCGTCATGGTGCCGGACCGGAGCTTCGCGATCACAATGCTTGCCAACGCCGAGCCGGGCGGATGGCAGGCGTTTCAATCCGTGGCTGCTGAGGCGTTCGCGCAGTATCTCGGATCGAGCGCCGGGGCAGCGGCCGGTGCGATTGGCGCGTTGATCGTGGCCCCAGGCACGCCAGAGATTAGCCTGCCTGCGGATCGCCTCGCCGAGTATGTCGGTCGTTACCGCCAGCCCAGGTTGAACATGGACGTCCGTTCAGACGGTAATCGGCTGCTGCTTTCGGTGGAACTGATCGAGATCCCGAACGAGGTCCGCCGAGGCTCCGAGCCGCCACCCCCAGCCGTCGATCTGCCGTTGAGCTTTGTGGGTGAGGACGCAGCACTACTCGGACCGATGAGGCTACCGTTCGTGCGCCGACCGAACGGCACAGTCGGCTGGGTCGCCAACAACCTGCGCCTCATTCCCCAGCAGGCGTGACCCCGTCATCCGCCAAGAACTGAAGGGGCCGCCCTGGACGCATGTTCAGAAGCATACCAAGAGGAGAACTCGCGGCCCGGCCATGGATGGCCGCGAGTTCTCCTGCAAGGAGCGGGGATCAGGCGAGGCTGATGCGCGCCCGCCGACGCCGGCCGCGTAGCGCCTGGATGCGCCCGGCGACGGTGTTCGCGCCGCCGGCGATGGGGAGGGGGGCTGATCGCTGCGGCTCCTGCGGCCGGCGGACGCCCCAGGGCCGCCAGTGGGCCAACCTGCCGCCGAACTTGGAGAGGCTGTCGAAGTAGGTGTAGGCAACCGGCACGTACAGCAGCGACAACACCGTACTGGTCGTCATCCCGCCGACCAGCACGGCACCGAGCGGCGCGCGGCCGGACGCGCTGTCGCTCAGTTCCAGGGCTACGGGCAGCATGCTGAAGATCAGCACCGCCGAGGTCATCAGGATGGGGCGCAGGCGCGACGGCCCGGCATGTTCTAGCGCGTCTTCACGGTTCATGCCCTCGCGGCGCAAGTCGTTGGCGCGGTCCACCAGCAGGATGGCGTTCTTGCCGACTAGCCCGAACAGCGCGATCAACCCGATGAAGCTTGGCACGCTGAGGGTCTGGCCGAAGACGAGGCAGCCCAGGAATGCCCCGACCGACGCCAGCGGCAGCGCCGTCAGGATCAGAACTGGCTGCAACCAGCTTTCGTAGAGGACCGTCAGCACGAGGTACATAAGCACGATGGACGCGGCGAGGCCGAGGATCAGCGCGGTGAACGAGCTTTGCTGCTCCTCACCCGTGCCGGCCAACGCCCAGCGCGTGCCCGCTGGCAGTTGTACCGACTCCATTGCCTTCGTCGCGTCCTCGGTGGCCGTCCCGAGCGGCGCGTTGAACGGCTCGGCCCCGAGCGTCGCCACCCGCTGCCGGTTCACCCGCGAGATGGTGGTGGGCTTCTGTTGCCGGTCGAGCGTGGCAACCTGCTGCACCGTGAGCATACGGTCGCCACGCTGCACCAGCGGTAGGGCGTTGAGTGCGCCCGGCTGGTTGCGAAGCTCGGCGGGCAGCGTCACGCGCACGTCGCGCTCCTTGCCGGACGGCTCGGCCCACTTCGCCACCGTCGCGCCCTGGTAGGCAACGCGGACGGCCGTGCCGATCTGCTGGGCGGTCACGCCGAGGTCGCGCAGGCGGGCAACGTCAGGACGAATGGTCACTTCCTCAGACGAGGACAGGCTGTTCGTTACGTCGGCCAGGGTCGGCACGATAGTCAGGGTCTGTTCCACCGCGCCAGCGGCCTGCCCGAGCACATCCAGGTCGTTGCCGAACACCTGAATCTGGAACGGCTGCGAGCTTGGGCCGCCCTCGCTGTTGCGGCGCGCCTGCATCTCCGGCACGATGGCCTCGCCGGCCTTGATGGCCGCCCGTGCGACTTCCAGATTGGTGCGAGTCCGGGTGCTGGGCTTGCCAATGTCCAGGGTGATCGAGATCTGGCGCGCGTTGCCGCTGGCCCCGACCTGGACGTAGGCCGAGTGAATCTCGGGGAAGTAGGCCTTGTCGAGCAGGACCATTTCCCAGCGGCGGGCCGCGCGGTCGGTCGCTTCGATCGCGCTGCCAGCGGGTAGCTCGCCCGCGATCATGGTCGTGTCAAGGTCGCCCTCGGGCACGAACTCACTGCCCAGGTTCTGGAGGATCAGCACGTTCGAGCCGAACACCAGGATCGCGCCGACGATGATGACCGGGCGATGGCGCAGTGCCCAGTGCAGGACCGTCTTGTAGCGGCCTTCGAGCCAGAGGTACGACGGCTCGAAGATGCGGGCGAATCGGCCGAAAAGGGACGGCTTCGTCTCATGCTGGCTGCCGGACTTGAGCCAGCGCGAGGCGATCAGCGGGGTCAGGGTGAAGCTGACCAGCAGCGAGGCCAGGGTTGCGGCGACCATCACGACGGCGAAGGCGCGCAGGAATGCCCCGGTGATGCCGGTGATGAAGATGATTGGCCCCCAGACGGCCACGTCCACCAGCGTGATGGCAATGGCTGCCATGCCGATCTCGGAGCGGCCCTCAATGGCAGCGGTCGTCGGGTCTTTTCCTTCTTCTAGATGCTTGAAGATGTTTTCCAGCACGACGATGCTGTCGTCCACCAGCACACCAATGGCCGTCGTCAGGCCGATGAGCGTCATGCCGTTGAGCGTCTGCCCGGACAGCTTCATGGCGATCAGCGCGACCAGCAGCGAGGTCGGGATGGCGAGCATCACGATGATGGTGCTGCGGACGCTGTGCAGGAAGAAGAAGAGCACGACGCCGGTGATGATCGAGGCGAGGATCAGCTCATCTTGCACTTCGCTGACCGTCTCGCGGACGTACTGGCTCTGGTCGATGACCTTTTCCAGCCGGAAGCCCTGGGGCATCTCGGTGTCGATCTGCGCGACCTGCGGCAGCACGGCGTCGGCAACCTGCGCGATGTTGGCGCTGGACTGCTTGAAGACCAGTAGGCCGGCGGCCGCCTGCCCGTTCAGGCGGAGAATGGTGTCCGGCTCTTTGCCGCCGAGGAAGACGTTGGCGACGTTCCGTAGTTCGATGACCTGGCCGCCAGGGCTGACGATGGGCGTAGCCTGGAGGCCGGTCATGTCCGCGCCGCGCGTGTCGAGGCGGATCGACGTGCTCCGGGTCGAGCCGCCGCTGCCGCTCTTCATCTGGCCGCCGGAGGTTGCGAGGTACTGCGACTGAATGGCGCTGGTGACGTCGACGATGGTCAGGCCGTAGGCGCGCAGCCGGTCCGGGTTGACTTCGACCTGCACTTCAGGCTCGCGGCCACCCACGACGGTGACGCGGCCTACGCCGTTGACGCCTTCGAGCCGGGGCCGCACGATATCGTTCGCCATCTGGTACAGCTTCACTGGGTCGGCATCGCCAGCGCTGGTCACGGCAAGATTGACGATGGGGATGTCGTTGAAGTCGAGCTTGGAGTACGACGGCTCTTCGACTTCGGACGGCAGCTCTCGGCGGGTGCCGCTGACTTTCTGCTGCACGTCGGACGCCGCGACGTCGACGTTGACGCCCTCTTCAAACTCAATGGTGATCTGCGACAGACTCACCTGCGAGCTTGAGGTCATCTTTTTGATGCCGCCAAGCCCGGAGATAGCGTCTTCGAGCGGGCGCGTGACCTGTTCTTCGACGGTCTGGGCGCTGGCTCCTGGGTAGACGGCCGTCACTGTGACGAACGGCAGGTTCAACTCCGGGTTGTTCTCTAATCCAAGGCTGAAGTAGCTCATGGCGCCGAACAGCGTCAGCGCGAGTGTGACGGTCAGCGCCACCACCGGGCGATAGACCGCCATTCGCGTGAGCTTCATGATCTCGTTTCCTTCTCCGAACACAGCGGCCCGGTCGATCCATTCGACCGGGCCGCCCCCTCGCCGTTGATGCGGGCTGCTACGTACGTCGGTCCACCATATGACGAAACGAGGTTTGGTACTGTTGCACCCGGAACAGCCGGGATTGCGTCGTCTGTACAGTTCGGGGAGCGAACGTATCGCAGCAGCGCGGGCCAAGGTGGCTGGTGTCTGAGCGTGGCCGTGCCTGTTTCCGTGGCCTGTGCGATGCCTGCCTGTGCAATGCCCGCCAGTGCCAGATGACTCTAGCGTGTAGAACACGTCGATGTGCCAGCGTGTTCCGGGCTTTCGTGTGAACTGGTGTGCGAACGTAATGCGCTCGCGATGCCGGCGCAGCAGCAGTCGCGCGGTGGCGCGCCTTTCGAGAGACAGCCTGTTGCTACCTGCGTCGTGGGGGCTGTTCGGTCGCGCGGTGGCAGTGGGCAGCGGGATTCTGTCTGCCCGGCCCGCCTGATGGGCATGCCATCTAGTACCATTGATGATGTCCGGGCAAGCAGCGATGGCAACCTATGATGCATGTGCATTATAGGCGATGGTGCCGCCTCGTTCCTGTGCACCGGGGGAGGCCCTGCCCATGTCCAGGCGCGTTATGCATCCTATTTTCAACAAACCGCTCGAACACTCAACGCTTGAGAAGATCATGATTTTGTTTTCGCGTGCGCTGCTGCTGCGCTGCCCAGCTTGCGCGCAGTATGGGCTGTTCCGCAGTGTGTACGGGCTGAAGAAGAGTTGCCCAGGGTGTGGGCTGCTGCTCCAGCGCGACGAGAACGGCTACGAGATCGGCGGCATGGCCATCAACCTCGTGGTGGCAGAAGGCACCTGGGTCATCGTGTTCGTGAGCATGCTGTTCGCGACGTGGCCGAATCCGCCGTGGGTGCTGCTCCAATGGGGG
>Ga0105048_10010203_pt1 | contig 14900 bp, 9 predicted proteins | sample MAT05_FD_78382 | JGI IMG/M metagenome (GOLD analysis project Ga0105048, IMG submission 78382) | Freshwater microbial communities from Lake Fryxell liftoff mats and glacier meltwater in Antarctica - MAT-05 | ecosystem: Environmental > Aquatic > Freshwater > Ice > Liftoff microbial mat | place... | reverse complement strand
CCATTTTTCGTTAACGGTAAATTCAGTTACTGCATCATGAAAAAAAGCCCCTGAAAATTGTTTAGAATTGAAGGTAAAATTATTCAATCCAAACTGAGTATAAAAATAAACTCGCGGACTAATTCTCCCAAATAATTGTATTCTGGTTCTGCGCAAACCAAGGTCAAAAATTTGCGCTTGAGAAAATCCGCTTATTGTTGAGCCTGGATTGGCATCTGTGTATCGCAGCCAAACCTGATTTAGAAAAGTGAATCGTAGATAACGTGAACCATCTTGATTTAAATTTAGTTTAATCGGATTTATTCCTGTTGTCTGTGTTTGAGCTGTGCTAAAAAAAATGCACGTTAAAAACAGAAAAAATAATTTACAATTTTTCATACCATTTGTTTATGACGTTTTACTTCATGTTTAATAAATCTAACAGTTCAGTCGCCTTTGACATCAGTACTTCTACCTCTTTAGTATTTAACAGTCGATACTCACTTCTAAATAATAAATCTTGCCCATTACTAATTAAAAAGAAAGTTGGATTTGATTCAAAGAAATTCAGAATACTCGGATTAAAAAATAAACGAACAGCTACTTCATCTTCACCACGCAAAATAAAGTTCGCTGAAAATTTTGGGTGCGATTCAAAATTTACATCTCCTCCCAAAATGAGATTATTTAATTTATCAACCATGGTTTCTCTATCCATAAAAAATTTAGGGAATTCTTTCATTCCAGAAATTTTTAAAACCGTAAGACTTTGAATATCTAACGTAGTTCTGGCTCCTTCTTGTGTTGTAATATCAGCAGTTGTCAAAACAAATGCGCCATGATTATGAATCAATAAATTTTCCAACGCGAGAATTTCTTTACGAATTGTCACACTGTAAAAATCCCAACTCCCATTCCAATCTTGCTTTAAATTATAGTTCCAATTTAAACGCGTTGCCATTCCCAATAAGTCTGTTTGACGACGAGACAATGAATTTTGTTCAGCACTCAGTTTTTTTGATTTACTGCTGCGCTCCGCTAAATCATGATGTGAAATTGGATTGAGGTGAGACATGTTTTGTAATTCAATTGTGATACCTTTTCTTTTTTGTTCTTTTCTAAATGTATCAAGGTGATGCATGACAGTATGATCAATCAAATCAACACCTGCAAAATCAATATATACAACGTTATCTTTAATTGCGCTAACAATTCTTTTTTTGATAGAAAGATAATTGGAGAAATGCATTGCACCAAAGAAAGAAACTTTATTATCGACCGTTGAAGATTTTGATTTAAAGAGCGCCGAAAAATTCGCCCCCTTCGCAAAAATCATTATGTAATTCACCACAATTCCAATTCCAATTCCAATTAAAAGATCGGTTGCTAAAACTCCAATTATTGTTATGATGAAAACTGCTAATTCAGATTTTCCAATTTTTGCGGTATGAACAAATTCGCGCGGATGAGCTAATCTAAATCCAGTAAAGACCAACATTGCAGCTAGCGCCGCTGTAGGAATTAATTCAATCGCAAAAGCAAGAACAAAAACATAAATGAGTAATAAAATACCATGATAAAAATTAGCCCATTGCGTTTTTCCACCATTATTTATATTAGCTGATGAGCGCACAATTTCAGATATCATCGGCAAGCCACCAATAGCCGCAGCTGCAGATGAACCTGCACCCATTGCTATTAAATCTTTATTCAAATTAGCTGTTCTTTTATAAGGATCTAAACTATCAACAGCCTTTGCACTCAACAAACTTTCAATGGCAGAAACTAATGCAAAACCAGTAACTGCAATCCAAAATGCCCCTTCACCAATTTTCGCAAAACTTGGAAACTGAATTCCATCCGCGCCAAAAATATGATCGGGCATATTAACAAAAGTTAAATGATCTGTACCCATATAGCGTGCAATTGGAACAATAATCATTAACACCCACATTGGAGCTGGAATTAATTTTATTGCTTTAAATTTTAACATGGGATGCACGATTAGAATAGCTAAAGTAATTAGTGAGATGATTGTTGCGTAAAAATTTTCATGTGCAAAAGCATAAGGAATCTCAATGATTGCTTCAAATATTTCTCCTTTAGGAGTTGATTCGCCAAGCGCAGGAAAAATTTGTTTGATGATGATAATGATACCGATTGCAGCCAACATACCATGCACAGCCGCACTTGGAAAATAATCGCCGACCTTACCAAATTTTAAAATTCCAAATAATGCTACAATGGCACCGGCAACAACAATAGCACCCAATGCATGAGGATAGCCAGCAAATCCGTGTTCGACCCCGGCACCACCAAGTGATTCTATTGCACCATAAGAAATAACAATTAGTCCTGCTGCTGGTCCACTAATTGTTACAAAACTCCCAGCAATTCTTGATGCAAAAATACCACCAACAATTGCAGTAATTAAACCTGCAAGTGGAGGAAATCCTGATGCAATAGCAATTCCTATGCAAAGCGGCAAAGCAATTAAGGACACTGTAAATCCCGAAATAAAATCATCCTTGAAATGCGCTTTTAGAGCTGCAAGTCCTGTTTTTGGTAATTGTACTTTTTCCATTTTTTTATTTTTTAATTCGTATATTTTTTAGTTAATTCTTTTGATCCGTTTATATCAACTAAGATGATCTTCCAGCAATCGGGTGATCTGTTTTTGTATGTGGTCCCATAAAAATTCGTGCATAAATTCGCATAAGGGCTAAACCATTTATTACAAAACTAAGTGAAACAAAAATCAACAACAACACTTGATGTACTTCAATGTGACTAAAGATTAAATCTTCTCCGATAAATGTAGGCGTGATAGGAAAACCAGCCATACCTAAACAAGCTAACAAGAAAAGAAAAGCTGTTTTTTTGTATTCGTAAGAGTGGCCTTGAAAGCGATTCAAATCCATATCCTTTTCTCTTTTTCCAAGCCAGCGTAAACATAGAAATCCAATCAAACCTGAGACTAAAATTCCACTTAAAAACAAAGCCATTTCCCAATAATTGAAACTGGCATTGAACGTAATTGCGAGTGCTATCCACAAGTGATTTTGAAAAATTAAAAACCAACTTAAACGAGCATAATGCCTTTTTACAAAAGATTTGACTGTTAGCAATAATCCAATGAAAGAAAATATAATGGGCAGATTTAAACGAAGCAATGGCGGAAGTGTATCTTGATTTAATAGGAGCACGCAGCCAATTAAAAAAATGGGAAGAAAGATGAATACTGCCATTTTTTGGTTGATGAATTTTAACCTCTCTCCTACTCTTTTTATTGGAGACCAGAGATAATAAAATAAAATTGAATCCAAGTTCCATTCTTTAACACTCAACAAATAAATTGTATTCGAAATTTTTGAACGAAGAACCGAACGCTTTTTTAAATCTTGCTCTTTGAAATTGTAAAATTGTTCACGAATCAAATAAGTTACAACCGATGGTGATACTAACAATTGATACGATCTTAAAAATGCATTTCCAGCGAAATGGATAAGTGCCAAAATTTCAAATCCACAAGCAATTTCAATAAAAATAATTCCAATTTGCGCTATCGAAGAATAAGCCACTTGTGCTTTAACAGAAGCTTGAACCCTTGTAGCAAAAGAAGCTAGAATTGCAGTCACAAGTCCAATTACAATAACAACCATACGCACAATAGGTTGATGCTCCCAAAAAGGAAAAGTCCTCAATAAAATAAAAACACCTATGTGCACCGAAAGTGCACTATAAAAAATGGCGCTTGATGGAGTAGGGCCTTCCATGGCTCTTGGCAACCAAGATGAAAAAGGAAACTGTGCCGATTTTGCCATTGCCGCAAGGACTACTAACAACGATGCTGCCAATCCAACCCAAGCATGTTCATACAAATGCAAATTCACTAAATCATGATTGTTTAACTCAACAAAAGTGATGTTGTGATGCCAAAGATGATGTGTTAACCACATGGCCAAAATCAAACCGATATCTCCGATACGATAAATTGAAAAGACTTTCAATGCATTTTTTACTGGCAAATAACGGTCGCGATAAAAAGCGATAAGCAAAAATGAAGACACTCCTAAAATTTCCCAACCAATAAAAAGTGTTTCAAAATTTCCAGACAAAATAATGATGTTATAACCAAGGTAAAAGAATAACAAGGTGTTGAAAAACCTTTTATAACCGCTCTCTCGATGCATGTAATACTTACTATACACATTGATTAAGAAAGTAAGAAATGCGCCAACAATTAAATAAGTTGCGGAAATTTTATCAAAATACAAATCGATAAAAAACTCGTGTCCTTCGCTCTGGTAAATTACAAACTCCTTTATATTGACAGTTTCATGACCGGTAATTAACCACCAACTAATAAAAACAATCGCTAGTAGAAGTTGCAAGCCAACTGCCCCCGAAGCAATTCCTGAAATCAATTTTTCATTTTGTTTTGGCGAAACCAAGGTCAACAAAAATCCAGTAAGCGGAACTACTATAAATAATGCTAATACTGCGTTCATACTTGCTCAGGTTTAAGAGTGAATACAGGTAAATTCTGATGCGAATTCTCAATTAAATGTTCGCTATCAGAAACCGCAGGAATAGATTTTGTTAACGGAAGATACGCCGTAAATGAGCCATCCGTAAATCGATAACAGGTTTTTGTTTCAGGATGAATCACAACCAAATTCACCCATTCATTTTTAAACCATTCGTATGTCATTGGATTTTTTTGAATAGTGGCATTCACTATTTCAGGAAAATGATGAACTACCATTAGCAGCCTCAACGGGTCATGAATTTCAATCATCTGCAAAGGCAATCCTGGACGCAAATCGCCTTCAATTCCATTGGCCACTCCAATAAGTCCCATCACATTATGTGGTAATTTAGAACCAGCTCCTAATTTGTGATTGTCAATTCTCGAAAAATAATATTCAAGATTTATTCCTCCACAAACTGGCGCAGCGGCATTCAAAATTCCGAGCAAATAGTTGCCTTCTGGGTCGATGGAAAAATCATACGAATTAAGAAACGCCCTTCTATCTAAAAACAAATTTTGGGTCAATTCCCTTCGTCCAATGATACATAACGTATTTGTTGCATGATTGTATTCTGGTCTTGGTTCGAAAAGTGAAACAGCTCTAAGTTTAATTTTCTTGTGAATGACAGAAGGCTTGAGTTTTGTATTCACCAAATCAAATCGTCTTGACCTTTCTTTTGAATTGAATTGAAGTGCTTTACAAAATGAAATTTGATTTTTTTCGTGTTCAGTTTTCTGTTGATCAGATAAAAATTGTAAATCATAAAAATGAAATTCATCGCAAGTAGTATCATGCAAACCACCCACGAAAACGGTAGAATCTGGAAGAAATAAATTTCGTTTTTTTAATTCTTCACGAACACCTAAATGATTTGCCATAGCACTAAAGACACGCGCATTGACAGAACCTGGTCGACCGCAACATGCACCACAATCATACGCCGCAAAGTGTGTATTATTTGTGCTGCTCGCTCCATGTCCAATTACATAAACAATGGGTGCAAACTCTTTTACAAGTCCAATACTTTTTAAGACTGCTTCTACGCGATTAGTCATTTCTAACAGTGAGTATCCAATTTGCAAATGATCTTTTTTGTGATTTGGATCTTTATTTTCAATTGTTAAAGTTGAAAATTGATCCATGTGTTTAAACGCAGAAGCCGATGCGGGTGAAATGGTTGGTTTAAAAACGTTCATGAACAATTTAAAAGCACTCCAAAAACCGAGTGTTTGTACTATTATCCAACCACCCAATGGATGGTGTGCGCGTTGATTAAAATGATGCGCTTTTTTTTCTTTAGTCAAATTTGCCTCTTCACAAATTAAATGTTTTGGAGTAATTGGAAGGGGACAAATTTTTGTGTGAAATTTTCCGTTTTGAGGTTGATAGAACGCATCTATTCCAAAATGTCCCGGTGTTCCAAATGTTTCGCAGGTAGGGTTGTCATTTTCGATGTATTGCCGAAGCGATGTTTCACGATCATCAATACAAAATAGTGCTTGGAAATTTTTGCTCGCTTTTAGTTTGATCGAATTTCTATCTGTTTGAAGTCCCGCTATAACTTCATCATAGTAAGACCATTCATACGCATCTTGCCAAATTGAATAAACATCATCTAGTTCTGTTCGCTTTAATTCTTCAAAAATTTTAAGCGGTTTTGTTTTCAATGTTTCACTGAGTGGTTTCCAATTTCTACCAAATCTTGCATCCATTGTATCAATTTCCAACAACAACTCTAGCAGAATTAAATCATGTAAACTAATGTTTCTTTTATCTAGCAATGTGTGCGGCTGTTCTTCAATAACTGCAACTAATCCAGACCATCCTGGATGTTCAAATTGTTGATCAAAAACATACTGTTCAAAAAGCGATTCATCACCAACAAGAATGGTTAATAGTTCTTTGATGCTTACATGCTCCTCGTGGAGTAATGCTTGTGCTCGTTCAGTTCTTAAAAATCCGGAATAAGAATTTTTTTCCAAATACCGCATGGCCTCCAACAGGCTTAAATTCTGCACTGGAAACGACCAAATAGCGACACCTTGATCCAAATAACAATTTAAAATTCTGAAAAGATTTATATGAACGCGACCATTTAAATCAAATTGATATTGCTCTTTCCAATGCGCGCGCAAACCACCAATCCTTTTCGTTAGTTGTTGATTTGACGATGCTAAAAAAATTTTCTGAAACCATGTGTCAACAGATTCAGCACCTTTACTTCGCTTTATTGAATCTCTTAGAATATCTTCTCGAATAATTCCTTGGGCAAATAAATCCCAATACTCATTGAGTGATAAGTAAACTTTATATCCAAATATTTTTGACGCCATTGCAAGACCATCATGAAATTTATGATCTTGAAATTCGTGTAACGTATTGTGGTGCACAAAGTCCTTTAACGGAGCTTGTGCTGGTAAATAGTGTTTTAGATTGTGAAGCAGATGCTGCTCATCAAATCCAATTTTTTCATACATTGAGTGATACCCTTTTCTATTAAGCCCAGCAAAATATTTGTGTAATTAAAATGCTGCGCAAAAAACTAACCGGTCTGACGGATGCCAAAGAAGCATTTTTCCAAAGATTCTATAACGAAAAAACTAAATCAATCGACCGGACAGTCTGATTCAATTAACAATGGAAAAAACCAGATTTTATATTAAGATGGAGTTTACACGAATATAAAGCGGGCAATGAAAATTACCGCGTGAAGTCGATCTGACTTCTGTCGTATAAATAAGAGTGCTAAAATATTTTTGAACGAAACTATACTCGTCAGCTTCTAAGTGGTTTTCAGTATCAAGATTTTCGTCATCTTCTTCTGATGGTTGTTCTTCTTTGCTTTCAACTCCAACAGGAGGCAAATCTGTAGAATCTTGAATAGACTTAATTGTCTCAGATTGATAAACAGAATCTTTATTTTTATGAACGTGAGATGGCTTAACCCCAAAGAATGCCAGCGCAGTTAAGAGCGCAAGTGTGAAAACAAAAAATCGATTTATCGATTTATAATTCATGGGTATTATTCAGTTAACTGCCCAAAGGTAAATGTAATTATAATAGTCAAACAAGAAAACACTGTTATTTTTTAGTTAATAAGGGCCAACTCACCGTATTCTATTATTTTTTTTGTCGTCGATTCTATGCAAAGTTTGTTTACTACTACTTTATTTTTCGGGAAAATAGTTCGTGCAATTTCTTTTATTTTATTGATTTCAAGTCGAGGTGAATAAGTGTTGACAATTACAAAACCGCTTGGCTCCTTTAAGCCTTTTGCCAGCTCTAAAAGTTCTGGAAATTTATCTTCAATTTTCCAGCGTTCTTTATTGGCGCCTAATCCAAAAGCTGGCGGATCCATAATAATACCCTTGTATTTATTTCCTCTTTTTACTTCTCGAGCAGCAAATTTCATCGCGTCTTCTTCAACCCAATGAATATCTTTTAGCTGTGAAGACTCCATATTTTCTTTGCCCCAAGAGATAATTTGCTTTACCGAATCACAATGATAAACATCAGCGCCTTTTTGTCGAGCCGCTAATGAAACTGCTCCTGTGTAACCAAATAAATTCAAAAATCGATCACCCTCTTTTAAATTTTCTGACACAAAATCCCAATTGACTCGTTGTTCCGGAAAAATTCCGAGGTGTTTGAATTGGGTTAGTTTAAGATTTAGTGTGACTTGTTCAAATTTGATTTGCCAGTTTTTATTTTTTCCTGGTTTGATTTCTTTCCATTCTCCTGAGTTGGCTGTTTTTTCAATAAATTCAAAGTGCGCCTTTTTTTTCCATTCTGATTCCGACATCACGGATTTAAAATAGGCATTTCGCTCGGGCCTAATGGTTACAACATCTCCCCAACGTTCCAGTTTTTTTTCGTTGCCGGCGTCAATGAGTTCGTAATCGTTCCAGTGTTGTGCGAAGATGCGTGACATTTAACAAAAGTAGGGGTTTTGTTTTTAGAAATCATAACTGCGACATGCTAAAAATTAGTGTGTGTTTAATGGCGCTAAAGCGCACTCCTCCTCTACTCATTTACCGTTGACTGAAGTCAACGGTAAATTCGATTTGGCTGCTTTAGTATTTTTGATGCTTGTTTTTTTTTAAGAGTTGAACTGATTTTTCACGTCTAGGACAAATTCGATTTAGCAAATTTGAATTTTCTAGACTGGGAATTATAACTTAAAAATTTCGAAGAAATTAAAAAATCAAATTACCGTCAGATTCATCTGACGGTAATGACCTAAAAAGAAAGTTGGCTTTAGCCACATTAACCCCAACCACTACACGTTTTTTGTTTTGGAACGATTATAGCAGCTGCCTTTCAACCAATTCGACATAAAATGCCTAACTTGTTCTATAATAAATTTGAACTTTTTAAAATGAAAAATCTTCTTTTTTTAATCCATATTGTTTTTGGCCAGATTTGTTTTGGGCAAAATGATTCGTTGAAGGAGGTTAAAGTTGAATTGACAATTGTTATATCTGTCCAAGAAACCGGTGAACCAATTAATGGTCTCAAAATAAAATTAATGCGGAGCGATAGTGTTGAAATAAATTATACCACCGATATAACCGGAAAATATAGCCTTCCGAATGAGAAACATCTGGATTTTATTAAACCAGAATATACTTATACGATCAGCGGTGAAGGGTATTATCGGTATTCATTTGGAGAATTTTCCACAATAGGTATTTCAACAAATACTCGGTTGATGCGAGAATATAAAATACTTAAATCTTGCTCAATTGGTCATACAAAAAATCTTCCTTCATTACGAATTAAAGGTCTCTTAACTGAAATAGATTCTAGCTCACGAGATAGGTTGACCTATTTATATATGTTGATGATAGAAAACCCAGCTATGATAATTTCCATCACCAGCTTATTCGAACACGAAAAAGACATCACTCCTTTTTGGAGAAGATCAAAAACAGTGCAGGCTTATTTAATTGACATGGGAATTCCGAAAGAGCGACTCATTATAAAAATTGAAACGTATAGCGAACAAACGGATTCAATTATTCGTGAGCGAAAAGGTGGCAATGTTATTTTTACAATAGAGTCGTTTGATTATATTCTAACTCCCCCATAGTGCATGATAAAAAAAATATAATTCAATGCTCCATCTGCAAAACAGAATTTGAGTGTGGGTCAAATACGCATGATTGTTGGTGCGCAAGGCTTCCGTTGAAGATGCCTGTGAAACAAGAATCTTGTTGGTGTCCTAAATGTTTGGAGAAGAAGATGGAAAAGGAGTCTTCTAAAACGTAACGAGATTTCTCTCTTCTCTCCGTTACGTTCGAAATGACGGCTTACATTTTGACGATTTTTCTCGGCATTTCGTAAAAAAATTACCTTCAGACTTAAGAATTCATCGTGAATAAAGCAATTAAGAAAAAATTACCGTCAGATTTATCTAACGGCTAGTGACTAAAAATAGAACCTGGCTTTAGCCCCATTGACCACACCAAAAAACTACTAAAAACAAAAAACGACCACATTTCTGCAGTCGTTCTTTTATATAGGTGATAGATTAAGGTACAATTCTGATTCTCTATCCAGAGCACATTTCACAATCATCTTTGTTATCGATTGAACAAGCAATCTCAGCCATTTTTTCGTCGTCTTGTTTTTCGGCGATTGGAAGTTTTACTTCTTCTTTTTCAAGTGTAAATTTAATTGCGTCAACAGCTGCTTTTGTTCTTAAATAATACATTCCTGTTTTAAGACCTTTTTTCCAACCGTAAAAATGCATTGAAGTTAGTTTGGCAAAATTCGCATTCTCCATAAACAAATTCAATGATTGTGATTGACAAACATAAGCACCTCTATCTGCAGCTTGATCAATAATTACTTTTTGAGAAATCTCCCAAGCGGTTTTGTATAACGCTTTAATATCATCAGGAATTTCGTTGATATTTTGAATTGAACCGTTTGATGCCATCAATTTATTTTTCATCGATGAATCCCACAAGTTCAATCGAACCAAGTCTTTCAATAAATGTTTATTCACCACAATAAATTCACCAGACAATACACGACGTGTGTAAATATTTGATGTATATGGTTCAAAGCACTCGTTATTTCCAAGTATCTGAGCTGTTGATGCGGTTGGCATTGGAGCAAGTAACAATGAATTTCTCACACCGTGCTGAATTACTTCTTCTTTTAATACTTCCCATTCCCAACGTTCAGATGGTTTTACATTCCACATATCAAATTGGAAAATTCCTTGAGAAACTGGTGAACCTTTAAATGTAGAATATGGTCCGTCTTTTTTTGCCAAATCTTTTGACGCTGTCATTGCAGCATAATAGATTGTTTCAAAAATTTCTTTGTTCAATGTTCTAGCATCATCTGAATCAAAAGGTAATCGCATTAAAATATATGCATCGGCCAAACCTTGTACACCAATACCTATTGGGCGGTGACGCATGTTAGAATTTCTTGCCTCCTCAATCGGATAATAATTCTCATCAATTATTTTGTTCAAATTAATTGTCAACTGATAAGCAATTTCAAATAATTTATTGTGATCAAATTTCAAATCATCTGCATCTACAAATTTTGGTAATGCAATAGAACCTAAATTACAAACAGCTACTTCATCCGGAGCAGTGTACTCCATAATCTCAGTACATAAATTCGACGATTTAATTGTACCTAAATTTTTCTGATTTGATTTTGAGTTGGCCGCATCTTTATAAACCATATAAGGTGTTCCTGTCTCAATTTGAGATTCAAGAATTTTAAACCAAAGGTCTTGTGCTTTTATAGTTTTTCTTCCAAAACCTTCTGTTTCGTATTTAGTATAAAGCGTTTCAAATTCTTCGCCATACGCATCAGAAAGTCCTGGACACTCGTTTGGACACATCAAAGTCCAATCACCGTTTGCTTCAACACGTTTCATAAAAAGATCCGGCATCCACATAGCGTAAAATAAATCACGTGCACGTTGTTCTTCTTTTCCGTGATTCTTTTTTAAATCCAAGAAATCAAAAATATCAGAATGCCAAGGCTCAATATAAATAGCAAAAGAACCTTTACGTTTTCCACCACCTTGGTCAACATAACGAGCTGTGTCATTGAAGACACGAAGCATCGGTACAATTCCGTTTGATGTTCCGTTTGTTCCTTTAATATATGAACCTTTAGCCCTGATATCGTGGATCGACAGGCCGATTCCGCCCGCTGATTGGGAAATTCTTGCGCACTGTTTTAATGTATCGTAAATTCCTTCAATGCTATCTTGTTTCATTTGCAATAAGAAGCAAGATGACATTTGTGGTTTTGGTGTTCCTGAATTAAATAATGTTGGCGTTGCGTGTGTGAACCAACCTTCTGACATCATATTATATGTCTTAGTAGCTGACTCGATATCACCTTTGTGAATACCAACAGCAACCCTCATTAACATGTGTTGTGGACGTTCAACCACTTCACCATGACAACGAAGTAAATAAGAACGCTCTAAAGTTTTGAAGCCGAAATAATCATATTTAAAATCGCGATCGTAGATGATGTGAGAATCAAAATATTCAGCGTTGTCTTTGACAACATTGTAAACATCTTCAGCAATCAACGAAGCATTTTCGCCAGTGATTGGATCGATGTATGTATAAAGGTCTTCAATAGTATCTGAAAAAGATTTCTTTGTATTCTTGTGCAGGTTTGATACGGAGATACGTGAAGCAAGCAAAGCATAATCAGGATGCTCAATTGTTTTTGACGCAGCAACTTCTGCAGCCAAATTATCTAGTTCTGATGTACTCACGCCGTCAAACAATCCCTCAATAACCTTCATGGCAACCATTTCGGGCTGAACAATTGGGTCTAATCCATAACATAATTTTTTAACGCGTGCGGTAATTTTGTCAAATTTTACCGGCTCTTTTCTTCCGTCTCTTTTTACTACGTACATATCTGCGTCCTCTTTTTTTTAATTCTCAAGTTGCCTGATCAACTTAAGTGCTGGGTTATTTAAAATTCTTCGTTTAGTGTGAACGGTTTGTTGTTTTCACCGCTGTTCAACACTCCTGCTTTTTGATATTCTGCAACTCTCTTTTCAAAGAAATTGGTTTTGCCTTGTATATTAATCATGTCCATAAAGTCAAATGGATTGGATGAGTTATATATTTTGTTGCAACCTAATTCTACTAATAATCTGTCGGCCACAAACTCAATGTATTGTTTCATCAAGTCAGCATTCATTCCAATTAATTTAACTGGAATAGCATCGGTGACAAAATCTTTTTCAATCTCAACTGCGTCAGTAACAATTTTTGTCACTGTTTCTTTTGGCAATTTATTTACAACGTGTCTTGTATATAGGAGACAAGCAAAATCACAATGCAAACCTTCGTCTCGCGAAATGAGTTCGTTGGAGAAACTCAATCCTGGCATTAAACCTCTTTTCTTTAACCAGAAAATTGAACAAAACGAACCAGAGAAGAAAATTCCTTCTACTGCGGCAAATGCAATTAGTCGTTCAGGAAAAGAACCTTCATCAATCCAACGCAATGCCCAATCAGCTTTTCTTTTTACACACGGAATTGTATCAATGGCATTGAAAAGATAATCTCTGTCTTTGTTGTCTTTGATGTAAGTATCAATCAACAACGAATAAGTTTCGGAATGAATGTTCTCGATTGTGATTTGAAAACCGTAGAAAAATTTTGCTTCTGTGTATTGTACTTCAGACAAAAAATGTTCAGCTAAATTTTCGTTCACGATTCCATCGGATGCAGCAAAGAATGCAAGCACATGTTTGATGAAGAATCGTTCGTCATCATTAAGTTTTTCATTCCAGTCAACCAAGTCTTGAGCAAGATCAATTTCTTCGGCTGTCCAAAAACTAGCTTCAGCTTTTTTGTAGAATTTCCAAATGTCATCGTGTTGGATTGGAAATAGGACAAATCGATTGTTGTCCTTAACTAAGATTGGTTCTACTGCTGTCATTCGATTCAATTTATTACTTAAAATTCTACATCGCTTTACTTCATGAAACTTTAACGTTTCAATATTCAACTGCCCAAAAAAGGTGCTAAAATTTGAGTTGGTTCTTCAACTCGGAAGCGGGGCACAAAAATTGTCATTTTTTAAAGAAGAAACAATGAAAACTAATTCACAATCGCCCTCTAGTTTTCAACAAAATTTTTGCTCATTTTCCTTACACCCTTTGTTTACAGTACTTTCAAAATTTTGTCGACCTAAGGTGAAATTATTTCTACCAAACTTTTAAATCGTCAGATGAAAATAATCGCACTCTATCAATTCAATCGGTTAAAAATTCTACCACGAATTAACTTCCGAATTGGATTCACAATTTACGTCTAAATATCTATCCGAATCAAGAAAAAAAGCATCTTAATTTATTGACAGAAGTATGTTTAAAAATATAAGCTACTTTTAACTTCAAGATTTTCAATATTATTGTTATATAGAGATGCACAGACATTTAAAATACATATCCCAATCCGCTCTTCAGCTTGTTTATCCAGCTTCTTGCTGTATTTGTGAGAATGATTTAATGTTACACGAAAACCATATCTGCTCAAAGTGTGCATACGACTTACCTTATATAACCACGAACGAACAAGATGTAACAAAACTTTCAAAACTATTTTGGGGTAGGGTTGAAATTCACGCGATACATTCTTACCTCAATTATCAAAAAGGAAATTCTGTTCAGGCCATTTTGCACAAAATCAAATATCAATCGCGCCCAAAAATTGCTACTCACTTTGGAAGACTTTTAGCGAAATCAATTCCAAAAGACCATTCATTTAATTGTATCGTTCCTGTTCCGCTTCACCCAAAAAAACTTTTAAAAAGAGGTTTTAATCAAAGCACAGCAATTGCAGAAGGACTTTCTGAGATTTTAGAAATACCCATCAATGAAAAATGCATTCGTCGAAACGCCTATAATGAATCACAAACCAAATTCTCAAAATATGATCGATTCGAAAACGTTCGCTCTATATTTACAGTTATAAAACCTGAACAAATTAAAGGACGACATATTTTGTTGGTGGATGATGTTTTAACAACAGGCGCAACTATTGAAGCTTGCGCTGCTGAATTTTTATATGTGGAAGATTGTAAAGTTAGTATTGCGACACTTGCGGCTAGAGTTTAATATTTAAAGAAAGAATGATATCTGATAATAACAAACCCTCAAAACCGCCCGTAATTATTGGCTTTGGTCTAGCAGGAGTAACTTTGGCATGGCAATTCTATTTTCAGAAAAGAAATTTTTTAGTTTATGATTCGGGAGTAAATCATTCAACTAGAACTGCAGCAGGATTAGTCAATCCAATTGTTTTTAAACGCCTCACCAAAAGTTGGAATGCTGATATATTAATGCCCCATGCCGAAAATTTCTAT
>Ga0105048_10010202_pt1 | contig 14901 bp, 10 predicted proteins | sample MAT05_FD_78382 | JGI IMG/M metagenome (GOLD analysis project Ga0105048, IMG submission 78382) | Freshwater microbial communities from Lake Fryxell liftoff mats and glacier meltwater in Antarctica - MAT-05 | ecosystem: Environmental > Aquatic > Freshwater > Ice > Liftoff microbial mat | place... | reverse complement strand
GATTCGCTCACCGATACCAACACACTTTACCAAGAGATCTCTGGCGGGCACGACTGGATCGACTTGGGTGGCAAGAAGATGAACTCTCGTTCGTATGTGTCGAAGTTCAATTTCAAGGGTACTGACCAAGAAAAGAAGGTAGGAAATCTATCGGGTGGAGAGCGCAACCGAGTTCACTTGGCCAAACTCCTGAGACGCGGCTGCAACGTTTTGCTGCTTGACGAACCGACGAACGATCTGGATATCGATACGTTGCGCGCACTTGAGGAAGCGATACTCGGGTTCGTGGGTTGCGTAGTGGTTATCTCTCACGATCGATGGTTCCTTGACAGGATCGCAACGCACATATTGGCGTTCGAGGGTGACGGCTACGTTCACTGGTGCGAAGGAAACTTCCAGACTTACGAACAGCAACGCCGCGACCGAGTAGGCATGCAAGCCGACGAACCCCATCGCTTCCGTTACAAGAAACTTGCAACCTAGAACAGATGGTCAAAACCCTCGGGATAAAAGCCGACTGCATGTGGTACTTGTTTCTGCAGTTCCACTGGGTTAGACTAAAGATCCTTCCTTAACCGGCTTTTTTGGTCCGGTATCCCGCCTTCTAACTAGCGAGGTCCTTCATGGGCACGACAACACGTCGCGAGTTTATTCAAGCAGCTAGCGCCACTCTCGCCGCACCTTACATTATCACTTCAACCGCGCTTGGGAATAACTTACGTGCTCCCGCTAGCGACCGAATTGTCATGGCAGGCATCGGCATCGGCAACATGGGCAGAGGTGACCAAGCCAACTTTCTCGGTCGCAAAGATGTTCAATACGTCGGTTTTTGCGATGTACGCAACTCAGTACGCGAAGCCGCTAAAGGCAAGGTCAACGAACACTACGGAAACGCCGACTGCAAAGTGTATAACGATTTCCGAGAAATGGTTTCTCGCGACGATATCGATGCGGTCCATATCGCGACTCCCGACCATTGGCACGCGATCATGGTGATTGAAGCTTGCCGGCACGGTAAAGACGTATACTGCCAAAAACCAGAAACCCTCACCCTCCGCGAAGGTCCGCTCATGATCCAAGCGGCACGTCGATACGGACGAGTCGTCTCCGGTGGAAGTCAGCGCGTGCTCGAGGACTACCGAGGTATCGTAAATCAATGCTGGGGTGGAGAGCTAGGGAAAATCAAGTCGATTAACGTCAATGTCGGTCCCCTTTCTCAACTTTGCAATTTGCCTGCCGAACAGCCATCTGCCGATATCGATTGGGACCTGTGGCTCGGACCTGCCGCCTGGGCTCCTTACAACGCGGCTCGCTGTAGCGGTAGTTTCTCCACGGAAGGGAACAGTTGGCGATCCTATAGTGACTACTCCGGTGGCGGAATGACCGACTGGGGTGCACATCATTTCGGTGGAGCCACTTATGCCGTTGATGTACGTGAGCTGCAACCCGAGGAAGTAACGTTTCACGACGAAAAAGAGGGAAGGTATCTAAGTTTGCGTTATCCAAACGGGATAGTCATAACTCACAATCGCCCCAAGACAGGGAACCTTGCTGTTGAAGGCACTCCAGGTGAGACGCGTGAGCCCAAACCGGTACCTACCTACAAGGGAGAAGGAGGTATTTACGGAGACTTTATCGATTGCGTAAAAACACGCGAAAAGCCATTCCGCGATATTGAACTGGCAGTTAATACGGTTGCGGTCAGTCATTTGTGCATAATCGCTTACCAATTGCAACGATCACTCAAATGGGATTCTGCGAAACAAGAATTCCCAGGAGACGCAGAAGCGAATCGGCTCATGGACCGCGCTCGTCGCGAACCATGGCAGATTTAGGTGCAGAGTACTTGGCCCGGTTGGCTTACCTGGCAGGGTTGGTTTACCTGGCGCGACCACGCCCACGCTTCGCTTTGGGCGTGCCACACGTGTGGCACGCCCCTTAGGGCGTGGGCACTGCAAGAAACCATAGCAAAAACACATTCTCCCTAACAAAATCAAAACACAAAGAATCTCCTGAGGTAAAACCATGTTGGATCAAGCATTTGAAGCGTTGAAAACGTACGACTGGGGCGCAGAACGGAATGTCCTAGAGCCGATTAACGAAGCGGTTATCAAATGTCGTAGTGATGCTGCACTGAAGAAAGACTTGGAGACCCGTCTGGCCGCTGCTCTCAAGACCCCAATCTCTCGCGATGCCAAGGATTTCGTTTGTCGCAAACTGATGCAAATCGGCACCGCTGCCTCGGTTCCAGTAGTTGCGGAACTGTTAACGGATAGGGACCTGTCGCATATGGCCCGTTTTGCTTTGGAGCAAAATCCAGCCCCGGAAGCGGCGGGAGCATTGAGAGATGCGTTGCCTAAGGTTTCTGGGCTCCTAAAAGTAGGCGTGATCTGTTCGTTGGGACAACGCAGGGATGCAGCAAGTGTTCCATTGCTCGCCAAATTGTTGATGGATACCGACGCACCTATCGCGCGTTCCGCGGCGCTCGCATTGGGATCAATCCGAACTCCGGAAGCTGCCAAGTCCCTTAGCAATGCCAAGCCCACTTCACCAGAAACCAAACTGGCGGTAACCGATGCAAGTCTATCTTGTGCGGAAGCGTTACTGGCCGCAGGCAACAAGGCCGACGCAGTTGCTTTGTACAAGTCGTTGCTTGGCGAAGGACAACCCAAACAGGTGCGAATTGCTGCCACGCGCGGCATGCTAGCTTGTACGAGTCAGTAGCCAGGCGAGCGGCGGATAATAAATCACCGTAACAGAATTCGTGAGATTTCAATGCAGTTCTGAATTCGCAAGAATGCAGCCCAAACAATGAAGGTCTAACTGTGCAGAGTCATAATTGGCTTAAACTTGGAAACTTTGGCTTGATTCTATCGCTAGGACTCTTAGCGAACGCCGCTCCCGCTCAAGAGAAAAACACCGAGCGCATTCGCATGGTTCTTGAGCTGCTTCAAGACAGGGACAAAGACATGCGATCCGTTGCACTGGAACAAGTGCGTTCCGAAGCCAAAGGGGCCGATGCGACCAAGCAGTTCGCCTCGCAATTGCCCGAGCTGATGCCAGCCGCACAAATCGGATTGCTTAGCGCATTGGGCTCGCGTGGAGATGATGCTGCCAAACCCGAGATCTTATCGCTGCTAAAAACGAGCAGCGACGAATCTGTTCGCATTGCTGCGATGGGAGCATTAGGTGAACTGGGGGATTCAACTGAACTCCCTGTTTTGCTGCAACACCTGAATAGTAACACCAATGAACTGCGAACGGCTGCCCAAAAGAGTCTTACACGACTGCGTGGTTCAACCGTGAATTCTGCCATTGTAGCGGAAATGAAGAACTCGAACTCTGCTACCCGAGTTTCAATGATCGAGGTTCTGGTTTCTCGGCGCGCATTGGGTTCGATAGCGCAGATCTCGGCGGCTGCCGTGGACCAGGATTCCAAGGTACGTCGCGCCGCTATGACAGCACTGGCTGCGTTGGGAGACGCGAAACAAATCCCCGACATGATCCAAGGTGTATTGAAATCCGAAAAAGGGTCGGAACGAGACGCGGCGGAAAAAGCGTTGGTTAACTTATGCAGTCGTATATCAAAACCGGAACTGAGAGCCGAACCAGTCTTGGCAGCAAGAGCCAAACTGGATGAAGTATCACAACTCGACTTGCTTTCGACCGTGGCAAGGATCGGTGGCGCCAAGGCACTTGAGGCGGTGGAAGCCGCAATGGCCAGCTCGGATCCAAAGCAACATGCAGCTGGGCTTCAAGCGTTTTGCAATTGGTCGGAGCCAAGCATCACCGACAAGCTTGCATCTCTGATCGAGAAGACGACCCAAAAGAACGAACGCAACTTGCAATTCAAGGCGCTGGTCCGACTTGCAAGCATACGTGAGAAGCGAAACGACCTGGAGCGTCTTGCTCGATTCAAACAAGTCATGTCCATTGCAAAATCAACAGAAGAACAAGCGATGGTGATCGACAAATGCCGGTCCGCGTATTCTGTGGAGACATTGCGATTCGTGTTACCCTATCTCGATCAACCCGCGTTTTCCGAACTCACGTGCGAAACCATCGTCGAGTTGGCACATCATCGCGAAGTGCGAGAACCAAACAAGGAAGAGTTTGACAAGGTATTGGATCGCGTCATCCAGATTAGCAAGGACGCGACCGTGAAAGATCGAGCCGAACGCTACAAGAAGGGTGAGACCTGGCAACGACCGAAGGGCAAATAGACCCATTTCACTCCGGTGCCGAAATATTCTAGACTCCTCGTGACCAATGCAATACTCGACGGACCGAACGACAACACCCTCGTGTGTAAAGCACCAATACACACCTGAATTTGCTTGCTAAGGTGAGGGGCAGTTTGAAATATACCTTTAAATTGCGTGGTACGCTCTGAGGAACGAAGGGCGTGTGAAGTCTCAATTGCTTCGGACTTCAAATTTACCGCCCTAGCCAAGAATTCCTTTAACCACTTCGCCGTGAACGTCGGTCAATCGGAACTGCCGGCCTTGAAAACGGTACGTTAAGCGAGTGTGGTCAATACCACAAAGATGCAGAATGGTGGCTTGCATATCATGCACGTGGACTGGATTTTCCGTGATGTTCCATCCGTATTCATCGGTTGCACCATACACGGCCCCTTTTTTAACTCCACCACCCGCCATCCACCAACTGAACGCTTTGCCGAAATGGTCTCGGCCATTCGGCTTGACCGGATCCCCTTGACCAAAAGGGGTCCTACCAAACTCCGCTCCCCAGATCACCAGAGTATCCTCCAGCAAACCTCGCTCCTTTAAGTCCTGGACCAATGCCGCAGCGGGCGCGTCAGTATCGAGGCATTGCTGTTCCAACTGCGTAAACAAATTGTTGTGCTGGTCCCAGCCAGCATGCATCAATTGCACAAATCGAACTCCGCGTTCAAGCAATCGACGAGCAATCAGACAATTGTTCCCAAACGTCCCCTTGGCCAATGCGTCTGGACCGTAGCGCTCGATGGTCGACGCCGATTCATTCGAAAAGTCGATCAATTCAGGCACGCTGGTTTGCATACGAAAGGCCATTTCGTATTGAGCGATTCGCGTGTCGATTTCTGGGTCGCCATAGTCCGCTAAGTGTTCCATGTTCATTTTGGCGATATCGTCGAGCAACGACCGTCGTGCTGCTGGGCTGACTCCGGCAGGATTGGCCAGGTACGGAACAAGGTCTCCGGTGTTGCGAAACCGGACCCCTTGGAAACGGCTGGGCAAGAAACCGCTTCCCCAATAGTAATCGAAGAAGAGTTGGCCGCATGTCTTGGTCTTGTCGCTCGATGTCATTACGACAAATGTTGGCAGGTTTTCCGTTTCGCTTCCAAGCCCATACGATAGCCAAGAACCCATGCTTGGTCGTCCCGGCACCTGCGAACCGGTCAAGAAGTACGTTACACCTGGAGCGTGATTGACCGCTTCCGTATGCATCGATTTGATCAACGTCATTTCATCCGCGATTCCACCGATCTTCGAAAGCATCTGGCTTAACGGAATTCCCGACTGGCCATAGGGTTGAAACGGCTTGATGGCAGGTACGCAAGGCCATTTGCCATAACCGCTCGACATGGTGGACAGTCTCGTGGAGCCTCGAATGGAGTCTGGAATGTCTTTGCCAGCCATCTCTCGCAACGTTGGCTTGTCGTCAAACAAATCGACGTGCGATGGTCCACCACCTTGCCATAACAACACAACTCTTTTTGCTTTAGCCAAATGATGTGGCAGATCGGGCAGGCCGTTTTCTGCTCCTTTAGCGGACTGGACATCTGCGAGAGATTGACCGCTAAGCAAAGAGGCCAATGCCGCAACACCCACTCCGCTGGCTGCCGAGCCGAACAGTTGTCGTCGATTGACGCGGGCCATGTTTTGTTGAAGGAGATTGTCCATAAGTTGCTACTCGCGAGTCATCGCTTCATCTAAGTTTAATATGGCCAAACAGACAGCCGACAAAGCCGCGTGCTTGGGTAAATCCAAAGACTTGTCCCTCGGTGCGTTGCCAACGTCGACAAATGCTTGCGCAGCGGTCGGGTCGTCGGTGTAAAAGGCATTCTGTTTTTGGAATGCATTCTGCAACGCAACCAAATCCTTTTCTCGAGGAGCACGCCCCAATACTTTGCGAAATGCGAACGTTATCTGCTCGGAAACGTCGCCGGAATAATGGATGGAGTTTTCTGCCAACACGCGAGCCGCCTCGACCCACGTGGGGTCGTTGAGGGTCGTGAGTGCATGCAGTGGCGTGCTAGTTGCGGTTTGGCGCACTCGACAAGTTTGGCGATTCGAAGCGTCAAACATGTTAGCAGGCCCAACGGTCCGTCTCCAAAACGTATAAAGGCTGCGTCGGTAGAGATCTTTGCCACTCGAGGCAGGATAAGTGAAATCCCGTTCCTTCGTAATGGCTAACGACTCCCAAATCCCATCGGGTTGATACGGGTAAACAGGCGCTCCGGAGATCCGATCGTCCAAGAGCTGGGCGGCGGAAAGGGACCAATCACGCAGGATGAGCGACGGCATTCGAAATCGACTTGCTCTCGCGTACAATCGATTCTCAATATCGCGAGCTCGAAGCTCAGGTGTCATCCGGCTTGACTGCCGATAGGTTGCGCTATTGAGGATCAGTCGTTGCATGGCCTTCATATCCCAACCGGACTCTCGAAACTCGACGGACAGCCAATCGAGCAATGCCCTATGAATCGGGAATTCGCTTTGAACACCAAAGTCTTCCGCCGTCTTGACAATACCGATTCCAAATAGGTTTTGCCACATGCGATTCATTTGGACACGGGCTGTAAGCGGATGATTGGCGGACACCAGCCATTGTGCGAATCCCAAACGATTGCGCGGCGCATCGGCTGGAAGAGGCGGCAAGAAGGCCGGCGTGTTGAACGAGACTTTGTCGGTTGGTTTCAGGTATTCTCCGCGTGAAAGAACATGGGATTGGCGTGGTTTGTCGTCGCTCATGACCATCACGCGAGGCAAATTGTTGGCTTTGTAGTCCGCAGATTTCTTTCGTACGTCCGCTAACTTTCCAAGTACTGCTATCTTGTCGTTCAAGTTGGAGCGAACTTTGTCATCGAAGTGCTTTCGAAGTTCCTTTTCTACCGATTTCTTTTCCTCGTCAGAACGATCCGCTTCCGGTTTTTTTAGCAAGTTCGTTAGCGATTCGGGTAATCCCTTTCCATCGACCGGTTCTCCATCAGCATAGAGCCCGGCTCGCCAGCCAACGAAGGACGCTTCCACAAGCGGTGCCGCCTCCTTGTCGTGCAAAGCGATTTGCGATTCGAATTCCGCAAATTTCAGCTTGTACTCTTCGGATGGCAGCTCGATGAAGGGCGCGGCTACGCGAATGCGAGACGAAAAGAATTGAGGAACTCCACTCTCAGGGACACGATTGAAGGCATCAAGCAAACTGTAGTAATCGACTTGCGTGACTGGATCATACTTATGGTCATGGCATTGCGCGCAGGCCATAGTCAGCCCTAGCCAAGTCGTGGCTGTCGTATCGATTCGATCGAATAGCACGACGAACCGCTGTTCCTCGGCAATCGCGCCCCCCTCACCGTTGAGCAAGTGGTTTCGATTGAATCCACTTGCAATCCTTTGATCGTCGGTCGCGTTCGGAAGCAAGTCCCCTGCAAGTTGCCAAATGGTAAACTGATCGAACGGCAAGTTCTCGTTAAATGCACGCACGACCCAGTCCCTCCAAATCCACTGCCAAGTATCGCCGTCCTGTTGGAAGCCATTGCTGTCGGCATACCGGGCAGCGTCGAGCCAACCTAGGGCCATGCGTTCTCCGTAATGCTCGTTGCTGAGAAGTCGGTCAACGAGCTTCTCGTAGGCGAGCGAGTCGTTGTCGGCCACGAATGCATCGACTTGGGCGGGGGTCGGCGGTAGGCCAATCAAATCAATGTAAAGGCGTCGAATGAGCGTCGATCGATCAGCTTCGGGAGATGGCGTGAGCCCTTCTGATTCCAGCTTAGCAAGTACAAAGTGATCGACGGGGGTACGGGTCCAATCGGATCTCGATAGTTTTGGAAAAATCGGGCGAACGGGCGCCTCGAAGGCCCAATGGTTTGAGTAGGTTGCACCTTGATCCACCCATTTTTCAAGCAACAGCTTTTGATGGGCTGAGAGTTTTCGGTTGGATTTCGGCGGCGGCATTTGCTCATCGATATCCGCCGACTGTATTCGCGAAATGAGCGAACTTTCAGCGTGTTTGCCGGGCACGAATGCATTGGCTTGGATGGCGAGGTCACGGATATCGAGTCTAAGATCTGCTTGCCGTTTGTTTCCATCTTGGCCGTGGCAGTAAAAACAGTTTTCCGACAGGATGGGGCGAATATCGCGATTGAAATCGACCGGTTCTTCGGCCGGTACAAGCGGACAATGAATCGCTGTCAGGGAGGCCAAGCAGAGTAAACGGATTTTTCTAACGAAGACTCGTCCGATCTTAGCCGCTCGCAAAATGACACTTCGGTACGGTTCAGATGTCATTGGATCTCGAAAAAAGGTAGGAACGGGAAAAACGCCGTACTATGGTGACGATCGAGGAAGAACCTCGGGGTGGGGCTGGTAGCAGCAACACTGCCTGAACGTTTATTGTAGACCAATAGGTTGTTCTATTCCATCCTTCAGATTGCCTTCGGCTAGCCCAGATGGAGGCCAAAATGGGCAGGTGCATCGCTTGGGTGCACTATTCAACCATGAGTGCCATGTGCGAGCACGGGCCATGTTGTGCGATAGGACTTCCAGCCTTAGTTTTTCGGAGTCACACACATCGGAGGCTTAGACTATAATCTTGGACTCAAAGGCGAGCGGCAGACTGATTTCTACCCTCCCCTCGCTCCGCTCGACCCTCCCAGAGGGAGGGTGAAGTCACTCTCCCTCTGGGAGAGTCGGCCTGAAAGGCCGGAGAGGGTAGATGCACTTGGTAGTTTTCAATTATAGCCCGTACGTAAGTGAGGGACTTGCGAAATTGTCCCTCACTTACGCTTCGGGTTGAGATACTCCACTTTGCCGCTCGCCTAAAAAACGTCGCAAGCCAACTCCCAACCTTTCAATCCGACATTCCTTTAGAGAATTAGTATGCAGAATCCGTATTCGTGTGGTTTTGACTTGGGCGGCACCAAGATGCTCTGCATCATATTGGATGACAAGCAGAAGATCGTTGCCAGGAAACGCAAGAAAACAAAGGGGACGGAGGGAGCGCAAGCTGGAGTGGTGCGGATTGCCGACCTGATCCGAGAAACATTCGCTGAGCACAACCTTCCTTTGGAGGGTCTTAAGTCGCTGGGTATCGGATGCCCAGGACCGGTCGACATGGACAATGGAATGGTCAATGTGGCAGTGAATTTGGGATGGAAAAACGTGTCCTTAGGTGCCATGCTCGAGGATGAACTAGATTGCCCTGTTTCGGTTCTTAACGACGTGGACGCCGGTGTTTATGGCGAATATTCGGTAGGGGCAGCCGTTGGGGCTCGAAGTGTTGCAGGACTTTTTCCAGGGACAGGTATTGGCGGCGGATTCGTTTACGAAGGCAAAATCCTTCGAGGAAAGCGTTCGTCGGCAATGGAGATTGGCCATACTCGAATAACTTCCTCTAATCGCAATAGTGGGACAGAGATGACCGGTACGCTTGAGAGCGAAGCTAGTCGTTTGGCGATTGCCGCTGAGTGTGCGAAGCTTGCATACCGCGGTGAGGCGCCAAATCTGTTGCGGGCAGCAGGTACGGACATATCTCAGATTCGCAGCAAAGTACTTGCTGCGGCCATTCGGGACGGCGACAAAGCGGTTGAGAGAGTGGTGAGGCAGGCCGCCCAGACGGTCGGTTACGCAGTTACGAATTTAATTCATATGCTCTGCCCCGAGGTCATCATTTTGGGAGGTGGGCTGGTGGAATCCATTAGCGAGATCTACTTGGATGAAGTAACCCGAACTGTCCATAAGAGCGTATTACAGTGTTATGAAGACATGTTTGAAATCAAGATGGCAAAACTAGGTGACGACGCTGGAGCCATGGGGGCCGCAATTTGGGCAAAACAACATTTGCCAGTGGTAGTGCCAGTTGGCGAAGCTTAGCACCGAGTTCCCGTTGAGCAGTTCACCTCGTTGCAATCTATCCTATCTCAACCCAATGCGACTCACAGCCCCAACCCCTTCTTTCTTGCCATAGACGATTGAACACGGCGATTGCACTTCGGTACAACGGCGGCGTTTTACCCACGAAATTCGAGAATTTGAAAAAGTTTCTTACACTTTGGAATTGACTACTGCTAAACTCCATCCGGTATCCAAACCCGAACAATTTATTCTGATTGAACCGATTTATGAACAACGACATTTCACTCGGTAGGCGATTGCTTCGTTTTGAGTCTTTGGAAAGCAGAGCTCTGCTTGCCGCCGACATCGTTATGCTGCACAACTTTGCTATGCCAGAGGATTGTGACCGTAGCGGTTCGGTTTCACCGCTAGACGCATTGGTGGTGATCAACGAGCTCAATGGTCCAGATGTGAATCGCGGGATGGATGCGGCCAGGATGCTCGATGTTGATGCCGATGGCGTACTCTCGCCACTCGATGCTCTTGTCGTAATCAACTATTTGAACCAAAACCAGGCAGACGAGCCCGTCAATCCAAGTTCCGTTCCCTTGTCTGCTCGAATCGTCCGACTCGAATCGGCTATCGCCCGTGGTCAGTTGCCCACCGATCTAGGAATGGATGACGCTGTCAAATTGCTTCATACGATGAAGAATGGCGGTCGACCAGAAATCGGCGAGAGATTCATCGATGGTCGAGTTCATTCTCGCATGGAAGTGGAACAAATCGAGACCGAACACATAGCGAATGAGTTGTGCCCGATCTTAGCCGACAAGGAACATCCCAATCGAGCCAATGAATTATTGGCGCGGTTTTCGGCACGACTGCAATCGGCGGGAATCAATGCCGAAGTCATTGAGACAATAACCAGGGAGATCAAAGCTGGGATCGAGGCCAAAACCCCACTTTCCCTGGAGCTGATTAAGACTAGGTTGACGGAACTCGGCGTAGACGTCTCCAAACTATTTCCGCCGAGACACGATACGCCACCTACAACAGAAATCCCACCACACCTTGAACCTCGAATCGAAGCCCTGATTCAGCATTTGAAGTCGGCTGGTGTTACCGCAAATGTTGTCACGACCATCGCAACCGAATACAAAGCGAGCATAAAAGAAGGCACCCCTTTGACGCTGGAGCAAATTCGCACTCGGCTTTTGGAACTGGGAGTGGACGTTGCGAAACTTTTCCCCATTGCTCCACCTGTGCATCAACCCACTACGGAACCTCGGTGGACTCCTTCTGTTGAGCTGGTGACAAACATCTTGCGCAGAGTTAACGCAAGACCGGAATTCGTTCGGAAGATTCAATCGGCAATGACCGCTGCCAAAGAATCAGGAAGCCCGCTCAATCCGACGCAGGTCTTAGCTCTCTTGAGAGAGTCTGGCGTTCAGATACCTGACGCAATCGTCAGATTGCTACGGCCAGTACGATAGCCCGATTGAAATCTACCAGGCCACCGGGTGGCACGCGCGGCACGCTACACCGTTAACCTTATTTTAACGCCGCCCTTCGCGTGTGGCACGCTCTGAGGAACGAAGGGCGTGGTGAGTCGCTAGAGACATTTGCCACACTTCCCACGCCCATCGCTATCGCTCTAGGCGTGCCACCCAATTTATACGTATAACTTCAGTCTGTCGCTCGCCTAAATGAAAAAGACACGGCGGAGACCGCCGTGCCATACTTTCTTTTCAACTCAGCCAATTTACTTCTTTTCCGCTTTGGCAAATTTTGCCTTGTCGTAAGCTTCTTCGCCAAATAGTTTGACCAACTTGTCGTCATCGGACATCTTTTCTGCTTTGCCTTTGCAATTGTTACAGCAGAATCCGACGGTTGCACCCTTGAACTCGACAGAAGCGTCTTTGTTCAATTCACCGCCCGTGAATGGGCAAGCCTTCTGAGCAACTTGCTTTGTCGCGATCAGTTGATGGTTGGCTTTGGCAGCAAAGCCTTTCTTGTCTCCGTCAAATTTTTTCTGGCAATTGCCGCAGCAAAAGTAAACTTTGCCATCCTTCCAATCGCTGGATTTGTCTTCGACAGGGGCTTTGTCCGCAACCACGCACTTGATTTTCGCGAAATCAATTTTGGTATCTGCGGCAATAGTAACAGCAGCAAAAGCTACTACGAATGCGAATAAACCTGCGAGCCACGTAGTTTTCATATATTCATCTCCCAAAAAGCAACGAAAATCATTTACACGAACCATCAAGTGTAGAGGGAAGGGCAATCCGTTGTCAATCTGGTGGAGAATGCAAAGTCCGGATTAAACAATTTGGGAAATGCCGTTACAATTCGACCGGAAATGGAAAAAGGTAAGCACAGCGAATGCTTTCCCGACAGCGCAAAAAACTCGAACTAAGGCTATCGGCAGACAGAAGACTACCAGGCGACCGTGTGGCACGCCCAAAGCGATGGGCGTGGGAAGTGAGGCAAATGACTCTAGCGATTCACCACGCCCTTCGTATCTTAGAGCGTGCCACCCGCCGTGCCACCCTGTTTATAGGTAGAGTTCAAACTGCCCCTTGCCTAATAAATAATAAGCGACAATCGCCCAAGGATTCACGAAAACGTCATAATCTCAGCGGGGATCAACTTGCCGCACAGAAACAACGGACATTTGGCCAATGACTGAAGAAACGCAAACGAAATCCAGGGTTCTAGTGGGGGTCATCATGGGCTCCCAGTCCGATTGGGAGACCATGCACGAAGCCTGCAAAATCCTCTCCGACTTCGAAATTCCCTATGAGGCCAAGGTTGTGTCGGCCCATCGAACCCCTCATTTTATGTTGGATTATGCTTCGAAAGCCCAATCGCGAGGATTGCAATTGATCATTGCTGGAGCCGGCGGGGCTGCTCATTTGCCTGGCATGGTGGCCGCTTGCACGACCCTTCCCGTTTTAGGGGTTCCCGTCCAAAGTCGATCCCTGCAAGGGCTGGATTCGTTGCTCAGCATTGTTCAAATGCCAAGCGGAATTCCCGTTGCGACACTAGCCATTGGAGCTGCTGGGGCTAAGAATGCTGGCTTGTTGGCTGCGAGAATTCTGGCTCTGGGCGATTCAGCCATTCGCAAGAAAATGGAGGACTTCATGGCTCAACAGACCCAAACCGTCTTGGACAATCAAAATCTAACTTGATCGCGCTCCTAGCGATTTCCCTATTCTTCCGTCGTATGTCTCCGCCAACGCCACCCTCGAAACGTTTTTATGGATTCTAGACTTCGAATGATTGCCCCAGGTTCAACGCTTGGGGTTTTTGGTGGCGGTCAGCTTGGTCGGATGTTCACTCATGCCGCTCAAAAACTCGGGTATCGAGTCGTTGTATTTACCGACGAACTCGAAAGCCCAGCCGGTCAAGTGGCACAGGAGACCATCCATGGCGACTACCTAGATCCCAACGCAGTACGGCAGTTCGCGGAACACGTCGATGTGATCACGCTCGAGTTTGAGAACATAGCGCTCGAAGCGGTGGCGCGAGCTGCCGAGATTACATTGGTTCGTCCAGGCGTTCATGTCCTGGCGGTAGCCCAGCACCGACTCAATGAAAAACGGACTCTAAGCAGCCGGGGCTTTCCAGTTACGCCCTTTCATGAAATCCGCACTTTCGACGACATCGCTCCAGCCACGCTAAAACTCGGATGGCCACTCGTTCTCAAAACCGTGAGTTGGGGATACGACGGCAAAGGGCAACGCAAAGTTGCCAATGCGGCCGAAGCCAAAGACGCAATCGAATTGCTTGGCCCTGAACCCTTAATTGCCGAGAAATGGATTCCGTACATCGCAGAGGTTTCTGTGATTGTTGCCCGGACAGCAACCGGCACAACGGCGGTCTATCCTATGTTTACGAACTCGCACTCGAATCACATTCTCGACGTGACCACTTGTCCCGCCGATCCTTCGTTGATCGCAGTGGCCGCAAACGCCGAATCCATTGCATTGTCGGTGGCCGATTCACTGCAGTTGGAGGGGGTATTGTGCGTTGAATTCTTTGTGTGCAACGATGGGGAAATCATGATCAATGAAATCGCACCACGCACCCACAACTCAGGGCACTTGACCATGGAAGCTTGTCGTACCAGTCAATTCGAACAGCAAGTTCGTGCGATTTGCAATCTACCGCTAGGGGATACGTCGCTCATCCAACCGGCCGCCATGGCCAACTTGCTCGGCGACGTTTGGGGGGACGGTTCGCCCCACTTCGAACGAGCTCTTCAAAACCCTGCAACCTATCTGCATCTCTATGGAAAAAGCAGTGCTCGGCCAGGACGCAAGATGGGGCATTTGACCAAGCTTTCGTCCTCTGCCTCAGCGGCCGCAGCCGAAGTGATGGCCATGCGAGAAGCAATTCGTTGCACCGAAGGTAGACTGTTTTGAACCATTGTCGCCTTTCGCTCCGTGAAAGTGCGCCTCGTTAACGCACTTTTGCGGAGCAAAAGGCGACAGTCCTGGGCTGTTAAAAATTTGCTATTGCGATCGAATCTAAGAAGTATTTTCACTTCCGTTTTTGTTCCTAGTAAATTTTGCAGGTCCATATCGACATGGGTTTGGCTACCGTCAATTTTAAACCGGCGGGGCCATATCTGACAGCCACCTCGAATACCCGATATTCATTTCATGTTTGCATCGCTGACCGCTCTCTGTCCGATTTATTCGCGCGGAAGCAACGATTGAGGACGTTGCTTCCGCCGGACGAGTCCGACGGAGAGCGATCACTCTGCGAACTTTTCGCGTTGGTAGCTGACAGATGCTGCCCCGCCGGTTGAAAACCGACGGAAGCAAGATGAATCGGT
>Ga0105048_10010199_pt1 | contig 14901 bp, 14 predicted proteins | sample MAT05_FD_78382 | JGI IMG/M metagenome (GOLD analysis project Ga0105048, IMG submission 78382) | Freshwater microbial communities from Lake Fryxell liftoff mats and glacier meltwater in Antarctica - MAT-05 | ecosystem: Environmental > Aquatic > Freshwater > Ice > Liftoff microbial mat | place... | reverse complement strand
CCGAGGACGGCTGCCTGAGCGACCATGGTGTAGGCGAAAACGGCGTGTGCGCGTTTACGCGGTTTGGCATCGAGTGCCCGCGAGACATCAACGATGAAGTGCGCCGGGCAGGTAGGGCGTCGCCGAAGGCCGCCAAGAGCAAATAGGCCAAGCTGCGGTGCTCACCGGATGCTTACCCTTGAGCGCGCTTGTGGTATGGATTAAGCCAATATTTCGAACAATCCGACGCGAGCCCACAATTCTCGGTCTTAGGGCAACTGCGCGACGCAGCAGCCATCCGCATCGCGCACGCAGTCAAACCCGCGAACGGACCATGTTTGGACGGGTGCTACCATCGTGAGCCACGCCTGACCACCTCGGTCGGCGTTTGGCCAAAGCGGCGCCGAAACGCCAGGTTAAATCTGGCTGCGTTGGTAAAGCCGTAGCGCTTCGCGACAGCACCGATTGCAATACCGTCATTACCTCGGCTCAGTTCGATATGCACCTGCTGCAGACGGATGGCCTGCAACGACGCCAACGGCACGCGATTGCGAAAACGCTGGAACGCGGTGTTGAGTGTGCGGACGCTGCATCCTGCCGCAGCGGCGATATCGGCCACACGAAGCGCCGTGCCGCAATTTGCACGCATGAACTCCTCCGCACGGGAGACATACTTGGGCACGACCGAACCCAAGCCCAGCCCGATTTCATCGGCGTGGTTGTGGCGCACTCCGCGCAGGATCAGCGTCACAAGCAGGTCCGTGATGGAGGCGAGGGCCACCGGGTTGGATGCGATGCCATCGGCCCGTTCGAAATCCTGCAGCACGAAATCGAGTTGCAGCTTCAGGCTTGCCGCTAGACCGGAGCTCCAGTCGAGGCATGGCTCGAAGACGAGCGGGCGGCGAAGGCGCTGGTCGAGAATGCCCTCCAGCATGTGCTCGACCTCCGCCACCTTAATGAAGACGTTGCTGCGCAGGCTGTCATCGCCCGTCACCAGTTTTGTGTCGGGGCCAAGCCGATAGATCAGGCCGCGTGCCGAGGTCGCTACATTCGGCTCGCCGCGCCGGATCAACGTCATCCGTCCCCGCAACGGGGCGCTGAAACCGAAGAAATCGCTCTCCTCGCCATCCAGGGCCACTTCGGTCGCGAAGCGCGTCTCGCCGTAGCTTACGAGGATGGAACCGGTGCTGCGAATCGCGACGCTGACGATCGGGTTCTTGAAGCGCATGCGCCAGATCGCGGGATCCTGGAGCATGTAGCGGTAGGCACGGCTTTGTCCCGGAAGCCGGTCGCTCATTTGCGAACGACAGTCGAGTTCGGTCGGGTCGATCGCGGAGGTCATGCTGAACATCGACAGGCGCGCGGCGTCATGCACAAAAGAAAAGCCAGACATGCCTAACTCCTTGCCGCGCGATCCAGCATGAAAGCTGACGCTGCATGGATAAACAGTTTCAGGGCGCTTCGCAAAGATTCCCCTCGCGCGGGCAACACGACTGGCGTCGCCGCGATGCGCCCCCGGTGATGGACAGATCCGGCAGAGCATGGACAGATCCGGCGGAAATGTGCGGCAATCTCGGCAATCCGGCTTCTCATCGGTTGCAGCGGCCATACCCTCCGACAACCGCAGCGGGCCCACTGTCCCAGGACTTTGGTTTGCCGTTTTGGCGTCTGCCGGTTGTGCGTAAGGATGTTCGATGAACGCCTGCCTTAAGGACGGAGCCGCCACACGAGGTGCGGACATCCGCATTCGCTTCGCCCGCCCGCGTGACGCACGCAGCGGTCAGCCCCTTCGGTCCCTCCCGGGAACCCGCGACGCGTGAAGAGCTTCGCGGGCCGTGGCGAGCCCCTGGATACGCAGGGTGTCGCAGAGGCTACCGATTTGCTCGGCGTCCTCCCCAGCGTCCTCTGGGCGGTGGTCACGGTCGAGACGGCGGGATGCGGCTTCCTGCGCGACCGCAGGCCCGTGGTTCTATTCGAGCGGCACGAGTTCCGTCGTCGCACAGCTGGCCGGTTCGATGCCTCGTACCCGGATATCAGCGGACCTTCGGGCAATTACGGCCCGTCTGGCGCGCATCAGCATGACCGTCTCGCCATCGCCATGGAGCGGGACCGCAGGGCCGCCATCGAAAGCGCGTCATGGGGCCTCGGCCAGGTCATGGGCTACAACGCTTCGCTCGCCGGCTACGCCGATGCGGAAGCGATGGCCAGCCAATTCTGCCGCAGCGAGAATGCGCAGCTGATCGGAATGGCGCGCTTCATCCGGTCCAGGGGCTTAGACAAGCACCTCAAACGCGAAGCCTGGGCGGATTTCGCGCGGGGTTACAACGGCCCTGCCTTCGTCATGAATCATTACGACGCCAAGCTGGCGCATCACGCGGCGCGATTTGCCTCGCGGCCGATGCCCGACCTCCTCGTGCGGTCCATCCAGTTGCTCCTCACCTATGAGGGATTCTCCGCCGGAGTCGTGGATGGCTATGCCGGGCAGCAGACGCGCCGTGCCATCGCGGCCTTCCGCGCCGCCAACCGCTTCGGCGAGGGCGAGGGCCATGACGAGGGATTGCTGGCCGAATTGCTCGGCCGATTGCCCGCCGACGCCGCAACCGTCGGGACGGTGGCGCCATGAGCGCAGAAACGTCGCACGCTCTCGCGCCCAACAATCGCCCCCACGCGGCGATGATGACCGCCATCCCCACGAATGACGACGCGCCGGGATCGATGCGCCGGACCAACCTTCACGCACGGCTCATGGAGCAATGCGAGCCGATGCTGCAGCACGTGATGGCCGTGGGCCTGCCGGTGCCGCCCAAGCTGTGCGGCCGGCGCGACGCCTGCCTCGCGCTGCCGCCCGGCGCCCCCGGCGCGGCGTATGCGCAGATCGAGGAGCTGGCCGAGATCAGCCGGCGGCTGATTGCCATCGTGGCGCCGGCGACGCCCGCCGCCATCCTGCTCTTCGCGCATGAGAAGCGGCGCCACCCGCGGCTGGGCGCCATCGGCGCGGTTCCGCTGGAGCGGCAATTCCTGGTGCTGACCGCGGTCTCGCTCGCTACCACGCTGGTAGTGAGCCTCGCATCGGACGTGAACGCCGAGAACATGGCCAAGTCGTTCCTCCAATCCGAGGGCCTGGCGCTGCTGCAGGTCGAACTGTTCCTGCTCTCGGCCGCCTCGCTCGGCAGTTGCTTCTCCATCCTGCAGAAACTCAACGTCTACATCGCCGCGGGCAATTACGATCCGAGTTACCAGGGCACCTGCTGGACCCGCTGGGTGATGGGCGTGATCTTCGGGGTGCTGCTCTCGCAACTGCTGTATTCGTGGCTTGGCGCGGTGACGCCGGGCGCGCCGGGTGGCACGGTGACCTCGCTTGCCTCGCTCGACCTCGGGCAGCCTGCATTGGCCCGTGCACCGCCTGCTGAACCGTGCCATGACCGCCGCCGAGACTTTGTTCGGCGGCACCAGATCATGAGCCCGTGCCGAAGCCGGGGCCAGGGCCAGGGCGCGTGACCCATGCCGAGGTCGCAAAGGCGATGGCTGCCTGGAAGGCGCGGGCGCTGCCGGCAATCCAGGCCTTGCAGCATGAGCAGGGCCGGGCGGCCATCCTCGTCAAGCATGCGCAGCAGCTCATTCCCACCCTCGAGATTGCGATCGGCCGGACCGAGGAGCCCGATTTCGACAAGAATCCCTCGACGCTGACGCATCTCTCGGGGCTCTTCGACCTGTCCTGGCAGATCCTCCTGCCGATGCAGCGGCAGGAGCAATTCTACCTTGATACGGCACGGGACCACGCGCATGTGCTGGAGCGGCTTCGCGACGAAGCGACGGCCGTGATGGCGGGCGCCACCGCCATCATCCCCGATCCCGCCGCGCTGGTGGCGAAGCGAAGGGAATTGTCCTCGAACAGGCGGGAGATCGAGATGCTGCTCCAAATCTATCCCAACGAACGGCGCGCAATCGACGCCTGGGAACGTGAGGACGCGGAGCTGCGCCCGAAGGAGGCCCTGCAGGCGCTGATCGAGGATTTTGCGCAGCACCTGCGGGGCGTGACCGACCTCGTGCACCTCGCGCAGTTGCAGCGCGGAACCTGGCTGAACATCGGCCAGGACCTTGCGATCGCGATGGCGCAGATGGGCAGAGGCGGCGCGGAGGCGAAGCGCAAGTGGACGCATTCGCGAACCGATGCGCGCGTCCAGCTGGCGAGCATCCGCCGGGTAGCGGAGCGCGCGGCCGCCTACGTCGCCGCATCGGAACCGCATGGCTTCATGACGGCGTAGGGCACGCATCCGGCGCCGATTTCGAAATACGAACTCTTAAGGGAAGACACGGATATGCCGAACGAAGACGAAGCAGCGACCGTCACCGCCATCAAGGAGCAAACGAAGGCCTTCCTCAACCTCGGCTGGGTGGGGGCCATGTACTCCTATGCGCACACCATCGGCGTGTTGACCCCGCCCCCGACGCCGGCCGATCAGCCTGGGATGATCGCGGTGAATCGCCACGGCGTGCCGGTCCTGAGCGTGCCGGACTTGATGAAGCGCGCGAAGAGAAACGCCGCCCGATGGGAACCTCTGCTGGGCGAGATGCTGGACGTGGCGCGTCCGATCAAGGAGTACGCGACACTCTCTATGGTGACGGTCGAGGAACTTAGCCGGCAGAGCAAGGAGAAGCTTGCCCCCGCCGCCTGGGCCAAGCTATCGCCCGATGCGCGGCAGGCGGTGAGGGACGAGTTCCAGGAGGTGGTCGATGGACTGAAGGAGGCCGCGGAGCGCAACCACCAGCACGCGATCAGCATGCGCGACAAGGCCCTCGGCTACCGGGTGGACATCCTCGCCGACCACGATGAGTCTGCCGATGTCCAGGGCAAGTACAAGGATTGGCTAGCCGGGGAGGAGGTGACGATGGAGGCCTGGGAGGAGGCGCACAAGCTCCAGAAAGGCGATGTCGATCAGCTCATCACGAAGCTGCAGGAGGATGTCCGCAGCTTCAACAAGAAATGGGCCGGGATGACCTCGGGCGCCGTCGGCTCCAGCTTCGGGATGGTGGTGCTTCCGCCCTTCGGCACGCTCGTCTTCCTGATCGCGATGAGCGTCATGGCGGCGCAGGCGGCCGAGTTCAAACGGCAGATGGACGACTTCCAAAGCCGGGTCGAACGCGTGCAGCGGTACAATGAGGTCAAGGTTTTCTTCAAGACCATGGATTCCATGTTCCAGCTGATGCTGGAGGTGATGGACGGCGCCGCCGACGCACTGGGCAAGATCGCCGGCATGTGGACCAACATCGCCGCCGACCTCAAATCCGTGACGGGACCGACGATCGGACTGGACGGCCTCCCCGGGGCACAGGCCTGGGAATCGCCCATCAAGCTGCTCAAGAAGCTGGGTGTGGTGGCAGCCTACGAGAACCTGATCAAGGACTGCACAGCCTTCGTCAATTCCGCCTACGTCAGCGAGATCAAGACCATCAAGGCGGGGCTGCGGGCATGAGCGGCGCGTCCAACCCCCGCCAGCCCGGCATGCCGGAGGGGGTTACGCCCATCCGCGCGCGGGGGCAGGGGGGCATGCTGCTGGTTCCTTGGCAATCCGGCATGGATTCCGGCAGCGGCTATGACACGGTTACCCGAACCGTGCTCTCCTCCGCGGCGCCGGATCGTGGGACGTTGACCAGCCACGGGGCACGCGACGGCGTGCAGGGCCAATACGTGCAGGAGCGGGTGCTCCAGATCGAGAGCATCGAGAAAATGCGCGAGGTGCTTCAGCTCGGGACCGAGCTGGATTTCGGCTACGATGCGTTTTCCGCCAACAGCGTCGGCAATTTCCTCAAGACGACGCAATTCGATTCATACAACCTCTACTTCATGGTCCTCTGCTTCGTGCAGAGTACCGAATTCCGTGTTGCCGGCTTCGAAATCGCCCCGCGTTTCGACACGGACCGCTATGATGACAACAAGTTCCGTGCCGGCTTCGGTGACTACTTCGTCAGCGGCTGGGTTACCGGCGGCTATCTGATTGGGCTCGCAGAGATCAAGGCCACCTCGCAGCAGGCCCTCACGGAGATTAAGGCCGAGATCGGCGGCGGCTACAAGAGCGGCCCGCTCACCGCCAGCGGCAAGTTCGCCTCCAATTGGCAGCGATGGTCGGCGCGCACGGACCTGACCAGCCGCATCGAGGTCATCTATGCGGGGATGGAGGGTTCCGCCATCAAGTCGGTCGCGCAATCCGCAGGCCGCCCGACGCCACCGCCGGGGCCAGCTGGCGGGACTGGTTCTGGGCCGCCCGCGCCAATCGCCCCGATCGTTCTGGCCAATCGCGTTCCGATCCGCCAGGAGGATGATGACGACGGCGACGAGGACGAGGAATTCCTCGTGGATGACGAGAGCGAGGCCGCGCCAGTGCCCGTGCCCGTTAGTGGCGGGGGCGGCGCCGCGCCGCCACGCGGCAAGCCGATCGAGCAACTCGATCCGCGGTTGCAGAACAATGACCCGCTCGACTACCACAAGGTGGAGGTGACGATTGAGGGGCTGGTCAAAGCGGCCGCCGACCTGCCGCTCCATACGCCGCGGCATGGCGTGCCGCTTTACGCCATCCTGGAATCCTATTCGCCGAAATACCGGCAGTTCGGCGAACTCTCGATCGACCGCGCGGAATACGAGCGCAAGCGCGACCTGCTGAACGAGGTCTACCTCAAGGCACGGGTCGTCGCGAACGCGGTCGCCTATGCGAAGGCGACATCGAGCCAATTCACCGTCTCGGTGCAGGAACTCACCGCCATCCAGGCGCGGATGGATAAGCTGATGACGGCGTGTGACGCGGCGTGGCGCCGGCTGAAGGCGGATGCAAGCTACGAACTGCCCGCGACCATCAAGCTTCCCGCCGATGCCGAGATCCCGGGCTGGGCCGTGCAGAAGGCGGCGTTTAGCCCCTTCCTGAAGCCGCCCAACCCTGGCCTGTTCTGCAAACTGTTCGAGGAGGCGATCGACGCCGCCATCATTCATCCCAACAAGGGGGCACGGAAGGCGCTGCGCAGCCACCTCGATCTCGTGATGGAAAAAAGCCTGCAGAACTACGTGAATGCGCGGGATGCGATGACGGCCATGGCGCTCACCTTCGGCGCCGTGGATGACGACATCGCCGCGCGGGCGGAGACGCTTGCAGATCTGGCCGAGGCGATCGGCTCATCGAAGGAGAGCTGGAGCACGGCGAGCGCAGAGATCGAAGCATCCTGCCATGCCCTCGGCGGGGCACCGGGGCTGGATGATTCGGCGCTGGCGTTCCTGAAATGGGTCAATCCGCTGCTCTTCGGCCCCGACAAGGATGCCGACAAACAGCAGTATGGCTTCGCCGCCTTCTGGATCGCCTTGCACGCGGCCCTGACGGACCTGGCGGAGAAATCACGCCAATGGGGCACGGCAACCCGTTTCAGCGATGTGGTGACTACTGGCGGCAGCAAGGCGTGGTCCGACAGGGCGACGCTGTTCAAGACGCAGATCACCGCGATGGGCAGCCGCGTGCAGATCAAGCTCCAGAAAGTCTAGGCGTCTTCGAACGCAACCAGGACAGGGAAGATACCATCATGCGTTGGGTCATCGAAAGCGCCGTCAAGCCGGGTGTCAGCAGCTGTGGATGGCGGCGTTCGGTCAAGAGCAAGAAATCGGCGATGCTACTGTGGCAGGACGAGAAGAGCATTGAATTTCATGACCTCGGTGCGGTGGCGCAAACGTGGGGATTTGCTTGGAAGTTGAGTGAGTCGCCGGCAACGGTGCAGTTCTTTCCGGACAGCCCGTTGCGCGACAGCCTGGCCGAGCTGAATTTCGAAGGGATCCTGGGCGCGATCCTCGCTGATATCGCCCGCGTCGTCGGCAAGAAGGGCTGCAAGATGCCATCGCAACTCAATACGCGCGGCGCTCGATGGCCGTTGAAGGGCGGCACGCTCAAAATCTACCATCTGCGCCCGACAAGGCTGGACGATGAGGGCCACCCGGCGGGCTTCAGCAGGCTGGGCTTCCTGTTGCTGGACCCGGGGCAGAAGGAGGGCGAGGCCAAGCATTTCTATCAATGGAGCATGCTGAGGAAAGACGACACGAACCTCGACATCAACAAGCCGATCGCCGAGTGGAACATTAGCGGGGTCGAGCAGGTTCATAACAAGGTTTGGATCCTGCGAAACGCGCTCGGTCACAAAGGCGTGTTGAAGTACGAAAGTTCGGACAAGGTCGAACGATTTTACTGTATCGGATTTCTGGCAGCCAATCTTTTCGAGGACACCATTTCGGCGGTTCTGGCGAAGCCCGAAGATATTGAAGCCATTCAGGTGGCTCGGGTGCCGAACGGGAAAAGGTATGTTCCATCCGATCCCAGGGATCCGCCAGTCGATCTCGACTCGTATCCGCAGCTCCTGAGCGATCTGACGAAAAATCGAAATGCTACGAATATGCTTGTCTGCAAGCTCGAGTTCAGAGAGATCCAGGATAATTTAAACGTCCTGATCGTCGATGCCACGCAGGGGAAGTCGATCGCGACAAAGCGGAAACTTCAGGTTGTTCATCAAAAGCTATTCACACCCAAAAATTGTAAGATGCTGGGGAGAATCGCCCTGTTCGATATGCTGACAGGTAACACGGACCGCATCCAGTCCGTATATTTCGATGAAAAATTGGGTATGAAGCTGAACAACATTGATTTTGATGCAACCGGATTACCGATTGCTTTGGACAATTTCGACCCGAATGGTCATGTCAACACCGATGTCTGGCCAAATGAACTGATCATTCTCAACCAGGCGTCGTTGGATAAATACGCGCGGGATTTCCTGAATGAGCTCGCCGAATTGACGCACGGCGCCGCCTATATCGAGGCCACGCGACTGCGGCAAAGCCTCGAACTAGCCTTCATCGACGGAATCAAGGCCGGCAAGGCCATCCTTGTCGAGTTCCTGAAGCCGCATGGGCGCAGCTTACAGGAAAAATGGGGCAAGATCGGCGTCGAATATCACCGGCGCGCGGTCAAGCTTCGGGATCAGTGCACTTGGCTATAGCGGCCGGGGGTTTTCGTGGTTTGGACGCCTCTGGAAACCTCGGGTGTCGCTGCGCCTAAAGTGATTCGGTTTGGTGTGGGCGGGGCGGAGCACGACGCGGATTTCATCAGGGCAGTCTGGGTTCCGGGACGTGCAGGCTGGCCGATCCGTTTCGGTGACCCGCAGGGCGTCGGTTCTGCGGGTCTCGATTGCGCGCTTTAACTATGATGGCACTGGCCCTCGCGCCGCAGGTGCCCAAACTCAGCGGATCGCAGGTAGGGCAAGGGCAGTTTGTTGCTCTTTTTCGTCGGCGCCAGTTCCCAGAGATGGTTTTATTATCTTGGTGTCGGTTGCGATGGGGACCCGGACCCATAAGTGCGGGGACCGTCGGAGACGCTTCACGAGGGGCAGATCGAGGGTGATGGTGAGGATGGCGGCGATCCCGCTGGTGCCCACCAGGCCGGCCGTCATAGGGTCGGCCGCATGATTGGAGGCGGGTGCGGAGGCGATCGCGCCGCAGTCGCTATCCGCCTCACGGCACCCGCCGCTTCGCCACCCCCACCGACAAGGTCACCGCCGCAAGATCAAACGTCGCCCCCGAGATGTTCCGCGCCATCACACGCACCGTGTTGTTTAACCACACCGCCGCATCGAGTTCCATGAATTGCGTCGATGACACCAGCGACGCCTGTGCCAGGTCGCCCGCCCGCGCCCCGTTCACAGTGAGGTAGATCAGCGACGTCGCCCCTGGCGCCAGGCTCGGCAGGTCCCAGGACACCTCCGCCGCGAACTCCCGCTGCCCCCCTGCACCACAGTGAACGAACTACTGCCCCATCCTGCGTTGCAGCCCAGCCACGACGAGATCCAGCAGCCTGGTTCCCAGCGCGCCGGAGAGCCCAGCGGCGCCGCCCACGATGAACAGCCCCCATCCAGCGTCGCGCAGTGAAGGATCGAGGTAGGTGACGGCCGAGGCAGCGATAATGCCCAGCAGCGCGCCGAGCCCGGCCTCGATCAGCAGGATCAACCAGCGCCGTTCGCCGCCATGCAGTGCCAGCAGCACGCGCCCCGCGCCACCGGCGGCCGCGGCCGTGCTGGCCATTTCGATAATCGGAGGATCGCCGCTCATGCCACGATCTCCGCTGCGGTTTGGAACAACTCATCGATCTGATCGGTGGACAGGCCGAGGATGGCGGCGAGGCTGGCGATGGTGGGGCTTTGGCGTTCAAAGCTCTGGGCATCGGCCCAGGCAAGGCGCGCGAGGAGATTGGGGCTTGCGGCAACCGCGGCCTCCACGCCATCCAGCAGCCCCGCCATGGCGAGCGCTGCCCGAGCCTGAAACCGCGTCACGCTCTGGGGCGTGGGGGTTCGGCCGAGGACGGCCATTCCGGGCGGCGTGACAATGCGTTGCGCGGCCCATTCTGTAGGCGCCACCGCCTCGCGAAACGCGGCTGCGACGTGCCACCCCGGCAGCGGTTCTGGCGGTGGTGCCTCGTTGGTCTCTGAGCTTGGCTCCTGTGGCTCGTAAAGCCGCCCCACCACCAGAAGGTTCACACCGGGTGGCGTGCCATCCCCCCAGCCTTGTTCCGCCCAGTCTTGGGCCGCACGTGCGGCCAGCCAGGCGGCCTCGTCCGACCAGCGATAGGTCACATAGGTCCATGCTGACATGGTGGGTGCTCCTCAGGTCAGGGCTGCAAGTGCCGCGTCAAACAGCGCGGCGGGGCGGATTTCGAGGCCAGACATGCCGCCGAACAGCGGATGGCTCGTGGCGTAGCGGCCCGGCATGATCCATCCGGGAAGGGGCAAGCTGCCGAGCGCCACCTTCGTTCCGGCCGTACCGCGCGCCGCCACCTGAAGAAAGCTGAAATCCCGGTCCCAAGCGATGGCAGTGCGGATCGTGCTCCCCGCAGCAGGGGCGCTTATGGACACGACCGAGGCAGTTCCAGCGGCCCCGCCCTGCGTGATCCGCGCCTCAACGCTGGTGTGCGCCGGGTTGACCACGATGCCCATGCGCTCGTTCGCCGTCAGGTCGCCCCAGGAGCAGATGCCAAACCAGTCCGCATCCGCTGTGCTGGTGAAAGCACCTGGCGCGCTGCTCCAATCCGCGATGATGACGCCCGAGCGGTAATTCCAGCGCGTGCCGAGATCGGCGACGGGGATGTTGGCGAGGCCCTGCGCTCGCGTCGATGCGCCAGGCGCGGCGACCGTCGGAAGAATGATCGGCCCAACGAAAGGCCCCGCCTGCATGTCGGGCATCCCGATCCGCAGCGTGATCGTCGCCGTCGCCGAGGAGGTGAGGGTGATCCGGTTCCGCGCGAAGGTCGCGTCAGCAAGCGTGGTGTGCGAGCAGACATATCTTTGGCTTTTTAGCGCCGCGCTGGTAACACCGGCGAAGGAAAAGTTCGCCCCATTCTGCGCGGTGACCGCATCAACGCGGATGGTGTGCAGCAGGTTCGTGAAGTTCGTCGTGGCACCCGCCACCATCCGCAGATGGAGCGCCCCGAAATAGGTAGTGAGGCCCACCGCAGGAGCGCCGGTCGTCGTCTCGAAATGCAGTTGGCAGTTGCCCGCCCCTGTCAGGTCAAACCGCACCTCGACATAGGGCACGCCGAGTTCTGTGCCTGCGCCGATCACTGTGCAGACGGAGTTGACGAAGTTGGTAAAACCCCAGTTGGTCGGCACAGCGCCGCCGCTGCCAACGATCCCCGCTGTCGCCCCTTCGCAGCGGGGATTGCGGATCAGGTTGGTGCGCGCCCCGGTAAAGCTCATACCCTGCGGGGTGAGCACGTTCGGGTCGAACGCCCAGAGCGGCGCATCAACCGCAACATCGGCGAGCGACCCCGCTGAGTTGTAGCCCCAGGCCCTGGTACTGCGCGTGAAGGACCAGGCGGCGGTGTCGTTGATCGACCGCCCGACCGTGCGATTGGCGACGGCCGAGACGGTGGCGGCGGCGGCGGCCGCACTTCCCGCGGCTGCGATCCGGTCGGCGTTCGCCGCAGCAACAGCTGCATTGCTCGACGCCGCACCGGCCGAAACATCTGCAGCCAGGCCCGCGACCGCGCGCAGGTCGTCGGCCAGCAGGGGTGCGTAGCCGTACCCATCGTAGTCAGCCTGCACACGCGCGGCCAAGCGCACCCGATCAGCTTCAGGCATCAGATCAATTCCTCTGCGGTGATGGCCCATTGCCAGCGGTTGAACTTCGGAATGACGATCGGCGCAGTGTCGGCCAGGGCGGCGTAGAAGGTGCGACAGAACCGCAGGCCGCCCGCATCGTCAGGGTCCAGCGAGATCAGCAGATCGCCAGCCTTGCCAAGCTGTCGGCTGACCTCAAAGGAGATGGAGAAGGCCTCGCGCTCCGTGAGCGACTGGAAAGCGAGTTCCATCTGCCGATAGCGCGGCTTGGCCAGGACGATGCGCCGGCCGCCGCGGCTGCGTTTGACTTCGCTTGGATCGACGTAGCGAATGCCCGCGCCATAGGCGACGTTCCGCTCGGGCTGCCAGGCCACGCCGGCGAGAAAGCGGCCCGCCTGGAAATAGCCGGCCGGGTTGGCGGTGTCAGCCACGTAGACCCAGACATACCGCCCCGTAACGGCCGCCGGCGCCTCATGGATCGCCAGCGTACCGCCAGGATAGTCGCGCGCGTCGATGCCCGACCATGGAAAGCTGCCCCAGGGCAGCAGGCCAAAGCCCACGGTCGGCACCCACATGGCAACAAAGCCGGTATCAAGCTGGCGCTGCGCAGGGTCGGCATCCGTCGCATCGTTCGTGACCACGATGCGCCAGGCGGCGGCGAGCGTTCCATTGTGGTTCAGCAGGGCAAAGCTGCGCGTCGCCTCGGGAACAGCTGTGCCCAGATCGACGCGGAACCTGGTGTGCGCGATTGCCGCGCTGATACTGCGTGCCACGCGCTGGACGTCCTGGGCTTGCAGGTTGGCGAGCGGCAAGCCGGCCACCCATGAGCCTTGCGTGTAGGTGCCGCGGTCGCTTGGCTTGTTCCACAGGATAGAGACGTTCGCCATCAGCCCCACAACTCCAGCGAGATCTCCTGATCGGCGGCGCGGCGCTCGACGCGCATCACGCGAAACCGCCGGCCACTCGAAAGCCCGAAGCGCGCCTCGGTGATTTGCACCGTCTGCCCCGGCCGCATGCCCGCCACGAACTCCACCACTGCGTTGAATGCGCCACGGCGCGGGCCATGGAGCGCCACCCGCCGCTGTGCCTCGGCCAGCGCATCGCCCAGCACGTCGAATGCGCTGTCGGCCGTCTCCTCGCGTGCGAGCAATGACGCCGCGGCGACGGTCGCGCTGGTCTCGCGCTCCTGCCGCCATTCCTCAATCAGCGCCTGGCGCAGGGCGCCCGTGACGGCGCCGGCAATCTCCTGGTCCTGCAGGGGGCGAATGCGCCGCCCCCACCGGACGATCTGCGATTTAAGCCGCCGCTCGGCCGGCATCGGGCGAAGCTCGATCAGATCGCGCTCAGCGAATGCGAAGTCGGGGGTGACGGCCGGCGCATCCAACCGCCCGAGGACGATCTTGCGCGCATCATCAAAGCCATAGAATGCGCCGATACTCTGCGCCAGCTCGTCCAGCATGGCGCGCAACGTGAGATCGCTGCTGCCATCATACCAATGGCCCAGCACCTGCGGGCAGGTCGTGTTCATCGCAGCGACGGTGCCGGTGGCGAAGCCGGCGGTCGCCAGCGTAGTGGCCGTGTCTATGACGTGCATGGCGATATCTGCGAAGGTCCGTAGGACAGTGCCGCTTGGCCTGCCGCCTTCCGCGTCCATGGTCACCACGCCCGTTGGTGCTGAGCCCAGCCGGATCAGCCCCAACGCGTTGCAGGTGCCGAAATTGCCGCCCGCGATGGCGGCGGCGATCAGCGCGGCATAGGTGGCGAAATCCGCACCCGCCGTCAGCGCCACGCCCGCATCGCGCACCGCCAGCGGCCCACCCACAGGGCCATCGCCATAGCACCACACCTGCGACGCCTGGTTGAGCAGCAGCGGCGTGAATTGCCGCCCCACGCCCATGAGCCGCGGCTTGCGCCGGTCCTTCACCTCGGTCGGCCCCTCGACGCCGCCCGTGCCGAGGAAGCGCGCGGGCTGATAGGGCTCATCCAGCAGGATCTGAAGGTCCCGCACTTCGATGGCAATTTCATCGCCCGGCACCAGGCGCTCTGCCGTGCCGGAGAATACCACCGCAAAATCCGCCAGCACCGGCCGCGCGATGGCCGTGTAGCGCACCTCGACCAGCCGACCATCCCAGTCATAACCGGCCAAAGCATCCAGCCCGCCATCCTCATTGCCCAGCGTAATCTGACCGAAGCTGATCTCGCTGCGCCCCGCCGCGTTACTTCCGGCAAACAATGATTGCGTCACGTCCAACGGGACTTCGATGCGGCGATCCCAATAGGTGGAGGCGGGGCTTTCGGCCGGCGTGGTGGTGAAGCCCACATCAGAGAAATAGAGGCTGCGTAGGCCCGTGATGGCTTCATCATAGGGCTGCGCGAACAAAAGCCAGGGCATCAGGCGGCACTCCGGCGGCCGACAACCGCATCGCGCCGCGCCATGGACGCGTTGCTGCCTGCGGCATCTTCCGTGGCGTCGGCAGTGCGCTCGCCGGCGGCGATCATGCGCCGCGCGTCGGATGCCCGCTCCGCGCGCAGCATGGCGATTTCCCGGCGCAGCTCGCGCACCACGACCACAAGGCCGCCCAGGTCGATCCCCTGGCCGCGCGACCGCACGCCCAGCTTGCCATCCGGCCCGCGATCCAGTGGCATGATGGCCTCGGGCCCGGCCTCGCCCACCCACAGCTACATCTGGGCACCGATCGGCGCGCGGCCCTTGATGGTGCGCGACAATCGCCACGAGAGCGCCTACCTGTTCGGCGCCATCTGCCCCGATCGCGCCGTGGGCGCGGCGATCAT
>Ga0105048_10010197_pt1 | contig 14903 bp, 10 predicted proteins | sample MAT05_FD_78382 | JGI IMG/M metagenome (GOLD analysis project Ga0105048, IMG submission 78382) | Freshwater microbial communities from Lake Fryxell liftoff mats and glacier meltwater in Antarctica - MAT-05 | ecosystem: Environmental > Aquatic > Freshwater > Ice > Liftoff microbial mat | place... | reverse complement strand
CGCCGCGGGCTGGCTTGAGCGACTCCTGGCTGTCTTCAGCCAGCACCATCTGCCGCTTGCCCGAGACCCGGGCCGGCGTCTTCGACGAAGGTCGCGCCGGGGTCTTGGCCGACTTGACCATGTCTGTCGCCAGTGCCCCCCGCCGACCCGGTGCCGACTTGGCCACCGGAAATTCGCCAGAGATGCGCCGCAGCGTCGGGTCGTTGGTCTTGAACCGCGTCCACAGCAGGTCGAGGGCGGTGACCACCTCTTCCATCGTCTGGGGTCGGGCCGCGGGCTCCTTCTCGAGCATGCGAAAGATCAACGCCTCGAGCTCGACCGGCACATCGCCCAGAGGCCCGGGCTCGAACGGAGGTGGCGCTTCGGTGACGTGCTTCACCATCAACATCGAGGGCGTCTCGGCGTTGAAGGTCGGTCGGCCGGTGATCAGCTCATAGAAGATCAACCCCAACGAATAGATGTCAGAGCGCGCGTCGACCGGTATCGCTTTGGCCTGCTCGGGCGACATGTACTGGGGCGTGCCGACCACCATGCCCACCGCGGTGTGCCCACCCTGACCGTGGCCCGCAGCCACCTTGGCCACACCGAAGTCGAGCACCTTCGCGAAGTCGGGTTGCCCGGGCCGCTGGAGCAACATGATGTTCTCGGGCTTCAGGTCGCGGTGCACGATGCCCTGCGCGTGCGCCGCCGCCAATGCGCGGGTCACCTGCAGCGCCACGTTGAGCACCCGCTCCACCCGCACCGCGCCTTCGCGGTGGGTGACGCTCGCGAGCGTGAGCCCGTCGAGAAACTCCATCACGAAGTAGAAGCGCCCGTTCGAGGTCTGCCCGAAGTCAGAGATGTCGACGATGTTCTGTTGCCCGATGCGGCTGGCGGAGATCGCCTCGCGCTTGAACCGGGCCACGAACTCCGAGTCGCGTGAGAGCTCCGGCAACATCACCTTGATCGCGAACAGCTTGCCCAGCTCGGCGTGCTCCGCCTTGTAGACCTCGCCCATGCCACCGGCGGCGATCTTGCCGATGATCACGTACCGGCCATCGATGATGCTGCCCGGCGCCAGCTCGCTCAGAGAGCCGCTCGGCGCTTGCAAGTCTCGCCCATGCGGCGTTTGCGGGCGCTCTGCGCTGGCGAGCACCTGCATCGGCGACGAGGAGGCGAAGGGCGTCGGGCGCTTCGCCGTCGCCTCGAGTCGTATCGGGCCTGCACCACCGCTCTTCGCCGCCGGCCGAGAAGCGCTCGACAAATTGACGGGCGTCAGCGTGGCGATGGTGCCGCTCGGGCTGCTGTGGTGGCCGCTCTGACGCAGGGCCAGCTCGATGCGGCCCAGCCGAATGAAGCCGCCTGAGCTCAAGCTGCCTTCGACCTGGTTCTCGCCATTGAGCCAGACCAGCGAGCTCTGGGTCAGGTCGCGTACCGAGACCGTGTCGCCCTCGACCGAGATCTCAGCGTGCCTGGGCTGCACCAGCGCGGCGTCGAGTCGGAGCTGGCACTCCGCGCTCGAACCGATCACGAACTTCGCCGCGGGAAACGCGAGCGTTTGCCCCTTGTTGGGCCCTTCGCTGACGACGAACTCGAATGCCCCCATGATCGGTGCGGCACGGTACCACAGGCGTTTCATTCACCCAGAGAGTGTCGGCTTCGGTCTGTCTGGTCGTTGTGTTCATCGCGCGCTCGACGCAATCTGCCGCGCATGCCCGCCGCACCCCCGTCGTCGACTGCCTGGCTGTTCTCGAGGCCGGTCGACCTCGCCGCGTTCGCGGGAAGCGCGGCGGTGTCGGCCCTGGTGGTGCTCTGGGCGCCGAGGTGGGGTGTGGTGGGTGAAACACCGCCATGGGCCTGGCTCTTCTTCGTGGTCGGCATCGACGTGGCGCACGTGTGGTCGACGCTCTTTCGGGTCTATCTCGATCGTGACGAGCTTCGCCGGCGGCCCACCCTCTACGCCGCCGCGCCGGTCGTCGCGTACGCCCTCGGGGTCACGCTCCATCAAGTCTCAGCAGAGCTGTTCTGGCGCGTGCTCGCCTACATCGCGGTGTGGCACTTCGTTCGACAACAGGTCGGGTGGATGACGCTCTACGGGCGGCGCGCGAAGAGCAGCGCGCGGGTGCTTCGGCTCGACGCGCTCGCGATGTACGCCGCGACGCTGGGCCCGGTGGTGTGGTGGCACGCGAACCTCCCCCGCAGCTTCTGGTGGTTTCGCGACGGCGACTTCGTGGCGGTGCTGCCGAAGTGGGTCGGTACGCTGGCGCTCGGCCTTCACGCCGTGGTGCTGATCATCTGGCTTGGTGCGACCTGGCTTCGTCGGCAGTGGCACCCGGGCAAGGCTCTGTTGCTGCTCGCCACGTGGGTCGCGTGGTTCGGCGGCATCGTGCTGGCCCGCGATGATTTCTCGTTCACCGTGATGAACGTGGTGCTCCACGGCGTGCCCTACCTGGTGCTGCTCTATCGCTACATGCAGCACCGCCGCGACGAGGGCGGGTACGGCGCGCTGGGTGCGGCGCTGCGCTTCGGGGTGCCGGTGTTTCTCGCGCTCCTCGCCATGCTGGCCTTCGCCGAAGAATTCGCCTGGGACACCCTGGTCTGGCACGAGCGCCCCGGCTTCTTCGGCAGCGGCGGCTTCGACCTGGGAGCGGTCGCGCTGTCGCTGGTGGTGCCATTGCTCTCGCTGCCCCAGACCACCCACTACGTGCTCGATGGCTTCGTCTGGCGCACCAGTGATGACCCGTCGCTCGCCAGGCGCCTCGGCTGGCAGACCCAACCGTGAAAATGGTTCCGATCGAGGCTGAAATAGATAGCTCGAGCAGGCTCTCAAGAAGATCGAAGGCTGCACCGTCGTCGCTGAGAAGGAACCTCAGGTTTTTGACACGCTCCAGGTCTGGGTCGACGCTGCCCCGCCTATGGAGAGTGTGTGGAGTCGGTTGTCACTGCGCTTTCAAGCCGCTGTCGCGGTGGTGGCCCCCACGCTGGCCGTCGCGCTCTTCGCTTCGGTCTACTTCCCGAATCGCCTCAATGAGCAGGCTCGTGTGGCGCTTGAGCGTCAGGCAGTGTCGGTCGGTCAGCTCGCGGCGTCGAACGCAGCGCCGACGATGCGGCTGATTCGCGACGGCCTCGCCACCCCTGCCGAGCTCAAAAGCATCTTCGAAGGCGTGAGGGCGGGTGGGCAGGTGGAGCACCTCGGCGTGCTGGCGATTGAGCCCAGTGCGGTGCGCACCGTCGAGGGCAGGCGCTTCATCGAGCTGGTCGACCTGAGCTCCGCGCAGGCGAGCGGCGACCTCCCTCCGGGCCGCTACGAGGTGCCACGGCCCGGCAACTGCGTTGCCTCCTTCGGCGCCACGCTCGAGGTGCAGTGCGCCGCGCGCGACGGCGATGCCGAAGTGCTCTTCGCCACCCGCTGGTCGCTCAGCGAGCTCACCGAGCAACAGCGCGACAACCAGGCGGTGGGGGTGTGGGTGCTGCTGGCGGCGGTGGGCACGGCCTTGATTCTGGCGCTGGTGCTCTCGGGCGCCATCGCGGGGCCGCTCGGGGTCATCTCACGGGTGGCCAAAGAGGTCGCCGCGGGCGACGTCACCGTGGCGCGGGTCGAGGTGTCGGGCTCGAATGAGGTGCGGTCGATGGCGGCGAGCGTGAACGAGATGCTCTCGAGCCTTCGCTCGCTGGTTTCACAGATGCTTTCGCTCACCTCGGGCCTGTCGAACGCAGCGAAGGGGCTGATCACCGCGTCGGCTGATCAGGAGCACGTCACCCGGCAACAGTCGGCCTACGCCAAGCAGATCGCCTCCACCTTCGAAGAGCTCTCGCACACCGCCGAGATGATCACCCGCTCGACGGAGATCGTCGAGCACGCCGCGGGGCGCACCAATCAGGCGGTCGATCAAGGCACGGCGCTGGTGAACGAGATGGTCGGCGGCATGACCACCATTCGCCTCGAGGCCAAGGAGGTGGCCGAGGTCATTTCAAAGCTCAACGGTGAGCTCCAGCAGGTGGGCCGAATCGCGCAGGTGATCAAGCAGGTCGCCGACCGCTCAGACCTGCTCGCGTTGAACGCCGCCCTCGAAGGCACCAAGGCTGGTGAGGTCGGGCGCGGCTTCAGCGTGGTCGCCGCAGAGATGCGAAAGCTGGCCGAGAGCGTCGCCCAGAGCGCAAAAGACATCGGTCGCATCGTCGAGAGCGTTCAAGCCTCGGGCGACCTGGCGGTGCGCAGAGCCACCCAGGGCGTCGAGTCGTCTGACCGCGGAGTGGCGGTCGCAGAGAGAGCCTCCAGCGCCTTCGGCCAGATTCTCGAGCTGGCGCGCGGCACCAAAGAGGCCGCGCAACAGATCGCCGTCGCGACGAGGCAACAACGCCAGTCGTCAGAACAAGCCGTGGCTGGAGCCCGAAACGTTGCCGACCTGGTCAAGCAAGGCGTCGACGCCACCGGGCGTACGACGCACATTGCCCATGACCTTCAAAGCTCGGTGAGCGCACTCACCGAGCTGACCGGCAAGTTCAAGGTCGAGCGAAGCTGACCATCACCCACTCTGGGGGCAGTTGGTCTTCGTACAACCGACGGTACCGCTCCCGCCCCAGATCTTTGACGTGGTGTCTTCACTGAGGGCCTTCAGCTTGTCGACGTTGAGAATGAGTTTCTTAGGTATCAAGTTGTTCTCCCTTGTTTGAGTGAGGGAGAACGTTCAGCAGGAAATGGTCCACATGTGTCGACGTCGAAATGACGGGTGTTCCCGCAATGACGCCCGTCGACTAGTGCAGCCTAATTCACCTTACGATGGCGGGTCGTTCGCGACATCAGCACGCATTCGAGAAGCTTCGATGCGGTCGAGGCTCGAAGCCCATCGTCATCGAGCTCCATCGCATTGCAATCGATGGCCTCCGAGACCGCTTCATCCGACATGTCGGGGCTCAACGCAGGCCACCGTACTGCGCGACCGGCACGCGTAATCAGCGTCGTGGCGTCACGTGATGCGACGGCCGCAGCCAACGAGCTCGCTACCCGAACCCGCGTGAGCGGCACAGCGCCTTTCAGCTGCCAGGTTGACCACGTCCCATCTGCGGTCCACTGATGGAGCAGCTCACTCGTGGGGCTGAGTGACAGGGCAAGTGGCTCAACCCCGCTGCCCTCAACCACGCCAATCAAAGAATCGGTCGACGCTGAACGAACCTGCACCGACCCATTTGTGCCCACGGCAAACCAGCGGTCTGCCACGGCTGATTGGAGCGGAAAGACAAAGCTCGAGGACGCTTTTGCTCTCGAAATCAATGCGCCACTTTCAGACCATCGCTCAACGACGCCCTCGCTCGAGCCAGTGAGCAGATCGCCCTGCTCGGTGAAGAAACCTGGAGTGCGGGTCTCGTCATTGTTCGCTTTGATTTCGGCGAGCGGAACGAACGGGCGCCTGCCGAAGACAGTGACGACGCCGTGCACGTTCTCAACTGCGAGACGGTCGCCTGCGTCGTTGACTGCGAACCACACCACGGCCTCATTCAGGGTAATGACTTGGTCGACCTGGAAACCGGTGTCCTTGTGCAAGAGCTGCAGCTGCTTGTCTGAATATCGGGCGAGAAGCTCGCCGTTCGCGCTCAACGCAGGTGAGGTCCCGTTTGCGACGAAGTTGATTCTTCCCGACACTCGGGTCAGCTCCGCAGTCTCGCCCGAGCCCACGTACCAATCAGTCGGAGTCTGGAAACCCACGGCGGAGGAATTCGGAGAGCCGAAAGCAGCAATCACCTGCTCCGCCGAGATCGTGGGCCCCGCCGACGTCTCGGCGTCCCAGACGCGAGCCACTCCGCTTTGTACGGAAATCATTTGAGAGCCCGATTTGATGCGCCACGCTTTCGAGTTGGGTCTCTCCCCGACGAACTGCCAGTCAAGCTCGCCCGTCGTTGCGCTCAGTTTTTGGAGCGTTCCATCAGGGAGCTCAACGATGAACCACTCGTCGTTGGTCCAGAATCCGTGGCGGAGTGGAGTGTTCGAAAGCGTGAGTGAATGTGCGCGGTTCTGCAGTGCGAGGTTCCAGACATTGGCCTTCCCGTCAGCGCCGAGCGAGACGAGTCGGTCTCCTCCAGGGCTGAACTTCACGACGTGTATGGCTCCGGTGTGCGCCTGTGCGCCCCACAGCTTTCGCTTCGAAACGAGATCCCACACACCGATCTCTCCGTTCGCGAGAGCGACCGCCATCTGACCCTTGGGCCCGAACGCCACGTCGTGGGCTGGTTGAGCGAGTGAGGTGCGCATCAGCTGGTTCCCGGTGACCGCATCAACGACGACGAACTCGCGAAACGGGTTCTGCGCGGTGAGGTGCGAGCCTGCGAAGAAAACGGCGAACCTTGCATCGGCCGACAGTCGGGCCGTGACGGCGAGAGCGTTGGGCGAGGTCACCGATGCAACCGTCTCTCCATTTCGCCGCATCAGACGTGCGGTTTCACCGATGGCCGAGACGGCCACGAGGTCTCCGGTCGCACTCAACTCGAGCCCCAGAATAGAGCCGGTCTTCGCGTCGAGAGACCCGGTCTGGACGCCGGTTGTGGAGTCGACGAATTCGATCCGCCCGGCTCTCGTTCCAATCGCCAGCGTCCCATCGGCAGCGAATGCGCCGGTCACCCCCGCGACCTCGAGGGTCACACGCAAGGTACCGGTCTCGACGTCCCACAGCGTGATGCGGCCATCTTCGCGAAAGATCGCCAGGGTCTTCTCATCGGGCGAGAGCACATTGTTGACCATCGGCTCGCCGTCTCCAAAGCGCCGAATCTCGCCTCGAGTGAGCCAGGCGGCCAGCTTCAGCATGTGGTCGATCGCAGAGCCCTGAGCACCCGCTTCGCGCGCCGCGCCCAGATAGGCCAGGGCTGCGAGCGGCTTGTTGTCGAGCATCGCCAACCGCCCTTGCTCCTGCCGCAAGCTCGCGAGTCGGTGCTTCGCCTCGGTCGCGCTCACTTCAGCCTTCTGCAGCGCCGAATCAGCCGAACGATACGCTCGCCCCACCACCACCAGGCCGACGGTCAGCGCGACGAAGGCACTCACCGCGAGGGTGCTGCGAATCAATCGGCCGCGCGACTCCTCGCGAATGCTCGCGTCGGCGAAGGCCCGCTCGGCTTGCGTCGAGCCCCCGATGAAGCGCGTCTTCCACCGTTGATATTCAGCCAGCGTCTCGCCTCGCCACAGTAGGCCCCGCGCTCGCCCACGCTCGACCCACTGTCGTGCCGAGGCGCGCAGGGCGTCACGCAGACGCGCGGTCTCGGCATCTTCGCGCAGCCACGCGACCAACCGCGGCCACGACTGAATCAGCGACTCGTGAATGATCTCGGTGCGGTCTTCGTGGCCCTCGCCGTCGCCCGCCACCAACAGGCGCGCGTTGACCATGGTGTCGAACACGGTCTGCGCGGCCTGATCACCGCCGAGCACTTCGAGCAGCTCTTTTCGCGAGAGCACGGCGCGCGTGCCCTGGCTGGTGACCAACTGCCGAAAGGCTTCTCGCACCAGCCGCTGCTCGGGTGGAGGCAGCTCACCCAGAGTTCGCTCGGCATGCTGGGCCAGCGCCCCACCGACGCCTCCGAGCGCCTCGTAGGTCTTCGCGCGCATCTGCCGCAGCTGGCGATCGCGCAGGCTCCACATCTGCGAGGCCGTGAACGAGAGCAGGGCGAGCGCACCAGAGTGATTGACCACCGCGTCAACCATGCGCCTTGGCAGGGTTTCGTCGTCGAACCCGAAGCCGACGCGCCGCGCGGGCTCGACCACGGTGCGCAGCAGATCGTCGGGGGCCGGCGTCGCCAGCAACTGCAGCGCGCTCGACAACCGCTCTCGAAACGCGGGCAACTGAATGATCTGAATCAAGAAGTCGTCGCGCAGGGTCATCACCACCCGCACCCGGCTGCCGGGCATGTCGGCCGAGGCGGTCAGCGCGCGGGCGAACGCCTGTCGCTCCTCGACATCGGCGCAGAGCGTGACCAGCTCTTCGAACTGATCGACGACCAACACCAGCGTCTGACCCGGAGCCAACATCGCGGCGATCGATCTCGCCAACGCCTCAGGCTCGAGTCGCACCAGCGTGGCCAGGCCAGCGATGCTCAGCTGCTCCACGGAGAGTCGGTGGGTCAAGGCCGCGAGGGGCGAGCTGCCGGGCCGCACCACCACCGAGCGCCACCCCTTGGGCAACAGCGGCAGCACGCCCGCCGAGATGAACGACGACTTGCCAGCGCCCGAGGGCCCGACCACCGCCAGCAGCGGCTCGGCGCGGAGCCGGTTGGCGAACCCTTCGGCCTCACGCTCCCGGCCGAAATAATTGTCGGCATCTTCGGGGGTGAACGGGCTGAGGCCCTTGTACGGCTCGGCCCCCGCTGGCCCACTCTCGACCATCGGGCTCATCACGTCGGCGATATGCGCCGAGAACCAGGCCCACATCTCGGGGTCTTGCCGCTCGAATGGGCCCGGCAGCGCGACCATGCGAGCGCCGTGGCGACCCGGGCCGTCGAGGTAAAAAAGCTCTTCGATGGCGCCACCGCTCGGCGCGATCAACTGCAAGAGCGGCGAGAGCGTCAGCACCACCGAGCCAGACGAGTCGAGCAACACCACTTCGCCATCGGCAGGCTGCGGCCCCAGCACGTCTTGCGCGGCCCGACGCGCGCGGCGGGTGCCCATCCACCGTTCGGCGTCGTTGCGTCGCACCACCAGCGGGTAGTCGAAGATGAACGAGAGCGTCGAGAGCACCTGGCTCACCGCGGGTATCGCCTGATGCAAGAAGGCGATCAGCTCGTCTTGAGGGCTGTCGAGCGTGGGCCACGGCATCTGCGCCAGGCGATCGAGCGCCAGCGCTCCCATGCCGGGCCGCGCATCGGAGTTGAAGAACACCGCCACCAGCTCGGGAATCGGGTGGGCCTTGCGTCGATGCGCGAAGGGCAGACACAGCCCGGCGGTCAACGCGCGCCAGGCATCGTCATCGATGCGCCCCGCGGCCGAGCGCTTGATCAGCGAAACCACCTCTTCTGAATCGACCTCGGCGCCTGCCCCGATGCGAGCGCGCGCGGCGAGCGCCATCATCGCCACGTGCCGGGTGACCACCCGCTGAATGGCGGCCGCTGCATCGACGCCCTGCCGGGGGGTGCGAGCCGCTTCGAGCATCGCTACCGCTTCGGCGATGGGCTGCGGCGCTTTGGCCAACACCGTCTCGCGCAGGCTGTCGTCGATGTGGGGCATCGACGCAGGCTCGGCATCGAGGCCAGAGGCGCCGCGAAACGCCGCCGAGAACTCAAGGGCGTTCGCGTACCGGTCGGAGGGCCGCTTGGCCGTGGCTCGCGCCAACACCGGGTAAAGCGCCTCGGGCAGGGTCTCACCCAGGGGCGGGAGCACCTGCTGGGCGTGCGCCCGCGCCATCGAGCGAATCGAATGGCCTTTGAACGGGAGTCGCCCGGTGATCGCCTGGTAGGCGAGGATCGCCAGGCTGTACACGTCGGAGCGCACGTCGGCTTTCGAGGCGTCGCTCCACTGCTCGGGCGCCATGAAGTGCGGAGTGCCGATCACCATGCCCGCCTGCGTGATGTCGGTCGACTTGCTGATCAGCAGCTCGCTACTGGTGTGTGCCTCGTCTTCAGCCAGCGGCGCATCGCTCAGCGAATCGAGATCGAAGACGATCGGCTCGATCGCCACCTTCACCGTCTCGGTGCGAGCGATGCCCAGGTCGAGCAGCTTCGGCATCAAGCGACCGGTGCGGCTGAGCACCATCACATTCGCCGGCTTCACGTCGCGGTGCACGATGCCCTGCTCATGCGCGGCGTAGAGCACCTCCGCGAGGCGCTCGAAGAACGGCACGAAGCGTGAGAGCGGCACCGGCCCCTGGGTGCTGATCAGGCGATCGAGCGGTATGCCCCGAACCAGCTCCATCGCGATCCACAACATGCCGTCGGTCTCTGCGCCGAACGCGTAGATGTGCGCGGCGAACGGGTGATCGAGCCGCGAGGCCAACCGCGCTTCACGCAAGAACCGGTCTGCCGCCTGACTGCTGAGCTCACGGTTGCGCGTGAGCACTTTGATCACGGCCTCACGACCGAGCGTGGTCTGCTCCGCGCGAAAGACCTCCCCAACGCCGCCGGCGCCGATCCGTTCGCGAATCACGAAATCGCCCAGCGTTCGGCCCAACATGGGGTCGGCGCGAGAGGTCACCTGGGCAGCCCTCGGCTGTGCAAACGCTCATGTGAGGGGGGGGCATACACGGGGCGCGGAGCCTAGAGCGATTGTGGGGTGGCACCAAGGGCCACGCGCGGCCCTCCGAGTGAATTCGCGCACCCGGGTGATCGCCTGTCGAAGCCGTTTCCGCCGTGCACTGACGATAGGAATTCGGGGGCACTCCGACTAAGGGCGGAGGCATGCCCAGCACCTCTGCACCCGCGCCACTGACCTTCGACCTGTTCTGGAAGTGGCTTCAAGACCACAGCAATTGCGTGATTCGCGCAGGGGCAGGCGAGATGTCGGTGTTCGATCACGACTCGCTCCACTGGGACTTCTTCGAAGAAGACGATGGCCGCGCGGTGTGCCAGGCCATTCTGGGCAAGGCGCTGCTGGCAGAGATCGTGATTGAGCGCAGTGACGTGCTCTTCGTGCAGACCTCGCCCGACCTCGAAGACCCCCAGCGCAACGCCTGGCTCTTCGAGTGCGTCGGCGGCACTCGCGACGACAACTACCCCCTCTACAGCTTCGTGATGACCCACGGCATCGAAGGGGCCCAGGGCCACCAGGTGCTCAAGCACTGAAGGTTTTCAATGCGGGTCGTCGTGATGGGCGGCGGCCTCATCGAGCGCGTCGACCCGCTTTCGGCAGTCGTCGAGCGCTTTGATCGCCGCCGCGGTCGCGCCGCCATCGACCCCGAGCAGCTGCGCCAACCGCACGCAAGCCCGGGCTTGCGCCGCCACCTCGAGCGGGAGCGCCGCGTCGTCGGCGTGGGCCACCGCCAACGCTCGCCTCACCGGTGCTCGGAGCGATTCAATCGCCAACCGCAGCCGCTCGGCCTCGGCGAAGCGCTTCGAGTCTGGAGAGACCAGCTTCAGCTCGGCCAGCACCGCGTCGAACTTCGGTGACGAAGGGCGCTCACCGCTCGACACCAGCTCGACCTGCAGGCGTCGGGCTTGCTCATAGTGCAACTCGCCGCCATCACGGCAGGCGCTCAGCGCGAGCAGCATCAACGCGAGCCGCTTCACGCGCGTCGTCGTCGGCCGAGCAGCATCGCCAGCAGGCCGCTGATCAGCAGCACCGGCGCGTCGACCTGACCACAGCCGCACCCCATCGGAGGAGGCTCGGTGCCACCGCCACCACCGCCGCTGCCACCACCGGCCCCGCCCCCGGTCGACCCTGCATCGCTCGGGTCAATGCCGGCGTCGGTGGGGGTGGTGGTGCCTGCATCGACCACTCCGGCGTCAACCCGCGGCATCACCGGGCCTCCATCGAAGGGGGGCAGGATCACGCCGCTGTCGCCCGGGTGGGTGAGCACGGTGGGGTAGCCCTTCAAGACGATCTCCCCGGTCGGCGGAGCGCGCGAGCAGTCGGCGCTGAACCCGCTCAGCTCGGGTCGGCCCGCCTGGGCCCACGCCGTCCACAGCAGAGAAGAGAGCACGGTCAGCCCGTCTGCCCAGCGCCGCGAGGTGAGGTCTTTCGATTGATCGAACAGCACCTGCATGTCGTAGGTCGCGACGTTGTAGACGCCGCCGTCACCACTGGCCGCGCGATCAGCCGCTACCAGCTGCGGCGCCACGCCATTGCCCACGATGACCATGTCGAAGACGTTGTTTCTCGGGTCGGCGATGCCCGGGGTGCCGTAGAGCGGCTCGGCCAACAGCTGCATCGCGTTGTTCTCGGCGCTGTTCGAGAGCATGACCGACTCCCAGCGCTCATGCAGGCCGTTGTTGGGGTCGAAGTTCTTGGTGTCGTGCAGCACCGAGAACGAGTCGGTCACGTAGTGCGAGAGCACGAACGAGATGCGCAGAATTTCGCTCTCGTAGGCCACCATGTCGGTGCGGTCGGCCCGAAACGCGGCCACCAGTTGGTGGTACATCTCTTCGACCCGCCAGGGCACTTGCCCATTTTTCACCGCCAAGCTCCCGAAGCGCGCGATTGCCTGCGACCACTCGCGGGGGTAGGCCGACACGGGCGTCTCGTAGTCGATGTTCAAGAAGTGCCGCGGCGCTTCGTTGGTGTCGGTCGCGCGCCAGCGGTCGGGGTCGCAGGCGCTGTCTTGCAAATCGAAGGTCTGCTTCGAGAGGTACCAGGCCCGGAGACATGAGTTGGCCGGCAGCGGGTTTTGCATCAGCTTGGCAAGCCGTCGATGGCCTGCGTAGCCCCAGGGGTAAGCCAGCGAAGGCAACAGACACAGCAGCGCGATCAGAAGTCGAGACACCGGGGCGTCATGTCTCACCTCTCGGCTCAATTGCAACTCCAGCAGGCCTCACTTGACGCGCTGCCTCCAGCGGGGCACGAAGCGCCATGACGCTTCACACGGCGCCACAGTCACATGCTGTGGTTCCTCGCCCTCGCCTCGAAAGCAAGGCTGATCATCGACTCGTACACCGACGCCGCCGAGGGTCTGCTGGAGGCCGATGCCAACGGCCTGTGGTCGATGACCCGCGTGGTGCTGCGTCCGAAGGTCACCGGCGCCGCTGACCGCACCCAGCTCGAGCCCCTTCATCACCGCGCCCACCAGGCGTGCTTTCTGGCCAGGTCAGTCACCTGCGCCATTGTGGTCGAGCTGTGAGCCCGGAGCTGGCCCAGACCCATCTCGCCGCGAAGGTGGGGCTGACCGCGGGCACGCTGGTGCTCGACGGCCGCTTTCGGGTCGAGAAGCTGCTCGGCGGCGGAGGCATGGGCCTGGTCTACCTCGCCGAGCAGGTCTCGCTCGGTCGCAAGGTGGCGCTCAAAGTGCTGCGCGAAGACCTGCCGCTGACCGCCAATGTCGGCGAGCGCTTTCGCCGCGAGGCCTTGCTGTTGTCGTCGGTCGAGCACCCCGGCGTGGTGCGGGTCATCGACTTCGGGCACCACGGCGCCTCGGCCTGCCTGGTGATGGAGCTGGTCGAGGGCGACTCACTCGAGACGGTCTTGCAGCGCGAGGCCCCGATGTCAGTCGAGCGCACCGAGGCCATCGTGTTGCAGCTCGCTCACGGGCTGAGCGCGATTCACGAGCGCGGCATCGTTCACCGCGACTTGAAGCCCGACAACGTCACGCTCTCCAAGAGCACCCAGGGTGTCGAGACCGCCAGGTTGCTCGACTTCGGCATCGCCCGGCTCGCTGGGGGTGATGGCGTACCGCATGCTGACCGGCGCACACCCCTTCAGCGGCCCGTCACGCTCCGAGTTCGTCAGCCAGCACATTCACGCCGAGCCGCGCGCCTTGCTGGTGGTGGCCCCTCATCTCGAGGCGTTTCCCCGGCTGGTGGCGTTGGTCGGCGACATGCTGGCCAAGAAGCCCGAGGCCCGGCCCCAGACCGCGCATGAGGTGATTGAGCGGCTGACCATCGCGCCCATTCCTCTGGCGAAGACGCTCTCGTCGGTGATGGCGGCGCAGGCGGCCACCGGCCCCGCTCGAACCGGCTCGAAGAGCATGAGCCAGGCCCAGAAGGCGGGTCTGCTCACGCTGGCGATCATCTTCGCGGTGGGTGCAATCAGCGCGGGCCTGGCCTGGAATCAGCCCGAACGTCACGCTCGAAGGTTGATGCCCACCGACGTCGAACTCGAGCCGGAAGCGGTCGAGGCGGCGGCAGATGACTTCGGTCGCAACGAGCTCAAAGAACCGCGCCCTCGAAAGCTGCTCGAGAAGTGGCCCAAGGCGCAGGTGCTCCCGCTGATGCAACGCCTCGCTCAGGGCGGGGCCAGCTGGCATCAATGGGGCGCACTGCGCTTCGTCGACGTGCAGTTCGCGGGGCAGGGGCTGCCGCTGGTGCCGCTCTACATCGAGGCGCTGGCCAGCAAAGACTGCTCGATTCGGAGCGTGGCGGCGAAGCGGTTGAGCGAGCTGCGGAGCGCTGCCGCCGCTGCTCCACTCGAGGCGCTCAAAGCGCAGGCCAAGAAACCAGAGTGCGGGCAAGACGCGGCCGCGGCGGCGTTGCTCAAGCTCGAGCGCGACCTGCGGCCGTGAGCATCAGCAGAGCGTCAAGGGCGAAGCGGCCATCGGCAGGCGGGCTGCGGCATCGCAGAGCACCTTGCGCGAGGCTTTGAGCTGAACCCGAGCCGTGGTGCCGACCGCGCGGCTCAGCGCCGGCGAGGCGACCTTCAGCTTCGACGAGAGCGCCCGAACCCGGCGAGCGACCTGGCTCACCCGCGCCTCGGCTCGCGCATCGAGGCTGCTCCAGGTGGGCATGGCCACCTCGTTCGGCAACGACTGGGTGAGCTTGCTGCACGAGCGCACCACCGCTTCACGACACAGCAACCACGACGTGTCGGCGGCCTCTCGCGCCAGCTTTCGCACCGGCCCGTTCGACAGCCCAGGCGACGCTGATGAACAGCCCGAAAACGCCAGCCCAAGGCACACGCTGATCAGGAGTCGCATGGCCCGCAGATGAGATACGAGCGATGAAAGTTTCAAAGGACCGAAACTTGCCTCACCTGACTGGGTTCGAGTCGCATGCTTCGACGGCGACCGATACTCATCATGTTGTGTTTACTCGCCTGCGGGCCTTCGCTCCCGTTGGATGATGGGGGAGGCGAGGCTCAAACCCAGAGCGATCTGGTTACCTCGACGCTCACATTCTACGTCGGGCCGCACGGCTCAGACCTCAACAGCGGCAGCCAAGCCTCCCCGCTCGCAACGCTCAATCAGGCCCAAGCGCTGGCCAAGTCTCGCTACAGCCAGAAGCCGAGCGCCTACAACGGCGTCACCGTCAACCTTCTGCCCGGCAGATATCTGGGCCAAGAGACCCGGTGGTCATTCTTCCCCAACCCGGTG
>Ga0105048_10010196_pt1 | contig 14903 bp, 11 predicted proteins | sample MAT05_FD_78382 | JGI IMG/M metagenome (GOLD analysis project Ga0105048, IMG submission 78382) | Freshwater microbial communities from Lake Fryxell liftoff mats and glacier meltwater in Antarctica - MAT-05 | ecosystem: Environmental > Aquatic > Freshwater > Ice > Liftoff microbial mat | place... | reverse complement strand
CTCGCGGATCGTTGGCCGAATGATCATCTCGTGTTCGTGCTCGCCAATGCGTCAACCACAAGACCGCATCGCTCCGTTCCTGGTTTTCCGCGCACGCGGACCGCATCAGTGTTCAATGGCTCCCAACGTACAGTCCGCACCTCAACCTCATCGAGCGGGTGTGGGGATTCGCCAAAGCGAAGCTGGCGTGTCATCGGCTCTGGAACGATCTCGAGAAAATCACAACGGCCGCCCAACGACTCTTCGACGGAACACGCGCCAACTTCGCCGCACCAACCTATCCGCATATGATGTGGCGACAAGACTTATGCGAATCCGCTTAGTGTTATCCCGGCGCGTGGCTCGCCTGGTCATCCAACCCGCATTGGTGTGTCGAGCAAAGGCGGGCGAAGTGGGCGAGAGGTCCCGGATCGCGCGCGTGTTTCTTCATTGCCGCATCGACCAGCGCCCGATCCGCTTCTATCAGCGAGCATTCGATTCGCCCATTTTTCGCTCGGTCACGGGCAGAAAGAGCCCGACGTTGATGTTCGAAAGGTGTTCGGTCGCAGTCACGCTCGACTCCGATCATGCGAAGTGTTGCGCCTGATATTCTCTCGACTTGAACCCATCGTGCGTTCTCACAGGGGAAAGCAAGAGAGTCGATGATCGTCAAAGGAGTCTATCGGTGGTCCACCCTCTCGTAGAACAGATCAGATTCACTCGTGCCGAATTGAAACGGGCGCTCGACGGCGTCACCGACGAGGAAGCACAACAGCGACTGGGCTCCAATAACTCGATTGGTTGGATCATCTGCCACCTAGCCAGCCAGGAGCGTCGGTACTGGCTCATACGGGCGCAGGGCACTACAGATACAGTTACCGAGCTCGACGAATGGGGCGGGTATGGTATACCGGCGAATACTCCTCCACTGAACGAATCCTGGGCCGCCTGGGAGGCAGCCACTGCCGCAGTCGATCCGTTTCTGGACGAGCTGACCACGGAGCGAATGCTCGAACATCTCTCAACCAACGGAACGACGGCCCCGGAATCAATCGGCACGATGTTGCTGCGCGTGCTTTATCACTATTGGTTCCACATCGGCGAGGCGTACGCCGTTCGACAGATGCTCGGCCATACTGATCTGCCCGAATTTGTCGGCGCGCTTGGCAAGGATGCCCCGTTCAAACCCTGGCAATAGAAAGAAGATGTGGGGGTGCGCCGGCATTGGCGCACCTCCACTCACGGCGCGTTGAAACCATTTTTCACTGATCGATGACAGTTACGCTGTCATCCGGACCAACCTGGTGAAGTTGTACGTCCCGATGTTGATTGCGTTGAAGAAAACACCCTGGACGTCATTGCGGTAGATCGTTGTCCATTTCGGTTGATCGTCATAGATGTATGGGGATCGTCGGGGAAGACGATCTGCCGCGGTTCGGCAATGGCGGTGATGCAGGGTGCGTCGTCGGGAGCGCCACGTGCAACCAGTATCAACTCATCGACCCGTTCGTTCAGGTAGAACTCTGCGTTCACGCTGCCGGAACCCCAGACTTCACTCGAAATTTGCGGGTAGAGATTGGGTCGAAATTCGACCGGCGGGTCTTGTTCGGGCTTGTTCCGGTGCTATCGGTGCTCGTCTGCGCCCAGTCGTGACCTGACAAGTTCTCAACTTCATATTCCCTCAACGTTGTGCCAACTTGCGACGTAAAGGAGCAATTGTTGGAACCAAATGCACCGTTGGAAGTTAGTTCGACTCCAAACTGAGGGCATTCTGCCACCTATCGAGAAAACCAATGTTCACCTGATCGCTTTTTCTGCGCGATCAGGTACTTTCGTCTTTCTCGATGTATGACCCCCCGATGGTCATAGGCCGTTGACCCAATTAGCGTGAATCATTAGGTTGTAGGGTAGGAACATAGTCCTGGGACTCTCCCCGGGATTACCACCTACCTGAGTTGGCATTCGCCACGCGGGAGGAGAGGACAAACGTGAAGCGCCCGCGTTCGCAAATTATCACCATATCGATCGCGTTCGCAGCATTTGTCGCGCTCATGGGGTCGCATGGTGTCGGAGTTCCTGCTCATCTCGTGGCAGCACTACCGCTCCGTCAGGAATCTTCACCGGCAACATGTCGCCAGCTGGATCGTTCATACATTGAGTTCAACGTGATCACCTCCAATGAAAACGCTGCGGAATCAGGAAGAGTGCTGAGTGCCAACGACGGCACGCTTGCAGTTCTTGTTATCAGCTCAGATGTCGATGCCGAAGGAGAATTGATCGCGATCGACTACGCGACCAGCGTCCGGGTCAACGCGATAATTCTGCATTCAGGCCAGGTCGTGGATGCGCGTTCATTCGACCCGCCTGTTCGAAGCGGTGCGGATGTTCGATTGGAAGACCAGTCAAACATCGATTCTGTCTCCTTTTGTTATCAGGTAAGTATCCCGTCGCCTCCAAAGGCGACGACCGCCGAACCGAATGGGGAAGCGACGCAGGATCCAACAATTGCTCCAACCGCGACCCAATTGACGCTCGATCTCAGTGGCGTGAAAACCGCCGAGGCAGGGATTGTTGAAATCGCGGCAACTGCGACCGCCGCAGCCTCGTTAGCAGCGGACGAGTTGTCAACCGCTCAAGCCGGGGCAGCCGTGATCGCCGCAACTGCTACCGCCGCAGCCGAATCGGCAGTCAAGAGCGACTCCAAGTTGGTCGCCACGATTGCCGCCCAGGATGTAATGATCGCCAGCGCCGAGGCAGCCGCGAACGATGCCCGCGCAACTGCCGATGCTCTCCAGGCAACACTCTCAGCTCCAACTCAGTCGCCAACGGAAACACCAGTTCCAGAACCGACCGCCACACCGGCGGCACCTGAAATCGTGACCACACTCGTGTATGAAACGACTGGCAAAACTCCCTTTGCCGATTGGCAACCGGTCGATGGCTGGGATCTCGGAGGTGAAGTCGCGAGAACGGACGGAAGCGGCAACCGGACCTGGCTGGTCGTTCCCGTACCAAGTGGACTCGCGGTCGATGCAATTGTCGACATCGAGTTCCGGGTCACCGGCGGTGAGATATGCCCGCGCAACTTCGGATTCGGGATTCGTGGATCGGCAACGGGGTTCTACGCGGCCGGAATCGAATGGGCATGCGATCCAGGACTGGTGCTCTGGTCCGGCGGCACGGTTATCGGAAGCGCTGAACCTGATCAGTTTCCTGATCCCGGGGACACCTGGCATTCGATGCGAATCAGTGCGATCGGAGATCAAATCTCCGTGTCGGTGGATGGAGAGCAGTACCTCACACAGACGAATACTGGCTTTCCTTCCGGCAACTTGGTGGCGTTCTGGACGGATGCTGTCGGTCTCGAAGTCCGACGAGTGCAAGTCTGGGAGGTCACAACATGATTCGATGGAGCGGGGATCAACCCCGCCGCCGGAATTCCGGGTGGCTAGCCCTTGCCGGAGTGACCTTTGCATTTGCACTTGTGGTTGCTTTGAGCGGGACGCTCGGAGTCGCGGTGGAAGCAGCACCTGGGGATGACCAACCAGTCGAATTCGATTTACTCCCTCGAAATGGATCCGGTATTAGCGCCACTGCTCGTCTGACGCCATCTGAGTCAGATACACGAATCGAAATCGTCGTCAACGGTCCAGATGCGGAGTACCTGCCGTACCTGCACCGTGGCACCTGCGATGAATACTCGTCCGATGTTTCGATTCCACTTGCAGTTGTACGACCCGGATCAACGGTCAACACCACGGTCGATCTCTCCGTGTCGCAACTCACAGCTGGCGGGTTTTTAATCGATCTGCATATCGCCAGGGGGTCGCTCGAGTCGCTTATGGACCCGGCGACCAGTGTTTCCTGTGGCCTGCTTGCTATCGATGGTTCAAGTGACGAACCGCTGCAGACACCTGTTGCTGGAATCGGTCCATTCGATTCCAGCAGTGTGAACTGGGTCGCGGCCGTATTGACGGTTTTAGCAGTGTTGTTTGGATTCGCTGGTCTACTCGCGCGACGGGTTCCGCCCCCGGTCGTAGCGGAAGACGTTGATAGCGTCGCCGTCAGGCGATTGCAAGGACTTTTCGTATGACCCCGCTGACGATTTTGCTCTTCCTGCAGGAGACGCTTCCACCGCCGCCAACTCCCACGAGTTCGCCGGATATCGACACGTCTCAGGTCTTTGGCGTAGTGATCATTTCACTGGCGCTGATCATGCTTGGTGCGTTGGCGGTGCGGCCGTTGGTTGCGCGAAAGCTGAAACCCGGTGAGGAGCCGGAAGAAGCTGGTAGCACTACGCCGCTCAAAACTGATGAGAGACCAGGCCCAAAATCCGAAACGGGAACTCGTTCTATTCTGCAATTCCCCAAACAGACCCTCGCTGCGGCAACCGCGACGGATCAATCATGGGTCGGATCAGAGTCAGAGGGCTCGATCGAGGATCGTTTCCGGCGAGTGATCTCTGATTCCGGGCGCCGCCGAAAACTTGGTGACCGGCAGCCGAATGTGCCGCCGGAGGTTTCACCGACGCGAATTCGAACGCTTGCGACAGAATCGCCTGCAATGGCAACTGCCCGACCCACCGCGCCGCTTATCCTTTCGCCAATTGTTCCACTCAACGACCGCAGAGGTTTTACCGGTAAGACGGCTCAACGCGCTGTTGCGGTGGCCGCGCCTGACGTGGCGGCTCCCCCCGTCCAGCAACCTGCTGAAACTGCGAAGTCGCTCGATGTGGAACTCGGTCGGATTGAGCGATCCAGTTCGCATGAGTCGACCGAACCATTCGTGCTGGTTCGGAAAGAGGAACCAACGGCGGAGGTACATGCAGACCCGGTCGAAACAACGATCAATGCAGATGCTGGGCTGGCTCCTTCAAATGGACCGGACTGGCAGGCGGTCATTGACGAACTCGATCTCGGCAATGCAGCCGCTACTCAGCCCGCCTCTGCCATTCAACCAGTCTTGCTCCATGAACTGAAGGACTCGGAGGCAGACGATCGGGAGTTGAATGAAGTCGAGAGCGGAGGAATTCCGCCGAGCCAGGCTGATCTTGAACTGGTTGTAGTTGCGGAAGAGATCGACTCTTTCGAGATCGTTGATTCGAAAGATGTTGAATATCCTGTGCTTGCTGGAATCTCACAGACTGTGCGCGATCTCATCTATTGCGCCAATGCCGGTAAGCTGATTAATGGTTTCGCACTCTACAGCGATCCCTATCTTTTCCGCTTTATGGACTCGACCGGGCTCGATGAAGCCGGATTTCGGGATCGCTTCACAAGCATGCCGCCCCGGCCGGGTCACGAGTGGGAGCGACTCGATACGATTAGCGACGTCGTCCGCCAACCGGATGGACGAATCTCCGGGATGGTTTCGTACATTGACCAGGATGGCCGCCCAACGAACGGTCGAGAGCGGTTCCGGTTCGAGTACAGCGTTGAGGATTCGTTCTGGATGATCGACGACATCCAGACGATCGAACCCGACTGAATTTCCGCGAAGTCGCCTTGCCCAAAGTCCGCGCTGCTCGGGTATCCTATCGATCTTGAAAAAGTTCCGGGCGACATTAGAACGCCGGTATCGATTGGGATAGGGGACCTCAGATGCAGACAACCGTGGTCGGCCGACCGGTCAGCGAACTGGACACACCGTTTTTGCTGATCGATCTCGACGCGTTCGAGCGAAACATTGCGGCCATGGCTGCCGATATCAAGAGCCGTGGGGCGCAGTGGCGTCCGCACAGCAAGGCGCACAAGTGTCCCGCCGTCGCTCACACATTGATCGCCGCCGGTGCGATCGGCATTACGTGCGCGAAGCTGGGTGAAGCGGAAGTCTTCGTCGCGAATGGCATCAAAGATATTCTGATCGCCAACCAGATCGTTGGACCGATCAAGACTCGCCGTTTGGCAGCGCTTTGCCGTCAGGCAGATGTCATTGTCGCGGTCGATAATCCTGACAATGTGCGTGAACTCAACGAGGCCGCACTGACGGCTGGCAGTCGACCGCGGGTCGTGATCGAGGTCAATGTCGGGATGGAGCGCTGTGGTGTTCTGCCGGGTCAACCAACGGTCGAGCTGGCCAAACTCGTGAATGACAGCCCGGGCCTCCGCTTCGCCGGTCTTATGGCCTGGGAAGGTCACACCATGGCGATGCAGGTCAGCCCAGAGCGCGACGCTGAGATCGTCCGGGCCTGCAAATCGCTGGTTGCGAGCGCCGAAGCCGTCCGGGCAGCCGGTCTTACGGTCGATATCGTATCCGCGGGCGGCACGGGGACCTATCTCACCACCTCGGGTATCGAAGGAATCACCGAAGTCGAAGCAGGCGGCGGAATCTGGGGAGATGTCTCCTACCGGAAGATCGGCGCGAATGTCGAACCGGCACTGTCACTCGTTTCCCAGGTGACGAGCCGACCGACCGCTACGCGCGTGATCATCGATGCGGGCCGGAAGACTGTGGATCCAAGTGCGCACGCACCCGTGGCTCGCGATCTCGAAACCGTTGGCAATCACGGTTTTTCTGCGGAGCACGGAACGCTCAATCTGGCCAATCCATCGGAAACACCGAAGATTGCGGATCGCATCTATTTCAATATCGGGTACAGCGATCAGTGCACCCATTTGCACGAGGCCTTTTATGGCGTTCGCAATGGCCTGATCGAATCGGTGTGGCCGACATCTGCCCGGGGCAAGCTTCAATAAGCACTGAGTTCTTCAGCCCTCTCTCGTCAATCGAGAGAGGGCTCTTTTTTTTGGCGACTATTGCCAACCAGCCAGGGCACCTCCATCAACCGCCAGAGCGTGTCCGGTGATGAACGCAGCGGCATCCGAACAGAGCCAGAGTGCAGTTGCGGCGATCTCTTCAGGTTCGCCAAATCTACCGAGCGGTTCGAACTGAAGAAAATACTCCTCGTCCCCGGGATTGACACCAATCGAGGCATCGAGCATCGGCGTTTTAATCGCCGCCGGACAGATCGCGTTGATTCGGATCCCGCTGCTGGCATAGTCGAGCGCGGCGGCCTTTGTAAGTCCGATCACTCCATGTTTGCTGGCAACGTAGGCGGCCGATCCGCCCATGCCGGTCAGCCCGGCTACCGATGCAGTATTGACGATAGATCCCCTTCCGGACTTCAACATTTCCGGAATCTGATACTTCATGCCCAACCAAACGCCAGTGAGATTGATATCAATCACCCTTTGCCAGGTTGAGATCTCCACATCGGCCGCTTTGGCGGTGGAACCTTCGACGACTCCCGCATTGTTGAACGCAAAATCGAGACGCCCGAATGCCCTGACAGTTTCCGCAACAAGATGCTCGAGGTCGCCCGGAACTCGTACATCGGTTCGTTGAACAACCACGCGGTCGGAGGTGGAACCGATCAACTCCCGGGTTTCAAGCGATGTGCGTTCATCAAGATCGGCAATCACAACGGATGCTCCGGCAGCTGCGAAGGCAATTGCAGCTGCCCTCCCGATCCCCGATCCCGCACCGGTTACGATTGCGACTCGCCTGTCGAAGTCTGGTGTCGTCGTCAATGCAGGGTGAGTCATCGCATTTAAACCAATCCTATCAGTTGGGCAACTTCTGAATCTGGCTGTACGTCAAGTGACGTCGATCCATCTCTCTCCGAGATGACCCCCTATAGACCACAGGCATACGACGTGCGCGCGACCGCTCGTGCCATGAATTCAGGGGGCAGCGGCAGAGAGGTCCATGGACATCCAAACCGGTCCTAGCGCTTCGACGAGTCTCAGATAGGTTGCATAGGAGCTCTGCAACTGCTCATGTCGTTTAGCATCCGGTTCATGACGGCGAAGAATGCGCGTCGCCTGATCAGTTGCGGCCGGCAGCGTTGGATAGATGCCCACCGCAACGCCGGCACACAGCGCCGCGCCGCGAGCACCGGCTTCCCGTGCATCGGTGATCACAACCGGGATACCGAGCGCGTCGGCGAAGAGTTGACTCCACAGAACTGACTGCGCTCCACCGCCGGTAAGTCGCGCCTCCGAAATCGGGAATTTGGATTTCAAGGCATCGACATGTGTCTTGTGATTGAAGGTTATCCCTTCGAGAATCGCCCGCAGAACATGCCCGCGGTTGTGCCAGCCGCGCATGCCGAAGAGACCGGCACTGGCGTGGTCGCCGTGCGGCGATCCATAGAGAAAGGGATGAAAAAAGAGGTCCGAGGGTTGATCCCAAATTGCGCCGGCTTCGTCGTTTACAAATTGATAGGGCGATATGCCGGCAGAAATTGCAGCCTTTACCTCTTCGGCACAAAACTCCGTTACGAACCACTCGAGATTGGTGGCCGAGGCGGGTGACCAGGCCGCGCTGAACCACTGTCCCGGTTCCACGAAGTTTCGGCAGACCCAACGCGGGTCGGTAGCCGGTTGGTCGGCGACGACGAGATTGATACTCCAGGTACCGGCCACCATCGCGAGCTGACCCGGATGTACGCAACCGGCGCCGATCGCGCTGGCCGCAACGTCATGCAAGCCGGCGGTAACCGGTGTGCCGGCCCGGAGTCCGGTCAGTCGCGCCGCCTCGTCAGTTAGCGTTCCGGCAATTTCGAGGCACGGAGTCGCTTCCGGAATCCTGCTGGAGAGATCACCAAGTCCAAAAAGATCAAACGCCTCGGCGCTGACGGTCTGGGATTGGATATCGCAGAATCCGCCGCTCGATTCGATGAAGTCCGTGCCGATCGTTCCGGTCAGTTTGAACCGTGTCCAATCCTTGCAACCGAGTGCCCAGCGCATGTGCGCGGCGCTGTCGGGATCGTTTTCTACCAGCCAGGCAAGCAAGGCTGGCAGTGCCGATGCGAACGGGACCTGACCAGTGAGCGGCAGCGCCTGTTCCAGCGTGCCTTCCGTTCGCCAGCGTTCAATCACCGTGTGAGCGCGACTATCAAGCGAAAGAATCGCTGGCCGAATCGGTCGACCATTTGCATCTATTGGAAAGAGACTATCGCCGTGGGCTGAAAGTCCAATTCCGACAATCTGATCAGCAGATACGTCCCCTGAGTCGAGCACCTGCCGAACCGAATCGACAACGCCCTGCCACGCATCCTCCATATCGCGCTCGACCCAACGCGGCTGAGGCGTCGACTGGGGAACGCGGGCTTCTCCCCGTGCAATTTCACGCCCCGACAGGTCGAACGCGACCGCTTTGGTCAGCGTCAAACCCGTGTCAATCCCGAGGAGAAGAGGCGCATTCGTCATGAACGGATATTACGCCACTGAACTTGCGGCCGCTTGAGTGAACGCGCGCGGTCGGAAACGCTCGATGTATGTTCGATACGAGGCGACTTCACTCTCGGCTCTCATGCTATCCCAACCCAGATGGGTGCGACCAATCTCCGCAACTGCCAGATCTGCGGCGATTCCGACGTGTCCCGCCATTCCGACCATTGTTCGCCGGAGCAGGACATCGGCGATAGTCTCCGCCATCTCAAAATGCATCGCGTAGAAGACTTCGGCCGCAATTGCTCCCGTTTCCGCGTCGAACTCCGCAGCTAACCGCGGATCCTGCGACGCCAGCGCGAGAACCCGCTCTGCCCGAGAGCCGTAGAGATCGACGAGTCGACTCACGGTGCGCGCAGGAAGTGTGCTCGTGGCGATGAGGTGTTGCCGATACGCCTCGACGGCAATTCCAGCTGCGCCAGGGAGCGCCATTTTGGCGGTCAGACATGGTGCGCGTTTGCCCATGTGATCGAGCAGATCGTCCACAACTTCTTCCGCCAGAGACCGATGCGTCGTCAATTTGCCGCCAATGATTGAAAGCAATCCGCGAAGTTTCGGCGCGTGGTTGTAGATGATGTGTTTTCGGGTGATCGCTCCCTCCTTTCCTGCCGGTTGATGCGGCAAGGGCCGAACACCGCAGTAGGAATAGAGCACGTCATCTTCGGTCAGATGTGAGCCGGGAAGTAGTGCGTTGGTTTCATGAAGCAGGTATTCGATCTCCGCATCGTCGGTACGAACATCATCGAGATCGCCTTCATATCGGATATCCGTGCTGCCGATCAGAAAGAGCCCATTCCAGGGCACAACGAAGACCGCGCGACCGTCAGTTTTCGCCTCATAGTAGAGCGCGTCTTTTGGAGCCCCGGAAAAAGGGGCAACCACCAGATGACTCCCTTTCGTTCCTCCGATAAAGCGCTTCGAGACAGATCCAGTTGGTGCTCCGGTGAGAACATCATCGACCCACGGGCCCGCGACATTGACTACCCAGTTGGACTGTGCCGAGGAGGTCGCACCGGTTCTCAGATCGGTGAATTCGACCCCACGAACGACAGATCCCTCCGTGATAATCCGATCAACCTGGGCATAGGTTATGACGGTCGCGCCATGTTCGGCTGCGGAGATTGCGTTCTCGACCGCGAGTCGCTCCGCCATCGTCGCCTGAGCATCGAAATAGATCGCGGAAGCGCGAAGTCCGTCGGTTTTGATGCTCGGAACCTTCTCGATCGTCACCGATTTGCTCAGCATGTGATGACGATCGACCGACTTGTCGAACGAGAGCAGGTCGTACATCAGCATTCCGGTTCGGATAAGTGCCGGACCGCGCCGCGCGTCGTCATAGATCGGAAGAATGAGCGCAATCGGTTTAACGAGGTGCGCGGCATTCTGCAGGAGTCGCTCCCGTTCCCGCAACGATTCGCGAACCAGCCCGATCTCCGCATGCTCGAGATAACGTAGACCGCCGTGAATCAAACGAGTGGACCAGCTCGTCGTACCGGACGAAATGTCGCCCTTGTCGAGCACGAGTACGTGCATGCCCCGCATAGCGGCATCGCGTGCAATCGCCACGCCGTTGATTCCGGCGCCGATGACGATCAGATCGAAGGTCCGGCTTGCGATGTCGCTGGGGATCGAGCGGTTCATCGAGGTTCTTTCGTGATGACCCGGAAAAAGCGGCCGTTCCACATTGAATGGCAGGTCTTCCCGCAGACTCTTTCGGAAACGTAGCAGAACCCGGATGGACCTACAAGAACAGGGCATACACCGCGAATTCGCTACATCGAAAGCAAATTGTGCCGGAACGCCGCCGCGACGGCTGATGCGCGGGTATCGACTTCGAGCTTGCCGAGAATGTTTGCGACATGTGTACCCGCAGTTCGCGGAGTGATCCACAGCGCGGCCGCAATATCGCGGTCGGTTTTGCCCTCGGCAAGCAGTCGCAGCACTTCGAACTCCCTCCTGGTCAATGGAAATGGGTCGGTAGCGAATTCAGCAGTCGTGCGACGTTCTCGCATCGGCGCCTTAAGCGTCAACAGTTCAGTCGCGAGTTTGAGCGCCCGCGCGGTTGCCTGCCGTGCGGGAATTTGCTCACCTGATTGCGTAGCCGCCTTCAACCGTTCTTCGCCCAGGGACCTTCGAAGCTTCGCAATAAGAGTTTTGTTGAACTGCTGGAGATTTGGCAACGGGACAGATTTCATCTCGTCACGAACCGCACGGGCCGAACCGGCGAGTACAGCTGCTTCTTCAACCCGGTCGAAGTCGATTGCAATCGAGGCAATTTGATCGAAAGCATCCGCCATGCCTAGTCGATTGTTCGCGCGGTCGGCAAAGCGAAGAGACTCGGCAAATGCCCCCAGTGCTTCGCGGATATTTCCGCGATCGATTTCGATACCGCCGAGTGAGAAGTGAGCGTTGTGCAATCCCTTCGGATCATCGGCCTGACGGTAGAGTTCGATCGCCTCCTCGAAGTAGGAGCGGGATTGTTCGAACTGACCTCGTCTTATCGCCACGTCGCTCAAATTAATGAAGACATCCGCGGTGGTGGACTGCGTTCCAATTACGCGATGAATCGCGAGCGCCTGATCCAGAAAATTGGTCGCCTGGTCCAGGTCACCCAGTTGCAGGCAAGCTACGCCGATATTGTTCAGAACCATTGCCCGACTGATCGGATCGTCAATCGTTCCACTGTCGAGTGTTGCCTGCCAGCGTTCTCTGGCCGTGGCGAGATCGCCCTGGAGATAGGAAGTCGCGCCGAGGTTCGAGAGCGAACGCGTCATTCCACGCCGGTAACCCGATTCCTTCGCAAGTTCGTATGCCCGGGTGTGGAGTGCAATCGCGGTTTCGAATTCGCCCTGGTCGTGTGCAACGTTCCCGAGGTCGTCAATTGTGCGGGAGAGACGGTGGCGGTCACTGATCTCTTCCCAGATCGCGCGTGCTTGTTCGTGATAGCGCTGGGCGGTCGGGTAATCGCCGATATCCTCGGCCAGACACCCGGCGCCACGAAGCGCCAATCCGTGGGCAACGGGATTGGCATCTCCGGGAATAGCCAGAACATTCGCCAGCCAGGTTCTGCCCTCCAGACCCATATGACGGAACGACCAGTAGCGCCAGATTGGTCCGGCGATCCGCAGGGCAACGTCTCGCATGGCGTGATCGATTGCCCAGGTCAGCGCGGCGCGGATGTTGTTCTGCTCGTCGCTCAGTCGTCGAATCCAGATGGTCTGTTCCGCGTCGTAGAGTCCGAACTCCGCCCCCGCTGAGAGTGCCGCCTGAACTTCTGCGTGCGCTTCCTGGACGGCGTCTCTCTCACCGTGTTCGCGGAGTTGTTCGATCCCAAATTCGCGGATCGTTTCAAGCATTGTCCAACGAGGGCCGTTCGATTCCTCGCCCATTGTTTGGATGAGTGAGTGGTCAACAAGCGAGGCGATGAGATCCAGAACGACAGTATTGTCGGCATCGAAACCGCTCCGCTCCACAAGTGCCTCAGTTTATTCCAGAGTGAAACCGCCACTGAAGACTGCCAGCCGGCGAAAGAGCGACTGCTCTTCAGGTGCCAGGATGTCATAACTCCAGCCGATGGCGGCTCGGATGGTTTGCTGTCGAACCGGGGCATCACGTGGACCGCTGGTCAGCAGGCGAAGTCGGTTGTCGAGTTGCTTGAGCAACGCAGTTGGAGACAGAGCCTTGACGCGCGATGCGGCGAGTTCGATCGCGAGCGGCAGGCCATCCAAGCGCCGGCAGATCTCGGCCACGGTTTCGACCGCTCGTGCATCGAAGTTGATCATCGGGTTCACCATGTGAGCCCGCTGGATGAAGAGCGCAACCGCTGGACTCGCCTCCAGATCGGTGTCAGCGGAGGGAACCGTGAGCGGTGCGAGTGTGTACTCCTGTTCACCTGAGAAACGGAGCGAACGCCGGCTTGTCGCGACGATCTTGACGTCCGGGCATTCCGCCGCGATACGCGAAATCAGATCGGCGATTTCGATCACCTGCTCGATGTTGTCGAGAATGAGGAGAGCCTCCCGTTCACGCAGGTAGGAGAGCAGTGAATCGACTGGCGAGGAGTCCGAAAGTTCCAGGTCAAGGGCTTCGGCGATTTGACCGGGCACCAGATTCGGGTCGCTGATCGACGCGAGTTGGACGAACCAGATTCCCTCGGGGAATGGTTCGACTGATAGCTGTGAAAGCGCATGCGCGATCTGCATTGCCAGGCGCGTTTTGTGCCAACACCGCCGGGACCCAGGATCGTCAGGCAGGAGGTGTCAGGGCGGGCGAGGAGTTCGAGCAGTTCAGCGGACTCCGATTCGCGGCCGAAAAAGCCATCTCTGGAAACTGGCGCAGGGCGTCGGTTCATAATCGATTCGTTAGTCAAGGGAGTCATCACCTATACAGTTGCCAGGCGGTGAGCGGTATTACGCCAGCAACGCTTGATCCTAACATCATTGATGTGGCCGGTGCAGATAACGCTTTCTCTACCCGAGGCGGTGGAGCGGGGTTATCATCTATGCGGGTGCAACACCCCTAAGCTTTGCGGAGACTGAGGACAAAATCGATGAGCAAAACCCGGGTCGCGATGGTGACTGGCGCGGCGAACGGAATCGGACGAGCGATCGTTGACCGTTTCCTGTCTGACGGATACTCGGTGGTTGCGGTCGATATCGACTCCGCCGGGCTTGCCGTGATCCTCGATGAAATCGGTGGTGATCGTCTGGCGGTCGCCACGGCCGACATCTCCATTCGCGACGAGGTCGCGGCTGCGGTCCAGGTCGCAATTTATCGATTTGGCGGACTCGATGTACTGGCTGCGAACGCCGCGATCGCGGATGGCGAACCATTTCTTGAGATCAGTGAAAAGAGCTGGCGGCGAATTATCGATGTCAATGTGAACGGAACCTTCTTTTGTATCCAGGAATCGGCTAAAGTCATGGCAGCGGCTGGCAAAGGCGCGATTGTGGTGACATCGTCGACCAACTCCTGGTATGTCGAGTCCAATCTCTCCCATTACAACGCCTCAAAGGGCGGAGTTGTTGCATTGATGCGATCGGCGGCGATCGATATGGCGAAACTCGGCATCCGGGTCAACGCGGTTGAACCGAGCATGGTGAAAACGCGGGCGGCGTTCATCACTACTGATCCGATCGGCGGGCCGGAGTACCTGAAACGGGTGCCGATGGGACGTTTTGCCGAACCCTCCGAAATTGCCGCCACAATTGCCTTCCTGGCCTCTGATCAAGCGTCGTACATCACTGGGCAAACGATAGTGGTCGACGGCGGTCTGACACTGGGAATCGACCTGCCATTGCCCACGGTACCGTTGCCGGGTTCTGCTCGGGCTGTCGATCTCGAGTCATCGTGATGCGGAGTTCCCTGGGGCGGCGGTCGGTATTGGCCGGTGGGCTCGGTATCGCCGGAACTGTTGCCCTGCGACTGCGCCGGACATTTGCTGCCGAAAACCTGCAGATGTTGTGCTGGGGAGGCTACGACGACCCCAACCTGACCAAACGCTTCCGTGAATCGACTGGATTTGGCGTTGGTTCGCAGCGGGTTGGCGCCAATGACGAGTTCTTCACCTTTCTACGGGCGGGCGGAGTCGGCAAGTTCGATATCGTTACGCCTGGCAACGGTGTCGTACTGGGTCTGGCCGAACTCGGGTTGATACAACCGATCGATTGGTCACGGCTGAAAAATGCGGGG
>Ga0105048_10010195_pt1 | contig 14904 bp, 8 predicted proteins | sample MAT05_FD_78382 | JGI IMG/M metagenome (GOLD analysis project Ga0105048, IMG submission 78382) | Freshwater microbial communities from Lake Fryxell liftoff mats and glacier meltwater in Antarctica - MAT-05 | ecosystem: Environmental > Aquatic > Freshwater > Ice > Liftoff microbial mat | place... | reverse complement strand
TCGCGGAGCTATCCACGACAATCTCGACAGTTATTTCCGCGCCGGTCCTTAGGGCCTGTCTATTGCTGCCAAACCTGGAAAACCTTCCATCGCAACCTGCTGCATGATCCAATCCACATCGAAAGCATCCGCTTGTTCTTGATTCGATTCGGCGGAGAAGTCCATCTGAGTTGCAACGGCATCAGTCGCGCCCTTGGTTTCGTCCGTTGACCCTGGCGGCGAGCGATGTTCGGATGTCTGTACCACAACCGACGACTGTTGCAGCGGAAGTGCCGCCGGCATCAAGTCGCCAGCGTTCAGCAGATCGTACATTGTGTCGGCAGAACTGGCCGCCACAGTGAAATTAAACGGGCGGAGGCTCCACAGTCCGTCGCTGAAGGAATCGGTCATTGCGTCAATTGCCTTCACCCACGCTCGATAAGTACCAGCTGCCAGTGGTGTTGAAGGCGTGAAGTTCGAATTGCTCAGGTTGTCTTCCCGGATCACAGCAACGCCTGGATTGTTGACGTTTTCGACGTGCAGAATGTAGCGGCCAGATCCGGGAACTTTGGTCCACGTGATTGTGGGGGTCAACGATCCAGGGGATGCAGGTCCGGTGATCACAGGTTGCGGTGTCGATTTCGCGTCGCCCGCATAACTCCAGCCGCCATTGCCGGGCGATCCTGTCGCTCGAATCCACCACTGGACCAGGCCATTCTGGGGCAAGGCCGTTGTCGGTGTGTAAGTGTTGACGGAGATTCCGGTAATCGTCTGATCTCCAGCGGAGGTTCGCAGGAACAATTCATAACTGCTCGCAAATGGAATCGCATTCCACTCAAACGTCGGCATATCAATGAAGGTACCGGCGATCGGCGAAACCAACGTCGGTCGCACCTGGAACTCATTGAACGCCGACCACGCAGAAGAATGGCCGACCGCGTCCAACGCACGCACCCAATAGCGGTAGAATCCAGCGGGCAAATCGGCAGGCGGAGTCCACTCTGTTGTGGAAATGCTGGAGTCGAGATACACCCTTGCGACAGACGGGAACGTTCGCGAGAACCAGATCTCATATGTTGCGGCCTCTGGCGTGGGCTGCCACGTCAGCGTCGGCTGAGACCCCTGAATGAAACTGACTGGATTCAACCCCGGTGCCAGCAGAGCAAATCCAAAGTCGAGCGAATTGTTCGTGTTATTGCGGGCATCTGTCGGCTCAGTGCCCGGAGCCAGCGTGATCGGCAGACTGCGAATTCCGTTCGTGGCAGGATCGGCATCATCCACGCCGTTGTCGTCGTGGTTGATATTGTCATCCGGATCGGTGCTGCCGAAGATCGAGAACAGTCCTGCCAGCGGCTGGCCACTGCTGAAGTTCGACGCATCAACTCGCACAATGTAGTCGCCGGGCACCAGATCTGTAAATGTATACATGCCGTTGGCATCCGTCGCACCTGTCGTCACGACCGTTGTTCCGTCGGCCTGGAACAGTGTCAGGAAAACAAAAGCACCGACAAAATCGGTGCCGACTTCGTAGGTCTTGCTCCCGTTGCCATCAATCCAGACAGTATTTCCCAATGTGAGTCCCGTGACCGTGATATCGGCGACCACAACGGTGCCGCCCAGCCCGCCAACAACGCTGCTTTTGGACGCCTGAATCGTGAAATGACCGGCACCGACAAAGTCCATCAACGGCGTGAACTTCAACCCGGCACTGCCGTCTGCGGCGGTAATGAAATCGCCGTCATTGACTGGCGTTGAGCCATCGTTCTGGAACAGACTTCCGTTTGCAATTCCGGTGATCTTAAAGTGTGTGACTTCCGCACCGTCCACTGGGTTTGCGCTGATCACCAGCCCGGAAGTGGATTGTTCATTCACTGCCGTGGATGCATTCGTCACTGAAGGAGTGTCTGCGATGGCAATCACGCTGATTGTCATAGTAGCCGCGACCGTGCCGAGTCCTGCGTCGTTCACAGTGAAATCAATTGTTGATCGAGCCGTACCGCTGGCATCGGCTGCGGGTGTGTAAGTCAGTGACGGAATCTCTGCGGCGAGGATCGTCATGCCGTTAGTTACGGTTACAACACCAGCCCCCTGATTAACGGTCAGTATATCGCCAGTGGCGAGTGTCAAATTCGTGACAGTCATGGAAACCAGACTATCCGACTCATCATCAGTGAACTGAAAATCACTAACTGAAAAACTAAATGCCACATCCTCGTTCGTCGTGACGCTACTCGATGTCGCGATCGGAGGTGCGTTGGGAACCAACTTCCATAACTCAAGCCCGACTGAACCATCGGTGGCACCAAAAAAGAGTGTGCCATTGACATTGGTCAGCGGGTGAACGAAAGACCCGTCGCTCCCAGGATTGATATCGGCAGTCATCTCGGTACCGACTGCGGTTCCATCACTTTGCCACAGTTCATAAGGCAATGTACTACGATTTGCTCTGAAGTAGAGCGTGCCATTCACGTTCGCCAAATACTGTGGTTCCGACGAATAGTTGCCAGGCGTTATGTCTTTGACAAGCACTGTGCCGGTTGATGTTCCGTCGCTTTTCCAAAGTTCGATTCCATATGTACCATCGTTGGCACTGAAATAGAGTGTGCCGTTGACATTCGCGAGAAATCCAGGAAACGAACTATCGGAACCGGGGAAGATGTCTTTCACGACGGAAGTCCCGCCATCTGTTCCATCACTTTGCCACAATTCATCTCCTTGTGTTCCGTCATTTGCACGAAAAAAAAGTGTGCCGTTGACATTCGTCAGTTGATCCGGATTTGAATATCCAAAACCTGCATTGATATCTTTCACGAGTGAAGTAGAAGCCTGAGTTCCATCACTCCGCCAAAGCTCGTAACCAATAATGCCATCCTCAGCCGTGAAGAAAAGTGTGCCATTTACGTTCGTCAGCGAACGTGGTATTGAATAACGCCCATCTGTCCGGATGACTATCGCCAAAGTGGTGCCTGCCGCTGTGCCGTCGCTTTGCCATAACTGGTACCCATTCATTCCATCGTTGGCGCTGAAGAACAACGTGCCGTTCAGATTGACAAGTGATGCTGGTTGCGAACTAACAGTGCCAGCATTGATATTTTTAACCAGCGTCGTGCCAGAATCGGTCCCGTCGCTCTGCCACAACTCAACGCCGTTCGTGCCATCATTCGCACTGAAGAACAGCGTGCCGCTGACGTTCGTCAGGCTCGTGGGATACGACCCATTAAATCCCGGACGAATGTTCTTGACGAGTGATGTACCGGCGGCAGTCCCATCACTCTTCCAGAGCTCGTACCCGTTGGCCGCATTCCTGGCAGAAAAGAACAGCGTGCCGTTCACGTTTGCAAAATCATGCGGATTGGACCCTGCTACTCCTGGGACAATATCTGCCACTATTTCTGGCATCGCGGAGAGAAGTGTCCTAACCTCCAGCGATTCAGCAGCGTCTCTCACACATTGCATCATCTCGGCTGAAGACAATGTCCGCCCAGCTGACGACTGCCTCCTGCGTCGCTTGCTACGGGAAGGGGACATGGTCAGAGAGCATAGCCAGGATGTCGTGACCATTTGCAAATTTACTCGTATCTATCTTGATGGAATTGGCCGAGTTGAGTGAGAAAGAATTGCACGTGAGCCTATCGCTATGTTGAGGCAGTGTCAAACGAATTGGGTCGTCCGCACGTTCTGTGGGTAAAAACATTCAAATCACATTGTTTCATCAGCTCGGAAAACTCCCAGAGCCCGAATTTACCCACAGATTTTGCTGACGAGGCAACGAAATAGATGGCTTTTGCACCGGCGGTGCCGCGTCCACTTTCTACTTCAGAATTCAACAGATCAAGCAACACAGTCATTGCATACTGATCGGTCGAGCAACGTTCCCGCGGCGATCAGAACATTCACGATAATGATCTCTGGGGCTCGTCGATTTGAGTTAATGACCACAGCCAGTCTTCCAGGCATCGAACTTCTGCAGCGTCCTCAAACAGCACACGGCACGTTGCCAGAATGGTGGCGGAAACCTGGGTACGTTTCGTGTGATCGGTTCCGATGCGAACGGCGGTTTCGACGTAGTCCCGGGGCGACGAGACGATCAACTCGGTGAATCCCATTTTGCGATACAGGGCCTGAGTGATGCGGCTGCGGAGGAATTCTCCGGACAGCGTGACGACCGGGGTTCCGACGGCGAGGGCTTCGTAACTGGTGTGGCCGCCACCAAAGTGGAGCGGGTCGAGGATCACGTCGGCACTGGCGAGCAAATTCATGAACTGATCACGCGGCATCGCGGGGAGAAACCGGACTCGGGACGCGCCGCCGGGTAATGTCTTCTCAAATCGCAGTTTCAGTCGATTCGTCCAGTGTGGAACGCGGCCTTCCAACAGCACAATTTCTGCCTGCGGATCCGCCTGCAATATTCCAGCGAGGACTTCATCGAAATCAGGATGAAATTTGAACAGCGTTTGCGGGCAGAGATAAGTGTGGGGGGACGATTGAATCGCAGGAATGGTGGATTGAGCAACAGGGCGTTCGAAGTACGTACCCAGAAGCGGAAGTCGCACCAGCTTTTCCGTGTAATGAGCATCAGCGGCCGGAACCTCCAGCAGCTCACTTGACAGGAAATAGTCGATGAACGGGCTGCCGGTTGTATCCGGATGTCCCCACGTCACGCACTGCACCTGAGCCATGCGTGACCACGCGAGCGTCGCTGTAAGCGAATCCATGCCGACGTCAGCAAAAATCAGAACATCCAGGTCCTGATCCACGATCGCTGCAAAAGCTGCTCTGACGTCTCGGGGAATCTGACGAAAGCGATCCGCAGCCGCTCGAAACTGCGCCGTGACCGCGTCTTCACGCCCCGTTGCTGACAACACTGTGACTTCAAACTTTGAGCGATCAAGATGCTGAATGCGCCCAACGTTCAAACGTCCGATTGTGTGGTCGCGAAAGTACGCAGACAGAAACCCGATTCGAAGTCGCCCGTCGGAACGCGGTTCCAGCCTGCCGGTTTGGGGCGCGACGAGTTCCGATCCGCGACATATGCGTCCGAGTTTTCGCATCACCTCGGAATCGTTCAATCCCTGATAGGCCAGAAAGAACGACGTCGGGACGAGTGACGCAGTCGCATCTACAGTTTCGCCGTTGGCAATCATGTCATCGAGACCTCGGGTGAGTTTCGTGCGCCACGTCGCGACGTCCAAACTCGAATCGTATACGACAGGTAACACACTCGCCGCCAGCAACCGATTGATCGGCGACGCATCCAGTTTGAGCAATTTGTCGTACTGCGAAACAGCTTCTTCAGTGCGACCGTGATTGAACAGCAGATACCCGAGATTCTGGCTGGCAGGAATACAACCTGCGTCTGCCTGCAACGCTCGTTCATAACACTCAATGGCCTGATCCTGATCGTCCAACTGCTGCCAGAGATTCCCAAGATTGCAATGCCATGCGGCTCGGTTCGGTTCAATCTCCAAAGCGGCGCGGTACGACTGAACGGCTTCACGCAGTTGCCCTTTGCGCTGCAGATCTTCGGCATGTGCAACGAGCCGCACAGCTTTTTCTGCAGGTGATGAATTGTCTGGTTGGACTGGAACCGCCACACGTTCTTCCAGTTGTCCCGGCGCTGCCGAAGACGTCGGCACGATCCAGATATCCATACGACTGGAATCTGATTCGTTGGGTCCAACAATGCACGGTCGTTTGCTGCCAGGAATGACGCTGACTGCGAAGATTTCATCGACTCCGGAATGAAATTGCAACATCGCCACCTGTTGTCCGCTGACGAGATCCACAACACCGACTCCGCAGCGCAGGTTGGCTCGATCCTTTTCAATGGGCATTCCACCAAAGACGGACGTCTCGCGAATCTTGGACAGACCGACAAATGCAAACTGCCCGTGAATTGCAAGCCCGCGAGTGAAACCTGGAAAGCTGACGATCGGTTCAAATCGCCCCGTGGAAACATCGATCGTGCCGAGCTGCCCGGCTCCGGAGTTCAGCACCCACAATTTTCCGAGAGCTATTCGCGGCGAATGCGGCATCGCAAAACCACACGAGACTGTTTCGCCGCTGTCAACATCGATGACGACGCCTCCGGTTGCTTTCGTTGCACGCCAACCGCCCGGTTCATCCGAATCCCCATGAGCCGCGACGTACTTTGGCCTGCCGTCGTACATGGCCAGTCCATTGAGATGGCACCGATCATTGGCCTCCAGTTTGCTGATAAACGGCGGTCGCCATCGCGGCACGAAACTGAAATTTTGATCCAGAGTACACAGCGTTGAAAACAGCGTGTTGACGATCCATAAACCCTCGCGGCCCCATGCCATTTCGTGCCCGTGAATGTTTCCGGTTCGAAACGAATGCCGCGCGAGATACGCTGCGTCATACGTTCCAGCAGGAGCAATGAACGAAGCGATATCCTTTGCAGCTCGCAGGACGTGAATATCTCGCCGCGATCCAACTGCGATCACGTCCGGACCAACAGCAATCCCCATCGCCTGTTCAAAGTCATGAAATGAAAAATCCAGTTGATCGCCTTCGATACCGACCACTGCCAGTTTTCCGGCCTGATAAGTTGTAATCGCCAGCGATGACTGTATGTGCGTCAGGATTTCCGGAAGGCGCGGACTATATTCAAAACGAACCGGAGTCTGTCCCGGAACTTGCGGCGGCGGCTTCACCATTTCAGCGGAATCTCTTTTTTGGGTGACGCATGAATACCGTAAGTAAGCCTTTTAACTGGAATCACACGGATGACAAGGGCTGCCTGTCGATGACTCGAGACCAGTACCTGAAACTTCTGGACTGGACCGGTCGCCAGATTCGTATAGACAAGACCGGGCGAATACCTGACGAGTGTGCTCCGATCCTTGAGCGTCTGAATGCAGTGCCGAAACGTGGCTGGATTTCGTGAGGAATTTCCGCAAACGCTTCCGCAACGAAGCTGGCCTGCTTCAAAACCGTCAATGTTTCCGCTTCACCCGCCGTCAGGCACGGTCGGCTCAATGGCGTGAACTCAGGAAATTCCAACGGCGAGCCGGGTACGTAAGTGCCCGGATTTTTCCAGCAATCGCAACAAATCAGGGGATTTACATCCCCCGCTCGCTTTAAGTCCACGCCATTGCACGGTCGGCCAGCGGAGTGTCGTAAACAAGGGGACCCCCATTCAATCGTCAGGTCCGGTGTAGTTGATAAGCGTTTCCATGTAATTCGCCCGATCGTATGCCGGGCGATAGGCTGCGAAACGGGCGCACATGCTGCCTTTCAATTGCTGAACGGATTTGTACTCACGTTCTTCAAGCCAGGTCCGCAGCCCTGCGACAAGCTGTGAGACAACGTCCGGGCCTTTCTTGAACAGAACGCCTGCGATCATCGTGATGTCCGCTCCGGCCAGCAGCAGTTTGACGACATCATGAGTTGTATTGACGCCACTGGTCGCCGCGAGGGAGGCATCTGGCAATTCTCCCCTCAGGATCCCGATCCATCGTAAAGGAACTCGAACGTCATCGCTGGTGGTGAGTGTCAGTTCGGTCGTAAATTCGCGCGCGTCGAGATCAATGTCCGGGTAAAGATAGCGATTGAAGATCACCAGACCTTCGGCTCCTGTTTCGAAAAGCCGTGCCGCGAAATTTGGCAGTGAGCTGAAGTATGGGCCGATCTTGACTGAAAGCGGAATCGAAATCGCTTCTTTTACTGTACGCACCAGTTCGATGTAGTGTCGTTCAATGTCATCAGCAGTATCGTGAGAATCGTTTGCGACCAGATACACGTTGAGCTCCAGCGCATCCGCGCCGGCTTCTTCAAGTCGCGTTGCATACCGCACCCAGCCGCCAGGCGTCGAACCGTTCAGGCTGGCGATCACGGGAATGGAAACGACCGCTTTCGCCGCTTGAATGTGGTCCAGATACTGATCGAGGCCGCTGTTGTATTCGTCCATTTCCGGAAAATACGTCGTCGCTTCCGGAAACGCTTCGGCATGCGCTTCCCGGAATCGGTGGTTTTCCATTTCATCGTGTTCAATCTGTTCTTCGAACAACGATGGCAGCACGGCTGCAGCCACTCCGGCATCTTCGAGTCGCCGCAGAAAGTCGAGGTCGCCGGTCAGTGGACAGGCTGCAGCAACGATCGGGTGTGGCAACTGCAGGCCCATGTACTCGGTACTCAAATCAACCGTCATTTTTTTATTTCCTTCTGTTCGACGTCTCGTTCGATCCCCGCCATCTGTTCGTAAAAATGCCATTGATCGTCAATGTCACGTTGAGCCAGATCAAACAGACGATCGGCAGTTTCCGGGTCGGATCGGGTGAGTGTGGCGAACCTGGCTTCCTTCATTGCATAGTCGCGGAACGAGATGCCTGGCGGACGACTGTCAAGATGAAATGGATGCTGTTGATCATGGGCGTTTCGAGGGTCATAGCGGTAGAGGGGCCAGAACGCACTATTCACCGCATCTTTCTGGTGGCTCATACTTCGCGACATATCAATGCCATGCGCAATGCAGGGGCTGAACGCGATAATCAATGAAACGCCTGAATACGATTCTGCTTCCCGAAAAGCCTTCAGCGTCTGCAGTGGCTGCGCTCCCATCGCGACTTGCGCAACATAAACATTGCCGTACTCAACTGCCATCATGCCCAGGTCTTTCCGTCGAGTTGTCTTGCCGCCAGCAGCAAACTTGGCCACAGCGGCACGAGGTGTTGCTTTGGAAGCCTGTCCGCCGGTGTTTGAATAGACTTCGGTGTCCAGCACCAGAATGTTGACATTCCGCCCCGATGCGAGTACGTGATCGAGTCCACCGAATCCAATGTCGTACGCCCAGCCATCGCCGCCGATGATCCACAGGCTGCGTTTGACAAGAACGTCAACCAAACTCATCAGGTTGGCCGCATCTGCCCCTTGAATTCCGCCGAGACGTTGTTTCAACCGCACCACCCGTTCGCGCTGTTGAGCGATTTCAGCTTCGTTGGAGTGGGGACAGGACAGGATTGCATCAACGAGTTCTGCACCGAGACTGGATTCCAGTCGCTTCAAAAGTATCCGGGCGAAGTCTAGCTGTTGGTCGAGTGCCAGACGCATACCTAGACCAAATTCGGCATTGTCTTCGAACAGTGAGTTCACCCAGGCGGGGCCACGGCCGTCGGAGTTCACAGACCACGGCGTCGTTGGCAGATTGCCACCAAAGATCGACGAACAACCAGTCGCATTTGCAATCACAGCGCGGTCACCGAACAATTGGCTCATCAACTTCAGGTAGGGCGTTTCTCCACAACCTGCACACGCACCCGAAAACTCAAACAGCGGCTGCAGCAATTGGAGGCTCTTAATCTGCGGTTCTCCGATCTGAACTCGATCGTTGTCCGGAAGGCTGAGGAAGAAGTCGAAATTCTCCCGCTCGCGCGTCAAATGATCGTGCTTGAGTTCCATGTTGATCGCTTTGTGACTTGCCGCTTCTTTGCTGCGGGCCGGACACACATCGACGCAGACACCACAGCCAGTGCAGTCATCGGGAGCGACCTGAATGGTGAATAGCTGCTCGGCAAAATCTTTGCCGGACCAGAGCTTCGTCGCAAATCCCGACGGTGCTTCCGCCATTCGATCAGGCGCAATGATTCTGGAACGTATGGCGGCGTGCGGACATACGAACGTACAGAGTCCGCATTCGATACAGATGTCTGCGGCCCAGATGGGAATCTCTTTCGCAATGCTGCGTTTTTCAAACTTCGCGGTGCCGGTTGGAAATGTTCCATCGACTGGCATGGCACTGACCGGCAGCAGGTCGCCTTTGCCCTCCAGCATCATCATTGTCACACGCTTCACAAAGTCCGGTACGCCGTTATCGATTATCGGACGACGAATGATCTGCGCAGGGGCGGTGGATGGAATCCGGACTTGATGCAGGTTTTCGAGCGTGCGATCGACGGCGTCAAAGTTTCGTTTCAGAACTGTCTCGCCGCGCTTTGCATAAGACTTTTTGATGGCAAGCTTGATGTGCTCGATCGCTTCGTCACGTGGCAACACACCCGCCAGAGCAAAGTAGCAGGTCTGCATGACCGTGTTAATGCGTCCGCCGAGACCAGCATCATTGGCGACCTTATCCGCATCGATGACGAACAACTGCAGTCCTTTCCCGATGATCTGCCGCTGCACTTCATTTGGCAGTTTCTCCCAGACATCGTCGGGGCCATGAGAGCTGTTTAACAGCAACAGTGCACCTGGTTCAGCGATCGTGAGGATGTCACGACTTTCGAGAAACTGAAACTGATGACACGCCACAAATCCGGCCTGTTCAATCAGGTACGAAGAACGAATCGGCTGCCGACTGAAACGCAGGTGCGAAACCGTGACAGAACCGGCTTTCTTTGAATCATAGACAAAGTAACCCTGAGCAAACATCGATGTGTTTTCGCCCAGAATCTTAACAGTGTTTTTGTTCGCCCCGACCGTACCATCACTGCCGAGACCATAGAAGACAGCTCGATGAACCTCGCGCGGCTCTTTCCAGTCCTGTGGATTCCACTTCAGACTCAGATTCGTAACGTCGTCATGGATGCCGATCGTAAAATGACGCTTCCGGCGGATCTGTTTCAGTTCATTCAAAACAGCCATCACCATCGCAGGAGTGAACTCCTTAGACGACAGTCCGTAACGACCACCGATCACTTTGGGAAGTGGTACGCCGGGAGCCCTGTCGTTCCATTCTTCTGTAAGAGCTGCCACGACGTCCTGATAAAGTGGTTCACCGACTGCGCCGGGCTCTTTCGTCCTGTCAAGGACCGCGATCGACTGTGTTGTCACCGGTAGCGCATGGACAAACGCGGCGGTCGCGAACGGGCGATACAATCGGACCTTCAGGACACCAACTTTTTCTTCAGCGTTCGAATGCTGTTCGATGACCTCTTCTACTGCACCCGCGCCGGATCCCATCAGCACGATGACGCAAGTCGCGTCCGATGCACCGACATAGTCAAACAGTCCGTAGTGACGACCTGTCAGCTCTGCGAACCGATCCATCGTATTCTGAACGATTTTCGGGCAGTCCTCATAGAATGGATTAATCGCTTCGCGCGCCTGGAAAAATACATCCGGATTCTGGGCTGAGCCGCGTAAAACTGGTCGATCCGGATTAAGCCCTCGTTCACGATGGGCCCGTACCAGTCGTTCACTGATCATCGCCCGAATGTCTTCGTTTGTCAGCCGTTCGATTTTGTTGATCTCGTGCGACGTTCTGAATCCGTCGAAGAAATGAAGAAATGGAATTCTCGCTTCCAGCGTCGCCGCCTGTGCAATCAGAGCGAAATCGTGTACTTCCTGAACCGATGCAGACGCGAGCATTGCCCAGCCTGTCGTTCGAGCAGCCATGACATCGCTGTGATCCCCAAAAATCGAAAGCGCGTGAGTAGCAACGGACCTGGCTGCGATATGAAACACCGTCGAAGTCAGCTCGCCGGCGATCTTAAACATATTCGGGATCATTAACAGTAATCCCTGGGATGCCGTAAACGTTGTGGTGAGCGAGCCAGCCTGCAACGCTCCATGCACTGCTCCGGCGGCACCGGCTTCACTCTGCATCTCAATGACTTGCGGAACCGTCCCGAAAATATTCTTCTGCCCGTGTGATGACCACGCATCGGCGAGTTCGCCCATCGGCGATGCCGGAGTGATGGGATAAATCGCAATGACCTCATTTGCAGCATGCGCGATCAGCGCTGCTGCTTCGTTGCCGTCGATTGTCGTCTGTTCGCGTTCCATGAGATTGGGTACTCGGCTGATTCGTTTTCTGCATTGCCTAAGCCAGAATGGAATTCCCCCCGCGACTGCCACACTTGGTATTTGCAGCATTCGGTCCAGTAGTAGCCGAACTTTCGCAACGACCCGACTGGCACGGTATGGTGAATGCAATTGCCGTGCCCGCTTCGGTCTTGCCGGGGGACGCTGTTTGAATCGACATCTGCACGGCTGCTGGCGAGTTTGCCTGCTCACAAAGACTCACAGCGCGACGTACTCGCACACAGTGTGCGATTTAGGCCACCCGAGGCGATCGATGACATCGCCCCGATTTCACACTTCGAGAATGCCGGTGTCGCGAGGAATTGCTACCAGTATTTTTCGAAGTGAACGTTGCCTGGGGCTCGCGGGCGGTCCGGTTGAAATCCTCGTTTGGTAAGGATCTCAATCATTCCTATCGGCTTTGGAAAGACTTCTCCGTCTTCTTCATGCACAGGAACTCCAATCATGACGGGACTACCGCACAAGAACACATGCGTGTTGGCAGGATCCGGATCCCAGCCAATTCGGTCCGACATCGTGTTGGACGAGAATACGTCCTGAAGATAGCGCTTTCCAACGAAGTCCGCCCTGTTGACATCTGTGTTTTCCTCTTCACGGGTAGTCAACGGAACATATCGATAGTTTGAGAAGTAGCTTTCAAGCAGACGATGTGCAGCGAGATACCCCAAGTCCCGTCGATATCTGACGCTCACGATGGATGCAATCTTTCCGTGATGGTGCCGACCAATAAGCTCAGCAACCATGGCATTGTGCGGTGCCTCACCGGTCCCAGTTGCGGCAAAAACAATATTGTCGGTGGACTCGATGGATTCCAGCGTGTACCGACCATGTGTTTTTGGATCTACAAAGATTCTGCTACCTGGCCTCAGGTTGAACAGACGTGGTGTCAGTGACGGCGGTGTGTCAAACGGCTTTCGAACCAGAGTAATGTAGAATTCCAGAAAGTCACAATCTTTCTGAGCAAGCAGTTCCCGGCTGTCATCAAGAATTGAATGGCCGATTGAATACGCACGACGAATCAAATGCGATGATGTTGGCTCCACACAACAGATTCCGTCGATACGTGGCTCGGCTGTCCGCAGGCCCAGCGTTGTGTATTGACCCGGCTGAAACGTTGAAACCCCGCCGTCGGGGCGGACCCTGAGAATCATCAGGGCATCATGCACGTACCGCGTTTCGATAACGACGGCATTGTAATCCTGCCCGGCGTCGCTCATTGTCACCAACTTTCCTGACTGCTGTCAGCTTTCTTATCCGGTGATGATTGCAGCGTGCGCTGATGTTCCCGTTCAGAGTTGATCTCGTGAGATTCCGAACCTGTCTTCGAACGTGGCACGCCAGTCTTATTTGAGTCCGACCGGACTTTGCATTGACCGCTCATTCAGGTCTGCACGCCAAACTTTGGCAGTACCCAATAATTCAGGACAAACCATGTGACAATAACGGCGAATGGAACCCAGAGTTCGTTCATCAAAAAGCTCCCGTTTCTGTTATGAATTCTCGTTGACACATCTACATTGCTCTTCTCTTCACGAGTTCGTTCATTCCGATGTCTGATCAGCACATTTTGTACCGACGAGGCAGTTTTCGCAATCGCTTATGGGATCCCAGAATCTCCGATCAATCCCCGGAAGTTCATGCAGAGTACCGGACTCGGCGTTAAGGTTCGGAATCTTTTGAAGGGGCTCGACAAGACTGATATTTCAGAACTGCAGTCCCGTGAAAAAAAGTTTCGCCGGGCAACAGGAATCGTATTTGAATGTGGACAGTGAGCAGTTGCTGCTGAATACATGCAGGCGGTGCTACGCATCCCTTTTCACCGACCGGGCAATCTCCTACCGGGAGGACAAGGGGTTCGATCATTTCGACCTTGCGCTGTCGATGGGCGTGCAAACGATGGTCCGGTCAGATTCAGGTATGTCGGGCGTCATGTTTTCCATTGACACGGAAACTGGATTCTCTGATGCCGTGTTGATTACGGCGGCATACGGACTTGGTGAGAACGTGGTTCAGGGAGCCGTCAATCCAGATGAGTATTATGTCTTCAAACCGACTCTCAAGTCGGGGTTTCGGCCAATCCTCCGGAAACGCATGGTTGTTCAGGCTCGTCCGGAAACCATTCAGGCCACACGAAACCAGACCGTGATGGAAACCTATCACATGAAAGAAAGCGGTCCAAAACTAGTCACCGGGCGCGCGGTGGGTGAGCGGATCGGGCACGGTACTGTGCGAATTGTACGCGGCGTCCAGGATCTCCAGGGATTCCAGAATGGCGATGTTCTGGTATCTGACAAGACGGATCCGGACCGGGAACCGACGATGAAGAAGGATGCGGCCATCGTCACCAATCGAGGGGGACGGACTTGCCATGCGGCAATTGTGAGTCGCGAACTTGGACTTCCTGCAGTGGTGGGTGCGGTCGATGCCACAAGCGTGCTGAAGAACGCGGCAGCATTCTACCCGAAACCAGTGATCCTGCGTTGTAGTGACTTCAAGACCAACGAATATGCGAATCTGCTCGGGGGATCGGACTATGAGCCGACCGAAGAAAACCCGATGATCGGTTTTCGAGGCGCGTCGCGCTATTATGACGAACGCTATGCAGATTGTTTTGCGCTGGAGTGCGAAGCAATCCGGCGTGTCCGTGAAGATATGGGGCTGACCAATCTGAAGGTGATGATTCCATTCTGCCGAACGCCCGAAGAAGGTCGTCGCGTCATCGCAGAAATGGATCACCACGGGCTCTGTGCCGGCGAGAATGAACTGGAAATCTATGTGATGTGTGAAATCCCCAGTAATGTTATTTGCGCAGACCAGTTTGCCGAAATCTTCGACGGGTTCTCAATCGGTTCAAACGATTTGACTCAGCTTACGCTGGGTGTCGATCGCGATTCAGAAATCGTTTCACATATCTTCGACGAACGAAACGATGCGGTCAAACGCATGATCACGCAGGTGATCAGGACGGCGAAAGCAACCGGCACCAAAATCGGTATCTGCGGTCAAGCTCCCCGCGACTATCCAGAATTCGCGGAGTTCCTCGTCCAGGAAGGCATTGACAGTATCTCGCTGAATCCGGATACCGTCGTTAAGACGACGATGTGCATTCTGGAAGCGGAGCGAGCATTGAAGTCGGAAGAG
>Ga0105048_10010194_pt1 | contig 14904 bp, 13 predicted proteins | sample MAT05_FD_78382 | JGI IMG/M metagenome (GOLD analysis project Ga0105048, IMG submission 78382) | Freshwater microbial communities from Lake Fryxell liftoff mats and glacier meltwater in Antarctica - MAT-05 | ecosystem: Environmental > Aquatic > Freshwater > Ice > Liftoff microbial mat | place... | reverse complement strand
GGTGGTGCAGCGCTTTTCGATGGCACGCCGGCACCGTTTGATCCGGCTCTGTCAGCGTGAAACGCGGGGAATCGTGCGCAGTGGTCCCTTCGCGGGGACGATCTACGCTCACGACAGCATCTCCGGCGGCTACGTCGCCAATGTGCTGGGCATTTACGAGCGGGAGTTGCACGGCACGGTCGCCAGACTTGCTCAGTTGGGCATCCGACAGGTGCTCAATATCGGCGCAGGGGACGGTTACTACGCCGTCGGCCTCGCGCGCATGTTTCCCGACTTGCGGGTCATCGCGTTTGAGATGGAACCGCGCGGACGAGAGTTCGTCCGGGAGATGGCGGAGCGCAATGGCGTGCTCTCGCAGATCGAGATTCGCGGCCAGTGCGGAGTGGCCGAATTGCGCGATGCTCTCATCGCGCCACGGGAGACGCTCGTCTGGTGCGACGTGGAAGGCTATGAGGATGTGCTCATGGATCCGGGCGAAGCCGCCGCTTTGCGCGACGCATGGGTGCTGGTCGAACTGCACGATGGCAAGAATCCCGGCGTTTCCGACAGAGTCCGCAACCGGTTTAATGCGACCCATTCCATTGAAACGATCTGGCAGCAGGCGCGGACGGCGTCCGACTTTCCATTCTCAACGAGCTACACACGAAGTTTGACTCCGGAGCAATTGGCCGCTGCAGTGGACGAGTGCCGCCCAGTGCTGCCCGGGGTCACGCCGATGAGTTGGTTCTGGATGACGCCCAATGCGCGGTAACCAACTCTCGAAAACCGTGGGCGGTCGGACACGATCAATACTCCAGCAATGAGCATCCCCAGGAAACTGATCCGCAACGCGAAGGCGATCCTGACGAATCCCGCGATGGCCTCCGCCTATGCCGGTTGGCTGGCCGGGCGACTCCGCGGATCGACGACGGTGACGACCAGCTTCGGCGCTCGACTCTCCGGGTTTGAAAACTTCTCAAACTACTGGGGGACGATCTGCAAGATTCCGAGCGCCGAACAGTTTGAATTCGTGGCCTCTTTCCTGAAGACAGGGAGTGCCGTGTGCTTTGATATCGGCGCCAACATCGGTTCTTTCGCCGTCATCCTGGGCAAGCGCCTGCCGGACTGTTTGATTCATGCGTTCGAACCTGCCCCGAACACATTTTCCATTCTCCAGTCCAATGTCCGGCTGAACTGCCTCTCGAATGTGCATGCCCACCAATTGGCCATCGCCGGGAAGGATGGAACTGTCCGGTTCTCCAACGATCCGAGGATCTCGCAGCGAAACCACATTGTCTCCGCCGCGGAAGCTGCGATCGCAAGTTGCGATGTTCCCGCCGTAGCGCTGGACTCGTTCTGCGAGACCCACCGCATCGAGCGGATCGGGTTCGTGAAAGTGGACTGCGAAGGAGTGGAACCTCTGGTCTTGCGAGGGGCGCGGGGACTTCTCGCGCAACAGCGAATCGGAGCCATGCTGGTCGAAGTTTGCCCGCGGAATCTCCGGGATTTCGAGTTCTCGATTGATGATTTGCTGGCGGCGGCGGACGGCCTTCCCTACGCGTTCCATCGCGTCAACGACGGGGGTGGAGTCGGCGAACGCGTCACCGCCCGCGAGATGGGTGCGTTTCATTCCGAAGACGTGTTGTTCCTCCCATGCTGAAGGCCAATCCAAACGACCGATGAGTGCAAGTTACAAAGATTACGGCTGGAGAAGCGCGGCGGCGTCCCACATGCACGCGCACTTCATGCCGCACCTTCTGGAACTGGCGGGCGAACTTCCCGCCGGCGCGAGAGTCCTGGATGTGGGTTGCGGCAACGGCTTCACTTCCGGGGAATTCCTCAAGCGCGGATGCTGTGTGGTCGGCATCGACCTCAGCGCACAAGGAATTGCCATCGCGCGCCAGACTTACCCCGAGGGACGTTTCGAGAATCTGCCCGCGGACGCGCGTCTCCTGGAGACCCTGAACGAACCGCCGTTCGATCTGATCGTCAGCACCGAAGTCGTCGAGCATCTTTACGATCCGCGGAGTTACGCGCGCGGATGTTTCGCAGCCCTGAAGCCCGGAGGAAAATTCATCTGCACCACTCCCTATCACGGCTATTTGAAAAATCTCACCCTCGCACTCGCCGGCAAATGGGACGCCCACGCCAACCCGCTGTGGGACGGCGGCCACATCAAGCTGTGGAGCCGCCGGACACTCACGCGGCTGCTGACCGAGACGGGCTTTCAGAATATCCAATTCCGCGGCGCCGGTCGCCTGCCGTTCCTCTGGATGACAATGGTGATGTCCGGCGACATACCCAAATGAACAAGGCGATCGCATCAAAACCCGAATGTGGAGGCGGCTCCGTCCCGCGTCAGCCGCCTCTCACTTCCGCAGGCAGACGCGGTGCGCAGCTTGCCCGCGGGCCTCTCCCTCCGCGCCGCCGCTCTCCGCGGATGCGGGAGGCGGCACGTCCGGAGGACAGAGCCGCCTCTACATCACAGGGACATCGCGCGCTGAGTTTCGATTTGATTGCCCTGCTCCCATGAATCAGCGCTTGGCAGCGGGGATGAGCGGTGCAAGATCGACAACGCACTTGCCCAACCCCACGATGCGCCATCCATTGGAAGCATGAGACCAGTCGCTGAACTCACCAAAGACTGTCTGGAACTGCCATCCGCCGATCGCATGAAGCTGGCGCGCGTTCTTCTCGATGCGACGGAACTGGATCCCGGTTCGCAGGCCGAAGTCGATGCCTTCTGGGAGGAGGAAATCCAGGCTCGGATCGTAGCGATCAAAAATGGCACGGCTCAAACGAAGACTGCAGCCGAAGTGTTCGACGATCTTGACCGGCGGCATCCCGGATGATCGTGCGAATTCTCCGCGAAGCGGAGGCGGAACTGGTTGACGCCATCGCTCGCTACGAATTGATGGAGGCTGGCTTGGGTGTGCGGCTGAAATCGGAGATCCGGAAGATGGCAGCGTGGATTGGAGAGCATCCGGAGTTACCTCGCATCCGTGCGCATGGCTACCGGCGGGCGAATCTGAAAGTGTTTCCCTATTATTTACCTTACGTGGTTTGGAACGGGACCGTCTGGATCCTCGCGGTGGCGCATGGCGCGCAGCGCCCGGAATATTGGATCGATCGCAGTCCCAGCACCCGCTGAACGTCCTTCGCCGTCCCGAAAGAATGACTCAGCATTCATCCACCCATCTCCGCGACTCACCGCCCGGAAGCGCGCCCACCAACCTCCGCGTCGTGACCTCCGGGCCGAGCCACTTCTTCGGCTTCCACGACCTGACACCGTGGAATGCGCACACTGATGAACTGGTCTGCTTGCGCACCGCCGCGGCTGAGGATCATGTGCCGACTCATCTGGACGAAGCGGAGGTGGTGGTGATCGCTGAGGCGGATGGCTCGGAGACGGTCGTGGGCCGGACGTGCGCCTGGAACTGGCAGAAGGGCGCGCGCCAGCGCTGGCTGCCAGCTCTGGGGCGGCGGGTCATCGCTTACAACGCAGCCAATGCCACCGGGTTTGAGTGCCGCATCGCCGATCTCGATTCCGGCGCCGAACGCATCCTGCCGCACGCGCTCTACGACATCTGCGATCACGCCGGCTTCGGATTGACCCTCAATTTTCACCGCCTCGTCCACTGCCAGCCGGGCTACGGCTACGAGCATTCAACACTCAACACTCAACACTCAACACTCAACTACGCCACCGACGGCATCTTTCGCGTCGATCTTCTCACCGGTGAATCCCGCTTGATTCTCAGCCTCGCGGATTTCCTCCGCGACCGGGATCTCGACCCATCGCTCGGCGAGCACTACTTCACCCACCTCCAGATTTCGCCCGATGGCCGCCGTTGCGTCTTCATGCATCGCTGCTTTCTGCGCAGCGGCGGTTTGGTGAACCAATTCGTCGTCGCAAATACCGATGGCTCCAGTTTCCGCGTGCTGCTTGATGACAAGATGAGCCACTTCGATTGGGCGGATCGCGATCACGTCTTTGTTTGGTGCCGGAAAAATAGCGCGATTAAGAAGCTCAAGGAATCGAAGTTTCTCGCCGTGGCGCGAGTGCTCTACCGGCTCTCGCGCAAGATCCGGATGAACGCCGTGCGGCAGGGTCTTTACAATGAGTCGTTCCGATTGATCGACGTGAACACGGGTGCGAGTGCGGCCGTGGGCAAGGGCGTCCTCTCGGAAGACGGGCACCCACAAGTGAATCCGAAACATCCCGGACTTTGGATCAACGACACCTATCCCAATCCGCAGCACGTGCAGACGCTGATGCTCTACCATCAGCCCACGAACCGCCGTCTCGATCTGCTGCGTTTTTCCACTCAACCCTCGATTCAAGAGACCTGCTGGCGCTGCGACTTCCATCCCCGCTGGCATCCCGGCGGGGAACGCGTCTGCGTGGATTCCGCGCATCTCGGGCGGCGGCAACTCTGCGTCCTTGAGGTGACCGAAGAGGTGGCCCAATTGGTTGGCCGTCCGTGACTTAACTTTCATTCTTCCAGTTGCACGTATGCGTCTATACGCCGCTCAACCGGCTGGCCATCCCGAGTGGCGCGCCGCGCCACATCATCGAGGTGGTGGGTGCTTTGCTACGCGACCCATCGCTGCGCGTCAGCTTCTTCGCCAATGCGGCGGAGGCCGGGAAGTACCTGCCCACACAAGGTCCCGTCTGGACGAGTGCGCCACGCGTCACCTTTCCCCAATCGGTGGCCCAGATGTCCCGACGCTGGGGACTGTTCAACCGTCCGAACTTCGAAACGATGGGGGGCCAAGCCGACTGGCTCTACCTTCCGGCCGATGCCTACGTCCCGGCCGCCCACGCGAAACTGGCCGTGACCGTGCATGACGTCTATAAACTGGAGGCTCCACCCCCAGGCGAGGATCGGCTCGCGCATTACCGGGCCCGGCTGCGGCATTGGGTCGTTTATCGCCGGGTCGCGGCGCGGGCGGATGTGGTACTCACGGTCTCACAGTTTTCCGCCGATCGGATCATGCATCACCTGGGCCTCCCCGCAGCTCGCATCCACATCGTGCGCAATGGGGTGAGCCCGGCCTTTTTCCGACCGGAGCCGGGCCTCTGGCCGGAGTTGCGCACCACGCTCGGGCTTTCCGAAGGGGAGCCATTCTTTGTCTATGCGGGCGGCTTGAAGCCCAAAAAAAATGGCCCTGGCATCATCGCGGCGTGGAAGATTTTTGAGGCGCGCCGGAAGGAGGGGCGGCTCGTCGTGCTCGGCCATCACGATGAGAAAACGCTCGCCACGGCCCGGCGCGAATTGCAGCGGGCGGTGTTTCCCGATCGACTGGACGATGGGCGCATGGCCACCTTGCTGGCCCATGCGCGCGCGCTTTTCTTCCCGTCATTTTACGAAGGGTTCGGCATCCCTGTTGTCGAGGCGATGGCTGCCGGGACGCTCGTGGTCGTTTCGGAGATCCCGGCCCTGCGCGAACTCGCGGGTGAACTCGGCTTTTACGTGAATCCCCATGACCCGCAGGATATGGCCGCCGGGCTCGATCGATCGCTGCAAGCCGGCGCAGAACGCCCGGACCGCCTCGCCGCAGGGCGACGCCGGGCCGCTGACTACACTTGGGACGAGGTGGTCCGGCGCGTGCGGGCGTGTTTCTCATGAGCATCACCCACCAGGATCTTCACCTCCCCGAATCGGCCGCTCGCAACCCGACCAAGTTGTGATGGATTTAAGATTCGCCGTCATTCACTTGGGCGCCCGTTTGCATTACGCGGTCCCAGCCGTGTTGGAGCGAGCCGGGTTATTGCAGACGCTCTACACCGATGCAAACGCCGAGAGCTTAGGCGCGCGCTGCCTGCGTCCGTTCACAGCTTTGCGGGGCGGGCAGGGTATCCGCCGATGGCTCTCGCGGCAGATCCCCGCATCGATCCCGCGCGGCAAGGTGCGATCGTGGATCTATCCGAGTCTGCAACAGGAATGGTTTAGTCGCGCCCACCGAACGCGGCGCAAGCAGGCGCAATTTTATTTCGAGAAATCCATCGGCGGAAACTGGCTCGCCCGGCGCGCCATCGCCGAGAACTTCGGCGGCGCCAACGCGCTCTATGTCCACCCATGTTCCTCCACCGAAGCCGTCCGTGAGGCCAGGCGACGTGGGATGTTCGTGGTGCTCGAGGCCATTTCTCATCCATTCAATATGCAGGTGCAGAAAGAGGAGTACGACCGTTTGCAACTGACCCCGACGGAGGGGATGGATTGCATCCAGGAGAACATCCGTTTCTTCGCCGAAGAGGCCTCGGAAGCAGACATGATACTCGCCGCGTCGGAATATGTGAAGAGAGGGCTGTTGGATTTGGGGATCGCACGGGAACGAATCGCGGTCGTGCCTTACGGGTTGGACACGGACTTTATCTCCGAGGATCCCGAACCTGTGCCGGGCCGAATCCTCTTTGTCGGAACCATTGATGCCCACAAAGGGTTGGCTTACTACGCAGAGGCGGCACGCATGTTGCAGGCGGAAGGGTTCAAGGGTGAGTTCCGAACGATTGGTCCGTTGAGCGCGCCGGATGTGCCGAACGATCCGGCGTTTCATGGGCTGGACTACGTCGGCCAGGTGCCGCGCTCCGAGGTGAAGCGGGAGTTTGCCAGTGCGGATGTTTTTGCCTTTCCCACCCTGACCGACGGCTTTGGCATCGTCTTGCTCGAAGCCTTGTTTGCAGGCTTGCCCATCGTCTGCACGCCAAACTGTGGAGACGTGGTGCGGGACGGGTTCAATGGCCGGGTGGTTCCGTCGCGCGATGCCGCGGCGCTGGCTGGAGCCATCCGTGAAATCGTCTCCAACCGTGAAATGCGGGCGCAGATGAGCCAAAACGCACTGGCGCGAAAGAAAGAATTCACCCTCGCCGCCTACGAGCAGAAACTCGTTGCCGCACTCCACGAGCACGCGGCTCGACGGAAACATTGAGCTTCTTGCCGGCGACTCCCAGGATTCCCCGGGATTCGCAGCCCAGCACCGACACCGTCAGCATCCTATGAATAAGCAGTCCCTTTCATCACCCGCGCATCCCGCGGCACCCCCGGGCTCGCAGAGCCTCGTGCGATCTTGGCTCGGGGCCGCATCGATGGCCTGGAAGACCGCAAACGACCGGTGGTTGAACATCGAAACGGTCAACGCACCCATTCGGCCGGCGACCTCGATGCACAACCCGGCGACCAAACATCAGGACAACTTTGCCTTCGCCAGTGTGGACTATTGGGATCTCCGGAGAATCCTTCACCGGGTCGCTCCATCCGCGCAGGACGTCGTCTTCGAGATTGGCGCCGGGTTGGGGCGCGCCGCCTGTCTGTTCGCACGGTATCCGATCCGGAAAGTAGTGGCCATCGAACTCAACCCCGTCCTCTGTGAACACCTGGCGCGAAACGCCCGAACCTTGCGGGGTCGCCGCTGCCAGATTGAGATTCGCAGCGAAGATGCAGTGCAGACTCGATTCGACGATGGCACAATCTTCTTTCTCTATAATCCTTTCGGACCCGACACCCTCCGGGATGTCCTTGCGAATGTCCGGAGTTCCCAGCTCGCGGTTCCGCGGCCAGTGCAACTGGTCTATGTGAACCCGCAAGCTGGCCATCGCGCAGTGTTTTCGCAGCAGGCCTGGCTGTCTGACGCCGGGAGAATGCGAACCTTGCACGGCCTCGACGTATTCTTTTTCCGGACCTCGCGCGGCACTCCGTGAGCACGCTGCTCGACGACCCTATTGAGCTTCATGCCGACGATTTGCAGTATTCACCAGCCCTCGTTCTGGCCGTATCTGGGACTCTTCGACAAGATTGTCCGCAGCGACGTGTTCGTGTTTCTCGACGACGTTCAATTTGTGAAGAACGAATTCAAAAACCGGAACCGCCTGTTCGTGAACTCGGTCAAGTCGCCCCAGCGCACGGAGGTCGCCTGGCTGACCCTGCCGGTGCGGCAGGAGGCGATGCTCCAAACCATCCGCGAGACCCGGCTGACGCTGGTGCCGCAGACCATCCGCAAGCATCTGGCCTTGCTCAGCCAGGCCTATTCCCGCGCGCCTGCCTTCGCCGAGGTGTGGCCGCTGGTGGAGCGATTATATCGGTCCCATGAGCGGGACGACGTGAGTCTGGCAGACATCAATGAGGGGCTGACTCGACTCGTGGTCGAGTGGCTCGGGGTAACGACGGTATTGCCGGATGCCTCCTCCCGGATTGCCGGGCTGTCCAGCGACCCGACCCAACGTCTGATCGACATCTGCAAGCATGTCGGAGCGGATACCTATCTCGCGGGGGCGGGCGGACGAAGCTACATGCAGGTCGAGGAGTTCGAGCGGCAAGGCATTCGATTGATCTGGCAGGAGTGGCATCCGGCGCCTTATCGACAAGCCCACTCACCTGAGCTCTTTGTCCCTTACTTGTCCTGCCTGGATCTAATGTTCAACCACGGTTCTGAAGCCAGAAGCTGCTTCAAGTCCACCTGCCATGTTCACTAATTCCAAAATCTGCGTGATCTCGGCCCATCCGGACGATTGGGAGATCGGCATGGGACAGTTTCTCATCGAGCTATTGAATCCGGCGCGGGCCAACCGTCTGGAAATCTGCGTGGTCACCGACGGTGGGGCCGGCGGCTACACCACGGAGCGGAAGGCGGAGCAACTGGCGGTCACGCGCTCATTGAAGAGGCGCTTCCCAAAGAATTTTCTGGGGCTGCACAAGGACAGCTTCGCCTTTCCCGACACCGAATTGACCTCATCCAAGACGCTCATCACCTATCTCGAACGGGTATGCAACGGGAGCGATTTGGTCTTCACCCACTACCCGGACGATTCGCATCAGGACCATCGCTCGCTGGGCGTGTGCATCCGCCCCGCCTGCCGCACGATCGCGAATGTGGTCTTTTATCAAAGCTACACCGCCCTGAATTTCCAACCGTCGCTGTTTTTCGATTTCACAAGAGCCCAAATGGAATCGGCGCAAGGCAAACTTCACTTGATCATGCTCCATCGCTCCCAAGTGCAGCGCTACAAGGGATCGAACCAGGACTTGATCGAGGACATGTATTCTCTGGCATCTTACAATGGCTTTGTCTGCAAGACTCCCAAGCGGTTCGCCGAAGGGTTTGTGCCATGGAAGCTATCGTTGAACAGGAACGCAGCGCCGGGCGGAAAGATTTGATCGGACTCGCGTACCCGGCGGCATCCACGCTTGGCCGGAACAGAATATCGTGCTCGCCTTCTTTACCATTCTGATCGCCCTCTTCGGAGTCGGCTGCGTGCTCTGGGCGGTCCTAGTCCAGCGGGATGTCTTCCATCCCCTGGCCATCCTGATGCCCATGGTCTTGTACCTGTATGTGTATCTGCCTTACGAGCTGATCTCCGCAGGATTTCTGTCGCAGATCCCGTTCACCGCGGAGCAGTTGGCCCTCGCGCAGGGAATCAATCTGCTGTGCATCCTCGGGCTGGGTGGCGGTTGCATTTGGATGAATCGCGGGCGGCGCGGGAATCGCCGGGGGCTCGAAGGACGCGTTGGCGCGTTGCCGGTGCGGATGCCAGAATCGGGTCTGAGTCTCAGTGCTTTGCTGGCCACGCTTCAGACGCGCATTACCCTCCGCCGCCTCTACCGGCTGGCCATCGTCCTCGGCAGCCTGAGTTCGGTGGCGTTCGTCTTGAACGTCAATAACGTGGGTGGATTGTTTGAAGCCTATTCCGTGGAGAAAGGCGGCGGCACCGCCGAATCCGGATACCAGCGCGATGTGGTTTTCTGGGCCATTCCGGCGATTGCCATACTGGCCTACTGCGGAGCCAACGATGGCATCCGGCGGAGGTATGTCGTGCCCGGACTCATTTTCGCGGCGCCCCTGCTGATTCATGGGCTGCTCGGTGCCCGGCGCGGTCCGACCTTTATGATCATCGCCACCCTGGCGATTTCCTGGTTCCTCGCGCGTGGCCGGCGCCCGAGTCCGGCGCTTTATCTGGGCGGCAGCGCCGCACTGGGACTTCTGCTGCTCGCGATCGTGACCTTCCGCGAGCAGTTCCGCATCGGGTCGCAACTCATGACCTCCACCGGGGAGGCAATCGACGGCATGCTCGAGCAATACGATGAGAACCGACTGAGTTCAATGGAACGCACCCTGGGTGGCAACGAGTGGGTGTACGGAACGAACGTGATGCTGACTTTTGCGGAGCGCGACGACTTCTTCTGGGGTACGCGACTCCTGACCATTCTCTTCATCCGCCCGATCCCGCGCCAGCTCTGGGAGACAAAGTACGAAGATGTGGGCATGGAGCGCTACCTGGTGAACGTCGGTCTGGGCAATGCGGACGAGAATCTGATGTGGACTTCCTATGGCGCGGCGCCGGGTTTTGTGGGGGATCTTTTTGCGGAGTTTTCCTGGGGCGCGATTCTCGCCTCATGGCTCGTCGGCGCGGCGTATGGCCGCGCCTGGCGAGCGGCGGTGGAGGGTGCCGGCCTCGGCCTCATCCTCTATATCCTGCTGGTCGCGGTTTCGCTCTTCTTCGTCATGCAGACGCTGGAGTCATTCCTTTACCGGATGCTGTTCACCTCGGTGCCGGTCCTCATCGGTTGGAAGCTCCTGGCGGCGCGCGTGCCCCAGCTTCCGCTGACGGTGGGCAGTGGCTTGACCGCTCGGCAGCGGGTCGCATGAGGATCGCCGTCCTGACGCCGTGCATCTCGAGGCTTGCGGGTGGAATCTTTGAGATCGAGAGACGGCTGGCGCAGTCGCTCCACTCGCTTCCTGAGACGTCGGTGGAGGTGTTCGGCGTGGCGGATGGATTTACGGACGCCGATACTTCCCTCTGGGCACCCCTCGCGCCCGTATCGTTCCCGTTTATCGGCCCGGCGTTTTTCCGTTACTCCACCGGCCTCGCGACGGGCTTCGCGGATTGCGCGGCGGACGTCGCTCACCTTCATGCCTTGTGGATGCACACCTCGCTTGTGATCCGGAGTTGGTCACGCAGACGGCGGCGTCCTTACGTGACGACTTTGCATGGCATGCTGGATCCGTGGGCGGTGAAAAATGCGCGCTGGAAGAAGCAACTCAGCGCGTGGCTTTATGAACGCGACTGCCTCGAACGCGCGGCCTGTCTTCAAGCCAATAGCGAAGCCGAACTCGCTTCCGCGCGGGCGTTTGGCCTACACAATCCCATTTGCATCATCCCGAACGGCGTCGATCTCCCCGCAGGCCTTCCCGACGCCCCTCCTTGGAAAGGGACGGTGGATCCAGGGCGCAGAGTCTTGCTTTATCTCGGGCGGCTGCATCCAAAGAAGGGGCTCCCCGCGCTGCTCCGGGCGTGGGCGACTGTGGGCATGCGCGAACAGTGGGTGCTGGCCATTGCCGGCTGGGACCAAGGAGGCCACGAAGGCGAGTTGATGGCGCTCTGTGACAAACTCGGTCTGGACCGCGCAGGGCTCCGGGCACCCATCAATCCGGGATCTACCGCCTCTCCCTCCGTGGTATTTCTCGGTCCTCAATACGGCCCCGCAAAGGACGCCTGCTTTGCCGCGTGCGAGGCGTTTGTCCTGCCCTCCTTGAGCGAAGGTCTGCCGATGGCGGTGCTCGAAGCGTGGGCCAACCGCAAACCAGTATTGATGACGCCGGAATGTAACCTGCCTGAAGGCTTCGCCACAGGCGCAGCGCTCGAGGCCCAATCGGAAGAGCAAAGCCTCGCGACGGGGCTCCGCGAGTTGCTGGGCGCGTCCGATTCCGAACGGCGGAACATGGGGACGCGCGGTCTCAATCTGGTCCGCGAGCGCTTCACCTGGGATCGCGTCGCGGAGCAGATGCATGCGGTCTATCGATGGGTCATCGGAGGCGGGGAACGCCCAGCCCACGTCTTTGCCGGTCAAACCCCTGGTCGCAGCCCGACCACAAGAATCTCAGCGAACCACTCCAAGTAACCATGTCCGTCATCCTAGGCATCAATGCATTTCACGCAGACTCCGCGGCCTGCCTCGTCGTCGATGGGGAACTAAAAGCCGCGGTCGCCGAGGAGCGGCTGGGCGAGCGGCGGAAACACAGCCCGGTCTTTCCAGCGAACGCCATCCGCACGGTGCTGCGGATGGGTGGGGTCCAATTGCGGGACGTGACCCATGTGGCCATCGCCCGCGATACCCGGGCCAATATGGCCTCCAAGGCGGCGTATGTGCTCGGGCGTCCGGTCAAGTCGATGGCTGCGGTGTGGGAACATTTGAGCCGCAACAAACGGACCGGCAACACCTTCACCCAACTGGCGGAGATCTGTGGAGAACCGGCGGCGCACGCCCGGTTTGAGTTAGTGCCCGTCGAACATCATCTGGCGCATATCGCCAGCGCCTACTATCTCTCGCCCTTCGAGTCGCTCACGGCGGCGCTGTCTTATGATGCCTCGGGCGACTTCGCGAGCATGATGGCAGCGCGGTGCGAAGGCACCAGGATCGAGGTGCTCGATCGGGTCGTGCTCCCGCACAGCCTTGGATTTTTCTATACGGCGCTCTGTCAGTTCATCGGCTTCGATGAGTTCGGCGAGGAGTACAAGGTGATGGGTCTGGCACCTTATGGGGAGGATCGGCACCCGGACCTGATGCGGAAGATCCTCAAGTTACCGGAGGACGGATGGTTTGAATTGGCGAAAGGGTATTTCGGGATGCATGAGGGCGGGCAGAGTGGCGAACTCGACGAACGCGGGCATCTCGTCTCGGGCCGCATGTTTACCCAGCGGCTGGTCCGGGAACTCGGCCAGCCACGGAAGCGCGCGGAACCTTTGACCCAGCGCGAGAAAGACATCGCCCGCTCGTGCCAGGTGCGGTTCGAGGAGGCGGCGGTGCATTGTCTCCGGCGGCTGCATCGTCTGGTGCCGACCGAACAATTCGCGATGGCGGGCGGGTGCGCGCTGAACGGGGTCGCGAATGCGCGCATCCTCCGCGACACCCCCTTTAAGACTCCCTATCTCCAGTGCGCCTCGTCGGACGACGGGACATGCCTCGGCGCCGCCTACTGGTGCTACCACAATGTCTGTGGCGGCACCCAGCGCTTCCACATGGGGCACGGCTATTGGGGCCCGGAGTATGGGGACGCGGAGACGGCAGCGGTCGCCGGGCAGAGCGGCCTGCCGGTCGAGCGCCTCGAAGGCGACCGACTGCTCGATCGCGTGACGGACTTACTCCGCGCCGGGAAGGTCGTCGGCTGGTATCAGGGCCGCAGCGAGTGGGGGCCGCGCGCGCTCGGCAACCGTTCCATCCTCGCCGACCCCACCCACCCGCAGATGAAGGAGATCATCAACGCCAAGATCAAGCGGCGGGAGTCCTTTCGCCCCTTCGCCCCGAGCGTGCTCGCGGAGAAGGCGGGCGAGTACTTTGAGCAGGCGGTGATGAGCCCATTTATGATGCACGTCGTCAAATTCCGCCCGGAGTGGCGCGAGCGCCTGCCCGCCGTGGTCCATGTCGATGGCACCGGACGCCTGCAAACCGTGAGCCGCGAAGAGAATCCCGCGTACCACGGGCTCATCCAGCGTTTCGCGGAGAAATCCGGTGTCGGCATCGTGCTCAATACCAGCTTCAACGAAAACGAACCGATCGTGGACACCCCTCAGCAGGCGCTCGATTGCTTCCTGCGCACCGACATGGATGCGCTGTGCCTGGGTGGCTATCTGATGGTCAAACCGGCGACCGGCGTGGGGTGACCACGTGTGCGGACGTGGGCTCGGGGTTCCAATCTTGCGTGGGGGAACAAATCGTGGGAGTTACGAAACTGCTTTTATCCCGACTGCTCTGACCATGTGGAATTCGTATCGTCGCCGACCCTTTTACCGCCGCCCGATCTTTTGGATCCCGATGGCTCTGGTCGCGAGCGTGCTTTTCTCGGCGTTTGTCTGGCTGTGGACGGAGAAGTCGGGGTGGGAGGAACAGGCTTCGGCCTTTGACTACGGGCGGCTGAGCGAGATGGAATCGGCGAGCGTGATCTACGATCGCGGCGGGACGGTGCTCGGGCGCATCTTCATCCAAAATCGCGACAAGGTGCCGCTCGACCGGATCTCGCCGGAGCTGCTCCGGGCGGTGGTGGCGGCGGAAGACACGCGGTTTTACCAGCACTCGGGCGTCGATTACGTGGGCATCGCGCGGGCGATGGTGGCGAACTTCAAGGCGGGCCGGACGCGGCAGGGGGCGAGCACGCTCACGCAGCAGCTCGCGCGCAATTCCTTCCCGGAGGAACTGCCGAGCACCGATCGCGGCTACCAGCGCAAGCTGCGCGAAATCTTCGTGGCCCGGGAGATCGAGAAGCGCTACGACAAGCCGAAGATCCTCGAGCTGTACCTAAACCGGGTCTTTTTCGGCTCGGGCTTCTACGGGGTGGAGGCGGCGGCGCGCGGCTACTTTGGCAAGCGGGCGATCGATCTGAATCTCTCCGAGGCGGCGACCCTTGCGGGCATGCTGAAGAGCCCGAACAATCTCGCGCCGTGGAAAAACCGCCAGGCCTGTCTGGACCAGCGCAATGGGGTGCTGAAGCGGATGCTGGAGCTGGGCAACATCACCAGGGAGGAGTTCGACACGAACGTGGCGCAGGAGCTTTTCATCAAGAATCGGCAGCAGATCCACCAGGAGTCCTACGCACTGAGCACCGTGGCGCGGCAGGTCATCGAACTCTTTGGGCGCGACTCGGCGGTGAGCGACGGTCTGCGCATCTACACCACGCTCGACGGCGAGCTGCAAAAGAAGGCCGAGCAGGCGCTGCGCGATCAGCTCACGGCGATCGAGCGGCGCGACGGTTTCGAGGCGCCCACCTATGCGGAGTACGATCAGCAGTTCCGCGTGCGCCAGCGCAAGCTCGCCGCGCCGGACGCGGGGGAAGTGCCGCCGCTCGCGCCGCCGGAGTATCTGCAAGGGGCGATCGTCGCCCTGGAAAACGCCACCGGGGGCATCCTGACTCTGGTCGGCGGACGCGACTTTCAGC
>Ga0105048_10010190_pt1 | contig 14907 bp, 10 predicted proteins | sample MAT05_FD_78382 | JGI IMG/M metagenome (GOLD analysis project Ga0105048, IMG submission 78382) | Freshwater microbial communities from Lake Fryxell liftoff mats and glacier meltwater in Antarctica - MAT-05 | ecosystem: Environmental > Aquatic > Freshwater > Ice > Liftoff microbial mat | place... | reverse complement strand
CTTCGTTCCCAAAACCGTTTCCCCGCCCCGTGGATGAAGTCGCTCTGCTGCTTTACGCGAGCGCGGTTGAGGACGTTTTTCGCGATGACGTAGCGGAACTCACCCTTTGGCCCGATGATCACGGTCGCGCCGCCAAAGGTATCGAAGGTGCCGCGCGGATCGCGCACGGTGCGGCGTTGCGTGACCTCGGCCACCAGATCGAAAACCACCTGACCATCCGGGCCGATGCGGCGGGAACTGCGGATCGACTGGATGCGCGGCAGTTGCACGGTGTCGCCGTCGAGGTCCGGGTCATCCGCCCGCGCGAGGCCAAAGTGCGCGAGGTGTTCCGGGCGGCCGAGGACCGCGCCGAGAGCGCGCGCCTGGCGGAGCAGTTCGTCCGGCCCGGCGGGTGCCGCGGGATCACCCGCGAACTGGAGTTTGGCGAAGCTCAAATCCGGGATGCGCTCGACCATGAGTTCGGGCTTTTGCCAGCGCAGACTGTCTTCCGAGAGGCTGGTCACATTCGGCGGGTAGATGCCGCGGACGCGAAAGGCGTCGATCAGCGCCTCGCGGTAACCCCACGGATCGTCGGGCACGAGGTCGTGATCCGCGGTGATCAGCGCGCGAAGGTATTCGCCGAGGTCGATATCCACCGGCGGGCAGTAGTCGATCGCGCGGATGCAAATGGCGAGGAAGTGTCCAGCTAGCTTGCTCGCCTGCTCGCCGAGGATGTCCTGCAGATCGACCGGCGCCTGGCCCGGCGGCAGTCGCCCGGTGCCGTTGCTCGCGAGGCGAATATAGCGCTCGACCTTCCGTTTGAAGATCGCCATCCACGCTTCGAAGATCGCCTGCACCAGAATCTCGCCGAGCGCGTGGGCCTCGAGCGAGGGATGATAACGCTCCGGCTCATGCTCCTCATCGGCCATCTTCTCGAAAGCGGTGCGCAAGGGCTCCGTCGAACCTCGGCTTTGGGCAAACTGATGGGCGATTCCCGTCAGCAGGCTGGCGTCCTCGATCCGACCCTCGGAGCGGCGAATCGCGGCCTGCACCACTTTGCGGTGGCTGAAGTGCTGAAAGACCGCCACGAGGTCCGCGAAACCTTCGTGAAAGCCGAGCACGTCCGGCCCGCTCGGCTGGCAGAAATGCGCCCGCAACCCATCGAGCAGCGCATGCGTGACCTCGTGCGCGACGATGTCGTGCGAGAGGCATGTGAAGACGACGCCGCCCGGCGGGGTGCGACCGACCGGCTTGTCCTCGGCGGCAAAGTAGCCAAAGCACAACTCGCCGGTTGCCCGATCGTAGAAGGCGTTCTGACCTTCAAAGGCGTGCGGACGAATGCGCAGGCGCGTTGGGCCTTTCTCCTCGCCAGGCTGCGGATCGAAGTCCCAATTCACATGGCGGCCGAGCGCTTCACGGAAGGTCTGATAGACCGTCGAGCACACCGCATAGACCATCTGCTGATGGAAGAGCGGGTTGGTCGTCGAGGGGCTGTGGCCATTGCGCAAAAGGACGGAGTGCTCTTCGAGATCCGCGCGGCCCCAGTGGGTTTTTTGCCCCGCGTCGAAGTCGTCCACTTTGAAGACCGCGCCGACCGGTCCCGGCTGGAGCGGCTCGTACGGCACCAGCACTTCGGCGACGGCGCCGTCGAGTTTGGAGACGGCGGGATCGAGGCTGAAGATTTGCAACGGTCGATGCACCGGGTCGTCCGGCTGGCGATCGTAGGGCCGGCCCTGCGCGGCGCGCGGGACGCTTTCGCCGATGGTGAAGTCGCGCCCCTCGACCGCGTTTTTAAGATCCGCATCCATGGGCTAACCGCGCACGAGGCGGGCGGCGTCTTCGAGCAGGCGGGCGAGATCTTCGCGGGGTGCCGCGGGGGTGCCGGCCGCGCTCCCAATGCTGCGGCTGCCAGCCGCCGCGGGCGCGAGAAGCGGGCGGGCGCGCAGCGCCGCGGCGCAGTGCAGCTCGGGGTTCTGGCTCGGGTTTGGACCGAAGGCTCCGATCACGCGGGTCTGGAAATCGGCATTCGTCAGACCGCCGATCCCGGCCGCGAGGACGCGCGTGGCGTGTGTGGTGAAGTGGCCGTGCCCGTCGCTCTCGAGCGCGACTTCCCGCGAGCGGCAGGCGCAGAAGAGAATCTCCCGTGCCTGATCGTAAGCCCCGCGGGAGGCCACGGCGCGGGTGCCGCCGAGCGTTGCGCGGAAGGCCGCGTGCGCCGCTTTCATCTCCGGCGTCGCCGTGACGAAGCGCTTCTTCACGTTGCCGCCGGTCGCGCCCGGCATGGGCGTGCCGAGGGCGAAACGCGTGATCGTCCCGGAGTGGCAGCAGTCGGTGAAGACGGTGACGCTGACGCCGTCCGGGATGGTGTTGAAGATCGCGCCGAGGTCGTCGTCGATGACGAAGTGCCCGCGGTCGAAATCCACCGGACAGAGCGCTTCGTCCAGGCCCGGCGAATCACCGCCGGCTTCGTCGCCGTCGAGGTCGGGGAGCTGCGTGCCGTGGCCGGCAAACTGGAAGGCAAGGATGTCCCCGGCGCGGCTGGAGCGGATCAGATTCGTCAGTTCGGCGACGATCGCGCGGCGCGTCGCCTGCTCATCGAGCAGGAGCGTCGGCACTTCAAAACCAAGCCCGCGGAAGGTCTCGCGCCAGGCCCGCGCATCATTCGCGCAGCCGCCGAGCGGCGCCGTGGGATAGCGGTCGATCCCGACGCACAGGGCGATGCGGTTCCCGCCGCCGGCCGCCGCGACGGGTGCCGACGGCGTGAGGATGGCCGGGGCCGACGGGACAGAAGTCGATGGCCGCAAATACTCCGCGAGCGCCGGGTCGAGATTGCTGAGCGTGGTGACGAGGCTGAGCCCGCGTTCGTCCGTGCCGGTGAAAGGGGTGACCTTCTTGGCGAGGATGCGCTGCGCCACGCTTTCCATCGTCGCCTTGTCGTTGTTGAAACCGCCGTGCGTCCGCGAGGTCGTCGCCGAGCGTCCGGTCGTTTCTTTCGAGACCGACCAGATCACTTCGCCGCCGGCGTTGCCTTGGCGGTCGAGGTCGAAGAGCCGCTTCAGCTTCGCGTTGTCGCGGATGGATTCTTCGAGGCCGAGGATCGGCGTCTTCCGCTCCGGCTCCAGCCCGTAGTAGATCAGGTAGAGGAGCGACTTGCGGTAGATCGAGAAGCAGTTGTCGTCCTCCTCAAAAGCGCGGGCCATCGTGAAGACGCTGAGGTGATCGACGCCCTTGCCTTGGCCGATCTTCTTCAGCAGTAGCTGCTCGAAAGTATCGACCCGGATCGCCGGCGCGAGGAAGTGCATACTGCGGAAACTGGGGACGCCGACTTCGAGCGCCGCCGGGACAAAGTGTGCGTGAAAGATCGATCCGGCGCTGTGACCGACGGCGTGCAACTCGACGCGGTCTTTGTGCGCCTCGCAGAACTCCTTGAGCTTGCGCGCAGCGTAGCGGGCACCACCGTTGGTGTCGGACGCGCGCTCGGCGCTCACTTTCATCCCGGACCAGATCTTCACGCCACCGATGGTGCGCGCGAGCGTTTCGAGCAGGAAGTCGCTCGGCGCAAAGAAGTCGAGCCCGCGCTGGCGGTTGGGCTGAAGGAGTTGGCCGAGCGTTTCCATCAGGCCCGTCTCCCAGACGAAGTGAATCGGATACGCGCCATTTTCCTTCCACCACTCGATCTGCTCGACCGCGGTAAGCAGCCCGCCTTCCTCCGAGGTCAGCCCGCCGTGCGCATAGAAGACGATCGGGAGCTTTCCCTCCTGCTGCGCCGCCCACGCGGGCAGATGATCTTCGAAGATGGCGTCCACATCCGCCTCGCGAGTCTTGAATTTCCCCTCCGACGACAAGCGTCCGAGGTTCAGGTTGATCACGTGGGGCTGGAGTTTTTGCAGCACCTCCGGCGTGAGCTTGTCACTGCCGCCGCGGCTTGCCGGGCCGGCGATCGTGCTGCGGGAATGGGCCTCCTCTTCCCGGTGATCATGCAGGCATCCCTCGGCGTCGGCGTCCGCCGGAGTCGGCGCGACGGGGACGCGCAGCGCATCGATGATCCCGAAGATCGCGCGGGCGCTGTCGTTGAACGGGAAGTTCCGCGCGGCGGCCTTCGGTGCCGGTGCCGCGTCGAGCTTCGCCCGCACCTCGGCCACTTCCTTGAGCGTGGTCTTGTAGTCGAGAGCGCTGCCCGGACAGGTCTTTGCGGACATGCTGTTGTGAAAACGCAGCGTGTCGGGCTTGAGCTTGAAGTGTTTTTGCACGAGCGCGATGACCGAGAGAACCGTGTGCTTTTGCGCGCCCGCGAACGGATCTTTCCCGGTGTCGAAATCGCCGATCGTCTCGAACATGAACGGGCCGACTTGGCTGTTGCCGTTAAAGCCCGACGCGCTCGCCGGGGCCTGGTTCCAACTGCGCCCCGTCCAGATGCTCCCGTCCGGCGCGATGGAAATGTGCTGGGCGATGTCCGACCAGTCTTTGGTCTGGGTGTGAAATTCCCACATGCTCTCGACCGTGGACAGGCCGCGATACTGGCTGTGGTTCGGCCGCCAGGTGTGGTGCATGTGGACGGACTCGATGGCACGGGTGAACGGGAATTTTTCGAGCATCTCAGCGAACTGCTCGAGGGTGATTTGGTGGAAAGGTTTGGGCATGTTGGCGGAGGGTCAGGGTTGCGTGTGTGGACGATGCATGAGGGCGTTGAAAACGGGCGCGCGGCAGGAAGCGGGTGGTGGCGATGGTTGCGCAGTGCGACACGACCGGAAGTGGAGCCGCACTTGCAGCGCGCTGCCGCGGGACGCCCGGCGCTTCCCGCCCGCCGGGTCGCTGCTCAATCCCCCGCGGGCACTTCCTCCCACGAGGAAATGAGGAAGGTCGCTTCGGTGAGCTGGCCGGTGCCGCAGATGGTCCGCCCGACGAGCGCTTCGAGAGCCGGATCGTGGAAGGGGTTGCCGCCCGGCAGCCGCAGTTTGTAGCGCCGGCTGCCCACTTCGAGGAGCACGGCCTGGTGCTCGCTCTTCGAGCCGGGCGCATACGGCGCGCGGATGACGCGCCCGGTGAGGCTCTGCGGTTTCAGCATGGTGGCTGGAGTGTAGCATGACTCAGCGGCGATGCATTTCGCGGTAGGAGACGATCTGGCCGCCGACTTCGCGGGCGACCAACGCGACGAACGGCCGCACCACCGGGGCTGCTTTGACCGCGCTACGGGCGGTCTGGCTCCCGCGCGTTTTTGCGGTGCTGCCGGGCGTGGTGGGCTCGCCACCCATCACGACGTAAAAGGCGCTCGGCGCCGCCTCGACTCTCCTCGCCCGCGCAGTCCTGGTTTTGGCCAGCGGGCTGCCGGGCGTTTCGATGGAAAAGGAGAGAACCTGCGGAGCGGTGATCTGCATCGCCGCGGCCATCTTCGCGAGCACCCTGCTGAGCGCTCTGCCGGGCTCGGTGGTGGAGGCGACGGCGCAGGACTGGGTTTCACCGATGCGCGCTCCCCGGGCCGTGAGCTGCCGACGGCGGTCGGAGCGGGCCAGCGCGGCTGCCGCGATTTCTGGTTGCTTCGCTTTGGCGAAACCCGCCAAGCCTCGGGGCACCGCGAGCGCGACCGGCGGCCCACCCCCGATCACCGGATGGATCGAGGGATCGCCGAGCAGGTGAAACTGCGCGAGCGTTTTTAAGTCGATGGGGTCGAGTTCCGCCGCACCGCCGGCAAATTCGAGCCGCGCCTCGAGCGTCGCCCGCCCAAGAGACGCACCCGCTTTGACCCGTCGCAGGAAATACTGGCAGAGCAGATCGGCGGCGCCGTTTCCCTCCGCAGGGCCGTAGGCGATGGTGCTGCTGCCGAGGTAACCGTAGGCCCCGTGCTCGAGGTAGGTGCTGCACAGCCCCGCCTGCCCGCCGACCAGCGCGGGATCGTAGAGTTCCGCGCCGTAGCAGCACTCGACGGCGGCAACCGTGCCTTCGCTGATCTTGCCCGCGACGTGGCCGGCGAAGTGCGCCTGCGGAAAATTGTTGCCCGTCTGGCCGTAGAAGCTCGGGTCGGCATCCACGCCGTGGCAGTTGATGAAATGGGCGCGCGGGGCGAGTTGTGCCGCGGTCCACTTCGGTCCTTTCGGCGGCGAAAGTTGCAGGCTCTTGCTGTTGCCGAAGAGCCTTTCGACGCTGCGCGCGGTGGAGCTTTTCCACACCGCGGCGGTGATCGCAAAGTAGTCGGCGTAGTCCGCGGCGGGACGCGATTTCCAAGTCGCAGCCGTGTGCAACAGGTCCACGAGATAGGCGGGATCGGTGCCGCCGGTGAGATCGGGCAGGCGGCCGACCACGCGGGTGGGTCCGATGAAATCGCGCGGCTCCTGGCTGTAAGGCGCGGCGCAGGCGTAGGGCACGTCGCCGTAGGCAAATTCATCTACGTCCTCGCCGCCGAAGACCGGATTGCGCAAGTCCTGATGCGGAAGCACGTCCGGTGCGCCGAGCAGCACGAGGTAGTCCGGCGCGAGCGCGTTGTAGATCGCGTCCACGGCCTTTTTGTGCTGCTTCGGGTCGCCGGCTTTGGTCACGCGCGGGCCTTTCACGGTCTTCATGTCGGCGGCGCGATCGACCGCGATGAGGCGCGTCTGCAAGCCGCGCGCCTTGTCCGCGGCGATGAGTGCAGTGACGGCGGCGCTGATTTTTTTCACCCCGCCCGCACCGTATTTGGCGGTGAGCGCGGACAGATTTGTGATCAGGACTTTTTGGTTCATGGCGGGTCAGGGTGAGGTGGAAAGACGCGCTGCGAGCTGTGGTGAGGCGAGGTGGGCGAGGGCTTTCGCCGGGTTGGCGGTGGGCTTTGTTTTGCTTTTGGTTTTGGCGGGATTTTTCGAGCCGGTGAGCTGCGCGCGGAAGTCGCTGCGGAGCTGTCCGTCGCTGAAGAAGTGATAGATCAGCTCGTCGCCGACTTCCTCCAGCCGCGCGGGCAGCAGCGCCTCGGTGGTGCCGAGGAAGGCGGCGAGTCCGCGCCGCAGCGCGGGCCGCGGCACGTCGTCGAAAAGGCTGGCGAACTGATCGAAACGCGCCTGCTTGATGACGGCCTTCGTCGCCAGCGCCGTGGCCGGCGGGAGCGGCGCGGAGAGCACCTTCAGCGCGTCGATGATGCCCGCGCCGAAGAGGTCCGTCTTCCATCCAGCCGGGCGCACAAAGCCCTGGGTGACGACGATCTGCCGGAAGACCGCGGCGAGCCGCGCCGCGCCGTAGGTGGCGAGCAATTTGTCCCGACCGTGATACGCCAGCCAGAGCGCGGCGACGCCCGCGGTGGTGGCGACGGCGAAGGAGGTGCCGTGCCCGCGGCCGACGTCGCGCAGCGGCTGGCCCTTTTTGGCGGTGGCGTGCCAGACGGATTCGCCGGGCGCGGTGATATCGACCTGCGGGCCGCGCGAGGAGCCTTTCCACGGCGCGTTCACCGCGTTGCTCGCGGCCACGGCGAGGACTTCGCTGTAGGCGGCGGGCCAGACGACGGCGTGGAGCACGTCGTTCGCGCCGAAGATATTTCCCGCGGCGGCGCAGACGATGACGCCGCGCTCCGCCGCGTAGATCACCGCCTGCTGGAGATACCCGAGCGGGAGCCCGCCCATGCTGATCGAGATGACGTGGCAGCCGGCATCCGTCGCGGCCTTGATCGCATCCGCCAGCCGCCGCTGATCCCACACGACCACGCTCGGCGCGACGCGAAAGGGGATGAGTTTGGCCCGCGGCGCAATACCGCTGACGAAAGTCGCCCCGCCGCCGGGCGCGGCTCCGGCACCGCTGAAGATGACGCTCGAGGTCCCCGTGCCGTGTCCCGGATTGCCGACCATCCCGGCGGTGAGGATGGAGCCGAGCGCGGACTCGAGGTCGTCGGTCGGGTCGCTGTCCTTTTTCCAAAAGTCCCAGCCGAACTCGAAAAGCAGCCGGCGCTGGGCGGGATCGTCCGACCAGTTTTCGGGATGCCGGGTGTAGCCGGTGTCGGGGTGGCCCACGAGGATGCCCTCGCCTTTCGCCGGACGCCCGTCGGTCGCGGCTTTTTGCCAGGCGCGCGGCACGTTGATTTTCTCGAGGCTCCAGTCCGGCGCGGCGCTGCCGGGCAGATGTTTCTGGCCAAAGAGGCTCTTGGCCTGAGCGGCGGGCGCGTCGTCCGCCGGGAGATTACCGAGCGGGACGAGGATGTTCGGCTCGGCCTGCGCGATGCCCGGCGCGGCTTTGAGCTGATGGGCGGCGGCCCACGCTTCCTGCACGGAGACGGTCAGGCCGGTGGGCCGCACTTCGAAGGAGCGGTCGTCGAGCGGCAGCCGCGCGATGCTCCACGCACCGCCGGGAAGCTGGCGGACGGCGCGCTCGACCGCCGCCGCCGGATCCGCGGTGCCGCGCGCCGCCTGCACGATGAGACTTTCGACACCGGTGCCGGCCGATTCCGCCGGCAGATTTTTGTTCAGCAAAACCTCGTCGATGATGAGATCGAGCTGCTTCCGAATGAGCCGCTGCCGGACTTCCGGCGGCACCAGTCGCGCGAGCGGAAACTGCCGGACGAGGAGCGCATCCGCTGCCGCGACGAGCGCCGGCCGCACCGCGGTGCCGAGCGGCTGATCGGGACCGTCGGCGAGGAGCTGTTCGAGGATTTTCTGGATCGGGTGAAACAGCGCGGACAGCGCGCCGGGGCGGGAGCGGAGGAATGAGGTGGGCATGTAGTTGGGTGGGAGTTACGGCACCTCGAAAAAGATCGGGCAGTGGTCGGAGGCGGAGAGTTCGGTGTTCACTTCCGGGAAGCGGGCGAAGCGAAAGTCGAAGCGCTCGGGTGCGGGGTCGTCCTCGATTTTTTCGACGCGGATCTGGCGGGGTCCGGGGTGACCGTCGGCGAGCACATTGGCGAAGCCGACGCCACGGCGTTCGATGTGCGGGACTGCTCCGGCGGTGGCGCGGGCGAGCGCGGGCGAGAGGAGCACGTGGTCGAGCTGGGACACAGAGCCGCCGCCTCTCCAGTAGTGCGTCCAACGGTCGGTGGCGGCGGGGATGCGGTCGATCGCGCTCACGAGTCCGCTGCCGTGGATGAGCGGACGGATCGGCGGCGAGTCCGGGGCGTCATTCAGATCGCCGACCACGGCAAACAGCTCGCTGCCAAAGGCCGCGCCTGGGAAGCGCTCCCTCAGGATATTCACGATGCCATCGGCCTGTCGCTGGCGTTTGGTATCGGCGCTGGTGCGCTCCGCTGGGGTGCTGGCGAGGCGCGATTTGAGGTGGTTGACGAGCAGGGTCACGCGTTGGGAACCGCTGCGGTTGAGGGCCAGCGTGATCTCGAGGCAGTCGCGCGAAAAGAGCTTCGAGCGACCGCCGGGCTGCAAGTCGTCGACATGCGAGCGCACGCCGAGGATTTCCAAGTTCGAGAGCACCGCCACGTCGATCTGTCGCAGATCGTGGGAATCGACGAGCATCGCGTATTTGTAGGCCTTCTTGAGGTGCTGAGCGTTGAAGGCCCGCAGGGCCAGCAGGCTTTCGACTTCCTGAAAGCAAATGACGTCGGGAAGCTTCGTGCCTCCGCGCCGCAGCGCCTTGGCGGCCAGCGCCCGCATCTCCGGCGCGAAGATGTCGTAACCGCCGGGGTGATTCAGGGGCAGGTAACCAAAGGTCGCGGTGAGCGCTTCCTCCAGTTTGCTTTTGCCCGACATGTCGCCCGGGAACACCTGCCCAAAGCGGTAGCGGACGAAGAGGTTGTTGACGTTGAAGGTGCAGATGGTGTGCGCCATGGCGGCCGTCAGACGATGGTTTGTGCGGCTTTGAGGGCGTTGTTCCAGCGGTTGGTCAGGCCCTTCCAGAATTTCAGTCGCTTGCCGATGAAGCGGATCTCGTATTGCTCGCGCGCGGTTCGCAGGCTGAGCAGATATTGCACGGGATTTTTCTCGGCTTCCGCCGCCGCCTCCATGGTGATCTTGCCGACCGCGCCGTCGGGTTTTACGCCGAGGGCGAGCTGGAGGATTTTGGCCGCGCCGCCGGCACCGCGATTGAAGGCGCAGTCGCGGAGGTAGAATTCCACACCGGGATCTCCGGCCCACGGATCGACGCGATCGGTGTAGCCGGCGATGTATTCCGCAGCGGCTTCTTCGGCCTGTCGGTGTTTGCCGGCCTCGATCAAGGCGCGCAACTCGGCGGCTTTCTTGGGGTGGTAGCGATCATTGATCCCGGCGATTTCGTAGGAGCCGCCGCCGTCGCCCGACGGAATCTTGTACACAGCGATCCGGCCTTTGCTGTCGCGCCGGGCCTCGAAGCTGACAATGGCCAGGCCCATTTTCAGCCGGAGGTCGCTGGTGGTGGTGGCGGTGGGCTTGATCCACGGGCGGAGGAACCCGGAGTGGACCCAGCCTTGCAGGTCCATGATGTCCTCGACGGTGTCTTCCACATCGACCTGCCACCACTTCCCGTCGCGGGCGAGCGGGGTGACGAGGGTCTTGGGCGGAAGCGGCTTGGGGATGACGGTGGGATGCTGGGTGCCCGGCCCGGTGCGAATATTCAGCTCCTCGGAAGTGACGTAGAAGTCCTCGCGATCACCGGCGCGGCCTTCGCCGGCGCCTTTGAAGCTGCCCATGGGAAAGGCGGGGCCCGGGTCGTTTTTGCGCCCCGGCGAGATGTCTTCGTGGCCGAGCAGATCGCGCAGGCCGTAGTGCTGCATGAGCGTGGCGGCGACTTCGGCGGCGACTTCGAGCTGCTTCTCGGGATAAATGTGCCAGCCGACTTCGCTGGATTCGTTTTTGTGTTTGGCGACGTGGACTTCGGTCGCCGGGTAGGTGGCGCCAAACCACGCGGTCCACTTGCCGTTCTTCTGCACGAGTTTACCGGCGTTATCGAGCTCGATGCCGATGGAATGTTGGTTGAGGCCGGTGAGTTCGCCCCACGTGCTCTTGCCCGCGTGCCAGGCCACGCGATCAAAGGGCACGAGCTGGGTGATGGCGCCGTCGCGCCCGATCACCAGATGGGCGGAGGCGCCGGCGGAAGGATTCATGAACCAGCCGATGGACGTAGCGGCACTGCGCCCGGCGGTGAAGTGCATGATGAGGAACTCGGGATCGAGCGAGCCGCCTTTGTTGGGCGAGCTTTCGAAGGCGACGGGTTGGCCGTCGTTTCCGATGAGGCGGTGGTTTTCGATTTTCATGATTGGGAGCAGGTGAAGGGTGAGGTCGTCAGCGAAAGTGGTGCGGCAGGGCGTGCGGGTGTGGCCGATCTACCCGGCGGGTGGTGGGCGGCGTCCGCTCCGGCGGCGAGGGGATGGGGAGGGAGTCGGCGCGGCGGCGGCCGCATCCTCGATCGCGGGCGCATCGACTCGACGTTGTGCGGCGCGGGCCTTTTCCGCTTCGGCAGGGGAGTGACCAGCCCCACGGATATTGATAAAGCGCTGGAGCGTCTCGAACCAGAAGGGCGCGCCGAGGGCAGCGGCAGCGGCGGTGATGAGCCAGCCGAGCACCGCGGTGAGGATATGGCTCCAATTCCATCCGCGGCCTAACACCGAATTGGAATCCACGCGCCGGTCGCCGCGGCCCGCGTCGGCAAAGAGCCGGTTCCATTCGGCTTCGCCCCAGCCGATGGGCAGGGACAGGGAACTAAGTTGGTCAAACGAGGCCTCGATCTTTTGCAGGAGGGGTTTCAGCTCGGTGGTCGTGCCATTGGTCGTGGGCAGTTTTTTTTCCACCATCCGGGTCGCCTCATTGACGAGGCTCTCCCGGAGATTGCGATCGGTGCTGAGCGTCTGGAGGATGCGCATGGCATCGACGTTGGCGAAAATCGCGGTGCCGAGCGCGAGGCCGAAGATCCATTGCTGGGCGCGACGTTTGTACCAACCAGTGACTCGGTCCATGCTTTCGTTGAACCACTTTTCGATGCTGGCGCGGTAGAGGTGGAGATTGCCGCCGGCCTCCTGCAGGAGGGCCGTGAGGCTCTGGTGCAACTGCGGATTGGTCGCGCGCAGCGTCCCTTCCCCGGTGGCGGCCAGCGCGTTGACGATGTCCCGCATCTGGCGCACGCGGTTTGGCTTCTGCGCGTCGGCGCCCACCGGAGCGATCATGTCGAGCAGGGTGATGGCGAAGGCGTCGGGCGCGACGTAGGAAGGCGTTCCCCGGGCTCCGCGGGAAAAGGAATTGATGAAGCCGTGGCGGATGAATTTCTTCACCGTCGTCTCTTCGTTGCCGAGGATCTGGGTCAGGCCTTCGTAGAGGAACTTGGCGCGCTGATCGAGGAACGAGAGGATGAGTTCATTCAGCGCCGTGACGATGAGGCTGATGAGGAGGAAGACGAAGCTGAGGCCGATGGCGACTTCGAGAAGGACGAGCATATGCCGGCGAGGGGAGCGCTACGGAAGGGCCGCGAGAGCGGCGTGGAGCACGATCTCGATGAAGCCCGCGGTGAAGGTATCGAGCGCAATCTTGGACAGGCCGGCCTGCTTGAGGGCGCGCATTTCGGCGAGGTCGCGCTCGCCGCGGACGAGGCTCTCGAAGTTCTTCTGCGAGATGTCGCCGTGGGCGAGATCGGTGAGCCATTCCGCGAGGTGCGCCTGCGCTTTTTTTTGGAAGTCGCGGGCGTCGGCGACGGCCTGGTCCGCGAAGCCCTTGAGGATGGTCTTCGCGAGGATGGCGGTTTGTTTCTCGATGTCTTTCCAGTCGATGTTGGCCATGGCGAGCGAGGGGTTAGAGTTGGCGCGCGGCTTCGGCAGGTTTGATTTTGCCGCTCTCGAGTTGGATGAGCGTGTCGAAGCCTTCGGCGATCTGCGTTTTCTTGTGCGCGACGTACTTGGGCCGGAGCGCGCCTTCCTCCTGCCACTCGCGGAGGAACCCACCGAGCAGGTCGCCGTCCGGATTTCGGAGTTTGTCCCAGAGCTTGATCGTGATCTCGTTGAGCGGGCGGTTGCGGTCGTACTCGTAGGCCTTGTCGAGGGCGATGCGGAACCGGGCGACCTCGGCGCGGTGTGAGGAGTAGGACTCGGTGGCGCTGCTCATGACCACGAGCGCGTCCACCTTTAGGCCCGTGGCGGTCTTGTAAGCCTCCTGGTCATACGGCGCGATGGTGCTGCAGGCGGCGAGGAGGAGGGTGAGAAAAAGCGTGGTGGGACGAAGGAGCGCGGGGATTTTCATGGAATCGCGGAAGACAGGTGAAAGTGGACTCGTCGAGCGCCTCGCGGCTTCGGGGCCTCGGGAACCGCTGGTGGATGTGAGGATTGCCTGCCGATGTGGGCACTGCCTATGGGCTGATTCCCCCAATCTGGCCCGGTCGATACCGGATCGTTAGCCGGGTGGATTCCCAATTTCCGACCGGTGCATCCCTAAACTCGGCGGGGTGAAACCCTGAAATGGGGGCTTGCTCTGGGATTAGGCTTTGCGCAGTCTCACAGCTCGCTCCTCGTTTCCCCGGTGTGCTTGTGCTCCGCAGGGAAGTCGGCGGAGAATTGAACCGAATTTCTAATGACCTGAGGATATGGCTTATGAAAACGCGTGTGGTAGTCGTTGATGATCACGTTTCCATCCGGCAAATGCTGGGCATTGTGCTCGCCCGGGAGGGTCCGTATGAGGTGGTGGGCGAAGCAGGGACGGGCTTTGAGGCGCTGAAGGTATGCCGGCGGGTGAAGCCGCACTTGGTGATTCTGGATCTGATGTTGCCGGAGATGAATGGCGTGGAGGTGCTGCTCCAACTGCGGGACGAACTGGTCGAGACGAAGTTCCTCGTCTATTCGGGGGCGATGAGCCGCCAGCTCACGGTCGAAGCTTTGCAGGCGCGCCCGCATGGGTTTGTCCACAAGACGGAGGACTGGGCGGTCTTCCGCGAAGCGCTGCGTGCGGTTGGCGCGGGGTGTAGCTATTTCACGCAGTTTGCCACGCGACTGCGGGACGAGAGGCGGGTGCTGGGGCCGGGTCGGCAGACGCTCACGGAGCGGGAGCGGGTGATCTTGCAACTCATCGCGGAAGGCATGGGGAACAAGACGATCGCGGATCGGCTCGCGGTGTCGGCCAAGACGGTGGAGCATCACCGGGCGCAGATGATGGTGAAGCTCGACATGCATGACGTGGCCACGCTCACGCGGCACGCGGTGCATCTCGGGTTGGTGCCAGCCGAGGTGTGAGCGCGCAACTTTCCCGCATCCGGGCTTGATGCGCGGGGCGGGGGGTGTTTGAACGTCGCGCTTGCTCATGGACCTTTCGCCCGATCAAAAGCTCGCTGGTCTGCTCGCGCCTCTCTTTGCCCTCCGCGGAAAGGACGATCTCGGCGTCGGCGATGTCGGGGCGCTGCGGGAGTTTATCGATTGGTCGGCGGCGCACGGCTTCCGCGTGGTGCAGCTCCTGCCGGTGAATGAGACGGGCAACGACAACTCGCCTTACAATGCCATCTCGTCGGTGGCGCTGGAGCCGACGACGATCGAGATCTCGCCCGCGGCGCTGCCGGACTTGAGCGCAGCGGAGATCGCGGGGATCTGCGCGGCGGTGGATCTCGGCGTGCTCAATGCCGGGCCGGTGGCGTATCCGCTGGTCAAGGCGCTGAAGTGGAAGCTGCTCGGCAAGGCTTTCGAGAATTTCCTCGCGAACTCGTGGAAGCGGAATGACAGGCGGGCGCGCTCCTTCCGGGCTTTCGTGAAGGAGGAGGCGTCGTGGCTCGAGGGGTATGTGATCTTCCGCGTGCTGATCGATGAAAACGGCGGCACCGAGCGCTGGGATCTGTGGCCCGCGGAGCAGCAGAGCCCGGTGCTGGCGATGGCCTGGATCGCGGCGCAGAAGCCGGAGAAGCGCCGCTCGCTGGAGCAGTGGCTGCGGCTCGTGTCCTATGTGCAGTGGGTCGCGTGGGAGCAGTGGCGCGGCATTCACCAGTACGCGAGCGACCGGGGCGTGGCGCTCATGGGCGACATCCCGTATGGCGTGAGCTACTACAGCGCGGATGTGTGGGCGCGGCCCGAGGTGTTCGATCACCAGTGGTGCGGTGGCT
>Ga0105048_10010189_pt1 | contig 14907 bp, 10 predicted proteins | sample MAT05_FD_78382 | JGI IMG/M metagenome (GOLD analysis project Ga0105048, IMG submission 78382) | Freshwater microbial communities from Lake Fryxell liftoff mats and glacier meltwater in Antarctica - MAT-05 | ecosystem: Environmental > Aquatic > Freshwater > Ice > Liftoff microbial mat | place... | reverse complement strand
TTAAAAAACGATGTAGTCCGTGATGGACTTGGGTAATACAGCACTTTTCTACTTGATGGATGATAGGTGGCAAGCGTAAGCCCTTGCTTTGCAGGAATATAGATGTCCTCATTTAACTGAAAAGTGCTGTATCATCAAAACTTTGGTTAGAAAGATGTAAACTATTGGTTGGAAAATTGATTGAGAGCAAATTATTGGCAATAAATACAATTAGTGATATAATTTACGACTCAATAATCAATAAATCAATCCCCAAGATAAAGACTACTTCCTCCCCCTAAATATCTTCATGCCAGTTCCTTCCCCTGCTCCGCAATCTTCCCCAGATGACCGTGGGGAGGCTGAAAACGATATATCTACTCCGGTCTACGTCCTCAAGGAACTCCTGGCTCGATTTCAGCGAGAGCAAAATAAAACTCAAGATCTCCTATCTTCTTTGAGTTTTGCCCTCCGTAGTTTTAATAATCTGAATCAATTTTTAGAAATTATCCCCATGATGGCAGCGCGGGTAACTGATGCTGATGGCGGGGCTTTGTTTTTATTTAGATCTAGTGGACAGGTGCAGTTAGAGCAGTTGTATTGCTTAGAAGGTAATAGCTGCGAGGATATTCGTAATGTTCTAGAAACCGTAGCTCGGCAGGTCAATAGTACAGTTAACCTGCCACGCTTAGACAACGACTCGATCGATAAAGCGATCGCCCCCGCCGAGTCTCTAGATCAGCATATGGGTAACTCTTTAGGAGAGGGAATAAAAACCTTTGGGACAGCTATTTGGGTGAAAAGTGTTGAGGTGGGACGACTCTATATTTTTAGCCGCGAACCTCTACTCTATATCTGGACAGGAACCCGACAAAAACTCCTGCGCCTAGTGGCAGATCAAACAGCCGTGGCGATCGCTACCAACGAACTCACAGTAGAACTCCGTAAAAAAGAAAGGCTCGATCGAGAGCTAGAGATCGGAGCAGATATCCAGCGCCATCTTTTGCCCAGTCAATGCCCAGATATTTTAGGGGTAGAATTAGCCGCCCAATGTGAAACTGCCGGACGAGTAGGGGGTGACTACTACGACTTTATTCCCGCTAATTACGATCAGCTAGGTAGATATGGGGAAGGGGGAAGTCACGGTCGCTGGAGTATTGTCATTGGAGATGTGATGGGGAAAGGGGTTCCCGCTGGGTTGATCATGACCATGACTAGGGGAATGCTCCGAGCAGAAGTTCTCAATGGTCACTCTCCCCGGCGGATTTTGCAACATCTAAATCGAGTCATGTACGCAGATCTAGATAATTCTCGGCGCTTTGTCACCCTGTTTTATTCTGAGTACGATCCCCAGACTCGGATCCTCTCCTACAGTAATGCTGCCCATCACCCCCCCCTCCTCTGGCAAGCTGCCACCAACTCCCTGAGTAAATTAGAAGGGGGCGGGGGCATGTTAATTGGTTTAGATCGGGATTCTATCTACGAAGAGGAACAGGTGCAGTTGTCTGGAGGGGATACGATTATGTACTATACCGATGGTTTTATAGATGCTGCCAACTCTGAGGGCGATCGCTTTGATGAAGAGCAACTCAGTGAGGCTTTCCACCATCTCTGCCAGCAGTGCGCTTCCCCTCAAGAAATTCTGGATCATTTATTTAATCAAGTGCAACAATTTAGCAACAGCGGGAATGGTAAAGTTGACGATATGACTTTGTTAATTATGCGTATAACTTGAAATAGTCAAGTGTGCGATCCTTGAGGGATTAAACGGGGATTAATCTAGTGATCAACTTTTGATACCTAGGGGATAATATTAGTCTAGCCAATACAAATACTCTAATACATAAAAAAGGAGATACCTATGGAACTACTTAGCCTACTGATTAATGTGCCTTTCCATCTGCCTTTAGGAATATCTGGAGGGCAGGAGTCTCTCGGTCTCATAAACTCTATAGCAGCCACAGATTGGTTATTCTTAGCGCAACAGGTACAAGATGCCAAGGTATTAGATACTATCCAAGCCTCTTTCAATAACTTCTTGCAATCTGGTCAGGCTTGGGCCATGCTATTTGGAGTTGTGCTTGGTTACGTGTTTCGGGTATTTACCGGACCTAGTTGAAGTTTTATCTCCAGTTCCTTAACCTGCTCAATAACCTAATCAAAAATGATTTCCCTAAATCATTATTTGGGTTTTAAGTAATACTAATTTATCTAATTTCCTCGCATGACTAAGCAAACTTGGAGTCAACGCTTTGAGACGGCACTACACCCGGCGATCGCCCAATTTAATGCCAGTATTGGCTTTGATATAGAGTTAATTGAGTATGATATTACGGGTTCTGTTGCCCACGCCAAAATGCTGGGGAAGACAGGAATTATCGATCCTCAAGAAGCGGAAAGCCTAGTTATAGGGCTAGAGCAGATTCGCCAAGAATACCGGGAAGGCAAGTTTCAACCCGGAGTTGATGCTGAGGACGTGCATTTTGCGGTGGAGAAGCGGCTGACAGAATTGGTGGGGGATGCAGGGAAAAAGCTGCACACGGCGCGATCGCGCAATGACCAAGTAGGTACTGATACTAGACTTTATCTCAAGGATCAGATTGAACAGATTCGCCATTACTTACGAGAATTGCAACAAGTATTCCTGGGGTTGGCTGAGGGGAATGTAGAAACCCTGATCCCCGGTTATACCCATCTACAAAGGGCGCAACCAATTAGCTTGGCACACCATCTGCTGGCGTATTTTGAGATGCTGCAACGGGACTGGGAACGCTTGGGAGATGTGGCAAAGCGGGTAGATATTTCCCCTTTGGGTTGTGGGGCTTTGGCGGGGACAACTTTCCCGATCGATCGCCACTACTCGGCAGAGCTATTAGGATTTAGCCAAGTTTATCGGAATAGTTTAGATGGGGTGAGCGATCGAGATTTTGCGATCGAATTTACCGCTGCGGCTAGCTTGATCATGGTGCACCTAAGCCGCCTAGCCGAAGAAGTAACCCTGTGGGCTTCCCAAGAGTTTAGCTTTGTCACCCTCAAAGATAGCTGTGCTACTGGTTCTAGCATTATGCCCCAAAAGAAAAATCCCGATGTACCAGAATTAGTCCGAGGTAAGACTGGCAGGGTCTTTGGGCATTTGCAAGCCTTGTTAGTCCTCATGAAAGGGCTGCCCTTAGCCTATAACAAAGACCTCCAAGAAGATAAGGAAGCTCTGTTTGACACAGTGAAAACCATTAAAGTCTGCCTAGAAGCCATGACTATTTTGTTTGCTGAGGGGCTAGAATTTAAGCCAGAAAGATTGCACCAGGCTGTTAACGAAGATTTCTCTAATGCTACCGATGTGGCGGATTACCTAGCAGCAAAGGGTGTTCCTTTCCGAGAAGCCTACAATTTGGTGGGTAAAGTAGTTAAAACGAGTATTACAGCCGGAAAACTCCTCAAGGATTTAACCCTTGCAGAATGGCAGGAATTACATCCTGCTTTTGAGGAAGATATCTATGCAGCGATCGCTCCCCGACAGGTAGTGGCAGCCAGAAATAGCTACGGAGGAACAGGTTTTGTGCAGGTCAGAGCAGCGATCGCAGCAGCACAGGAACGAATCCAAATTACTCCTTAAATTGCATAAACAATCCCTTTACTGGAATATCCCCAGAGCAAATCCAAGAAATACTAGGGATAGAGCTAGAATCCCCACGCGACTATTAGAGCGTGTTACAATTCTTCATAGGTTAACTTTTTTCCCCTCCCCTTAAAACCTATGGCAGTAGTATCTCCCTCTGTAAATATTTCCGATTCAAATTTTCCCGAATCTGTTCAGCTAATTGATGTGGAGTTTACAGAAAAGCCAGAGACACCCGAACCGCTCCCTGAAACTGACTCTCCGCCAAAATCACGGTACGATCCCGAAGCCATCACCGCCTACTATCAGCAGCGTCCTTGGGAAGTATTTACTCGCTTCCTCAATACTCTCCTGCCCTTGCTAGCTTTTGCTTTTGGCTTGTGGTGGGACAAAATTACTAATGCCCAAGGGAAAAAAGAAAAGCGACGAGCGATCCAATTGCGGGAGACTTTAACGAAACTTGGTCCTGCTTATATCAAAGTTGGACAAGCCTTATCTACTAGACCAGATCTCCTCACCGCCATATACATGGAAGAATTGGCAATGCTGCAAGACCAGTTGCCTCCTTTTCCTAATGCTTTAGCCTTTCAATTTATCGAAGAAGAATTAAAGGCTAGTCCCTACGATCTCTACGCAGAAATTAGTATCCAACCAGTAGCGGCAGCTTCCTTAGGACAGGTTTATAAGGGTAAATTAAAAACTGGAGAAACTGTAGCGATCAAAGTCCAGCGGCCGGGTCTAGAAGAAAATATAGCCCTAGATATCTACGTACTGCGGCAATTGGCAGGCTGGGCTGAGAAAAATATCTCTAGGGTGAAGAGTGATCTTGTCGGAATTATGGATGAATTTGGCAGTCGCATTTTTGAAGAGATGGATTATAGCCAAGAGGGCAGAAATGCCGAGAAATTTGCTCGTCTCTACGGGCACTTGCCAGACATCTATGTGCCCAGAATTTATTGGCAGTTTACTCGGAAACGGGTGCTGACTATGGAGTGGATCGAGGGGACGAAGCTAACTAATATGGAGGCGATCGCATCCCAAGGAATTGATGCCCGTCATCTCGTAGAAGTCGGCGTACAATGTTCTCTGCGTCAGCTATTAGAGCATGGATTTTTCCACGCCGATCCCCATCCTGGCAACTTATTAGCAACTCGTGACGGCAAGTTAGCTTACCTAGATTTTGGCATGATGAGTGAAGTAAAACCTTACCAACGCTATGGCTTAATTGAGGCGATCGTCCATTTAGTAAACCGAGATTTTGGGGGTTTAGCTCAAGATTATATCAAGCTAGATTTTTTAACTCCAGAGACAAATCTTACTCCTATTATTCCCGCTTTGGCTGATGTATTTAACGATGCTTTAGGAGCAAGTGTAGCAGAATTAAATTTCAAAAGTATCACCGATAAGTTATCGAACTTGATGTACGAATACCCATTTCGAGTTCCGGCTTATTATGCCCTGATCATTCGATCGCTGGTCACCCTAGAAGGTATTGCTATCAGCGTAGATCCTAATTTCAAAGTATTAAGTAAAGCCTATCCCTACATAGCCAAAAGATTATTAACAGACACAGCTCCCCAACTACGAATTTCTCTCCAAGAATTGTTATTCAAAGATGGCAGTTTCCGGTGGAATCGTTTAGAAAATCTCTTAAAAAATGCTAGTGATAGTCAAGATTACGATCTAACTCTAGTATTGAATCAAACTACCGAGTTTTTATTTTCTGAGCGGGGAGATTTTATTCGAGAACAATTAGTAGAAGAGATAGTTAAAGCAGTGGATAGTCAAGGGCGAAAAAACTGGGATAACTTCACCAATTTTTTCCAACAAGGGATAAAGTTTGGCAATACTAATAATAACAGTCGGGCAATTTCTCCGCCTAAGATAGAAACATCTTCTAATCTAGAGAATATCCAACGAATTTGGGAGATTCTCCAAGCCACGCCGGGATTTGATGGAATGCAAATAATTTCACTATTACCCAAGCTAATGGTGAAGCCAGAAACTCAACAAATGGGGCAACAAATTGCGGGTGGTTTAGCCCAGAGAGCGATCGCCCGGCTCATCCGTGAAGTTTTAGCTCCCCCAGAACCTAAGGCGATCCCCAGTTCTCCTAAATTAGCTTTACCTGCTGCTGATGTCTATCAGTAGATCAGATAATTTCCTAGGCTTTGTTGGCTGTGAAGAATACATTCCATTTTTTGATGAGATGAATCTATTATAAATTTTCTGCTAGTCCGTTTTGCCTTTAAGCACCAGATAATAGGATCGCACCCTAAAATCTCTAAAATTATGCCCGATGCTCGTCAGTTTGCCCCCGCCACCCTAAGAAACCGTGATGCGATCCTAGAGATACTGCTGCAAGTTTTGCCCCCAGAAGGTACAGTCCTAGAAATTGCCAGCGGCACGGGGGAACACGCAGTTTTCTTTGCGCCCCGCCTCCAGCCCCGGCATTGGCTACCTTCCGATCCTAACCCTTTGGCGATCGCCAGTATCGCCTCTTGGCAACAACAAGAACCAGCCGCTAATTTAGCAGCCCCAATAATTATTGATGTTACTAACCCGAATTGGAGTAAAGACAGTAATCTACAAGATCAGGAAATTCGGGCGATCGTCAACATCAACATGATTCATATTTCCCCTTGGGCGGCGTGCTTGGGGCTAATGGTGGGAGCAAAAGATATTTTACCCGTAGGCGGGATTTTATATTTGTATGGGTCTTTTAAGCAAAATGGACAACATACTGCCCCTAGCAATGCTGAGTTTGATGCTAGTTTGCGCGATCAAAATCCAGAGTGGGGAGTGCGAGATATAGAGGAGGTTATTAATGTAGCTCAAGAATACAACCTAAGATTACAAAAAACCTTTCCTATGCCTGCTAATAATCTTTCTGTAGTTTTTCAGGTAGTTCTCTAATCAGATTTAAGATAAGCGATTAATCAACAAATAAAATTAATGAATACTGATAATGTTACCGTTGCTGTCCAAAGTCTTTATGATACTTACCCTTTCCCCCCAGAACCCTTGCTAGACGAAGCCCCACCGGGCTACAACTGGCGATGGAATTGGTTGGCTGCCTACAATTTTTGTACGGGGAGAAAGCCCGATCGCCAAGATATTCGGATTCTAGATGCAGGATGTGGGACTGGAGTAGGAACAGAATATTTAGTCCATCTCAACCCTCTAGCAGAAGTTATGGGGATTGATATTAGTGCGGGGACTTTGCAGGTGGCACGGGAGCGGTGTAGCAGGTCTAAGGCAGAGCGGGTGAAATTTCAGCAATTGAGTCTCTACGATGTGGGAGAGTTGCCGGGGGAGTTTGACCTTATTAACTGTGTGGGAGTGTTGCACCATATGGAGTATCCACTGCGGGGGATTCAGAATTTAGCGCTTAAACTTGCTCCCGGGGGTTTGCTCCATATATTTGTTTATGGAGAATTGGGGCGCTGGGAAATTAGCTTGATGCAAAAGGCGATCGCACTCCTTCAAGGCGATCGTAAAGGTGATTATAAAGATGGGGTGAACCTAGGCAGAAAAATCTTTGCCTCACTCCCAACAAATAATCGCCTCCTGAAGCGAGAAAAAGAGCGTTGGGCGATGGAGAATCATCGAGATGAATGCTTTGCAGATATGTACGTCCATCCCCAAGAGATTGATTATAATATTGAATCTCTGCGGGAATTAATAGAGGCCTCTGGGTTGGAATTTGTGGGCTTTTCTAATCCTCAGTTTTGGCGGCTAGAAAGATTATTGGGTCAGGATCCAGAACTGCTAGAACGGACTAAAGGCATGGATCGCTGGGAGATCTATCGCCTCATTGAATTACTAGATCCAGAAGTTACCCACTACGAGTTTTTCCTCAGTCGTCCACCTTTAGAAGTGACCGATTGGTCGAAAGATAATTTTCTTGCCGCCGCAATTCCTACTCGTAACCCTTGCATGAATGGTTGGGAAGATGGGGAAGTGGTTTTCAACTACGATTATCAAGTAGTGCGGCTCACTCCAGAGGAAGCTAGGCTACTAAAAGTTTGTCACGGAGACAAGAATTTGGGAGATTTGGTAGAGGAGTTAGATCTAGATTTGGCGGTGGGACGATCGCTCCTCCAGCAACAATTAATAATCCTTGAACCTAAATAACTTAAACCATAAGTAGCCCAAATTATTGGTAGTGCTAAAACAGTAAGGATGTCCCCTGCGCTGCGGGGGACATTCTTGCCAAAAGATCATTACTTCTTTAGGACTACCAACTAGTAAGGTCATGAAATTATCTCTGGAGTAGATTAACAGATGGCTTTGAACCCCAAATTATCAACTAATTTATCTTCTCAATCTCGCTTTGATTGGGGGCGATCGCTTACTCTAGCCTTATTATTTCTAGGAGCCTTGATCATTCTCTTACCTCTACTAGTCCCCCTCTATTTTTCCTTCACTAATCTAGAGGGAAAATTTACTTGGGCAAACTATCAAGAAGCATGGCATCGGGGTAACTTTCTACTGGCTTTTGGAAACTCAACTCTAGTGGCTTTGGCAGTAACAGCTTTCCAGATAGTCACCTCTGCTCTAGCTGGTTACGCTCTAGCAAGATTACAATTTCCCGGCAAGAAGTTGCTCCTATTAATAATTATTGCTACCTTAGTAATTCCCTTTCAACTATTAGTAATTCCTATTTTCTTAGTTTTAAAATGGGGCGGCATGATCAATACCTACTGGGCGTTGATATTACCCACGGCGGCGAATGGCTTTGGCATATTTTTGATGCGGCAGTATTTTCAAACTATCCCAGTAGAATTAGAAGAAGCGGCAGCTTTAGATGGAGCAAATTCATGGCAAATTCTCTGGCATATTCTCTTACCCCTCGCCCGCCCTGCTCTAGTGACTTTATTTCTCTTCACTTTTATTGGGGAGTGGAATGATCTATTCAAACCTTTGGTATTCACAACTCGCCCAGAATTACGGACGGTGCAGTTAGCTTTAGCAGAGTTGCAAGAACAGTTTACAAATAATTGGCAATTACTTATGGCGGGGGTAGCGATCGCCACTATTCCAGTAGTGATTTTATTTATTCTTGGACAACGCCAATTTATTCAGGGAATAGCTACTACTGGACTGAAAAGTTAGATTTCTAAACTTTCAAATCTTACTAATAAATACCTTAAATCAATCTTTTAATGGTTATTCTTCGTCCTACTAAAATCACGGATTTAGATTATGTTTTAGCTGCTGATCATAATCAAGAAAATAGTCCCTACGTTTTTCTTTGGTCACGAGAGCAGCACCTTGAAGCCTTAACAAATCCTGATTTAGCTCACTTAATTGTAGAGGTGGATCAAGTAGATCAAAAAGAAAAAATAGATCAGAGTAATCAAATAGACTCTAGAGTTGGCTATATGATCATGGTAGGTTTAGAAAAATCTAAGGATAATATTGTCCTAGGAAGAATAGTGATTACTCAAAAGGGGAAGGGTTACGGTAGAGGGGCGATCGAACTTATCAAAGCAAGAGCTTTTAAGGAATATAAAACTCACCGACTATGGCTAGATGTGAAAGATTTTAACCATCGTGCTCAAGCACTTTATAGGTCAGCAGGTTTTATTTTAGAAGGCACTTTAAGAGAATGCCTTAAAACTGAAAATGGTTACGAATCTCTGCAAGTCATGTCTATACTAAGCCATGAATACCAAGCAGAACTTGGAGGTTGATGCTAATCAATTTACTTGATCAGGCAAAGATAATAAAGCCACTTATCAGAATTAGTTAATAAATCCTGCATATCTACAACTTTTAAGCCACTTTTCCATGAATAGATTTCAATATCCTTAAAACTAAGAGATAATTGTTCAATTTGTTTTTTGGGACGTATATAATAAGTTTGGAGGCGAAAATTATGGGACTCATCTTTAATAATTAAGTGGTTGGATGTTTCTAGCTGATCGCGGGTAATTTTTGAATTATATAGATTTAATAAAGCTAACATTACTAAATTAACGTAAGTCTTGAAGGGATTAAAACTAACTTTAGATTTCCAATCAAACTCTGAGATCATAGCCTGAAGATTATGACTAGAAAAGAAAAAATAACTACCGGGCTTGCCTACCCTAGCTATTTCTGCAAGGATTTGGAGGCGATCGCTCACAGACGCATAATCAATACCATTAAAACTAAATAAAATAAAATCAAAAGAGTTATCAGCAAATTGACTCATTTCCCTAGCATCTCCTACTTCTAGGGCTAGGGGTTGAAGAGATTTAGCAAATCTTTTCTTGCAAGCTGCCACCATAGTTGCCGAATAGTCAATACCCGTATATTCTCCGGCAAGAGGTGCAAAATGTTGAGTAGTTCTACCGCCGCCGATACCAATATCAAGCATTTTCATGGTGGGTAAGCGATCGCGCAAAAGATCAAGAATTGTTTGCTCTGCGGGTTGGAGCCTATGTAATTGGGTATAGTACCAGACAATACTAGAAGCAGTATAGGTTTCTCTATTTGTATCGGTCAAAAAAGGCACAATAACGGTAAACCGCTTCGGTATTCTTTGCGTTGCTTGCTCTCCTAGATGCCACAATTTTTTGATGATCATAGGTTTTTATGCGATTAGATTGTGGTTGTTCCAAGGATATTGAATTTGCCGATATGGCAATCAAAAATCTCAGGGAAAAAGATTATAGTTGAGTACCTAATAAGATTACAATTGGGAGTTATTATCTAGATAAATATTACTGTTCTAGGTGTAACTTGATGCCAATCAATCTTCAGCGATCGCCCCGCCGTGATTTTTCTCTAAGCACAGTATTAATTGTTCCCTTTGTCTTTCAGGTAATTAGTGTAGTTGGGGTGGTAGGATATCTTTCTTTCTTAAATGGTCAAAAAGCCGTTAATAATTTGGCAATTCAACTGCGGCAAGAATTAGTTACTCGCATCAAGAGCGAATTAGGTGCTTATCTACAAACCCCTGAATATTTTAATGCAATTAATGCGATCGCTCTCCGAGAAAAACAACTAGACTTCAGCCAGAATCAGGGTTTACCCTCCCTAATCCAACAACTCAAGGTATCCCCCTATATCTATGGTCTATACTGCGGGAATAACCAAGGAGAAATGTTTGGTGCTTTTCGGACTAATAACCAACAAATGGGGACATCTCTGGCTAGTAGTTCTACTAATCAAGAGTTACACCTCTTCGATGTTACCAACCAAGACCAGCGGGGGAAATTTCTGAGAAGTGGCGGGAAGTACGATCCTCGGCAGCGCCCTTGGTACAAAAAAACTGAACAGCTTACTAAACAGAATTGGGGGGATGTATATCTAGATTTTGATACTCAGTTACCAGCTTTGACAGCAAGTCAGCCAGTATACAACTTCCAAGGATCCTTACTAGGGGTTTGTGGAGTAGATATACTACTTTCAGAACAATTCCAAAAATTTTTGGCGGATTTGCAAATCGGTAAAACAGGTACTGCTTTTATTATGACTAGGAGCGGAGAATTAATTGCTAGCTCTAACAAAACTCCTATTATGACTGGTAGCGGGAAAGAGGCAAAACTGGTGCGGGCTGAGGCTAGTCAATCCCTCTTAATTCGGAGGATTTCATCTTATCTACAAAGCCAAACGGGAGGACTAAAAACCATTGGGCAAACTCAGCAGACACAATATAAATTAGATGGGCAGCAACAGTTGATCGCCATTACTCCTTTTACTAACAGTGGTGGTCTTGATTGGTTGATAGTGGTAGTGATCCCGGAAATAGATTTTATGGAGGAAATCAATGCTAATACTCAAACCACAATCTTATTATGCTTATTAGCCTTGGCGGTAGCGATCGCCCTAGGAATCTTTACTACCCGATGGATTGTGGGCTTAATCTTAAGATTACGAGATGCAAGTCAAGCGATCGCCCAAGGAAATCTACAACAAACCACTGAAATTCAAGGTGTCAAGGAATTAAAAGATTTAGCCGTTGCTTTCAACCAAATGTCTGGACAATTAAAAATATATTTTCATGATCTAGAAAGCTTAGTAGAAGGACGAACTGAGGAACTCCATCAGGCTCTTCAAGACCTACAAAAAACTCAATCTCAACTAATTCAGAGCGAGAAAATGTCTAGTTTAGGACAGTTAGTGGCGGGAGTTGCCCATGAAATTAATAACCCAGTAAACTTTATTCACGGAAACCTCCGCTATGCCCAAGATTATACTAATCAACTCTTAGAGTTAGTCAGAATTTATCAACATCAATCCTCCCAAAATCAATCTTTAGATATCTTACAAACGGGCGCAATCCAAGAGATTAATCAAGAGATTAATCAAGACATTGACCTAGCCTTTATTCAAGAAGATTTACCCAAACTATTTGCTTCTATGCAAAACGGGACAGAACGAATTAAAGGTATTGTAGAATCTCTTAAAACCTTCTCACGGTTAGGGGAATCAAGCATTAAAACTATAGATTTAAATGATGGTTTAGATAGTACATTAGTGTTACTTCAGCACCGTTTGGGGCAGGAAGAGAACCAAGGGAATATTCAAACTGTAGTAAGGGGGCGATCGCCCATCCAAATCAAGAAAAATTACGCAACTTTACCGCCTATCACCTGTGATGCTGGACAAATCAATCAAGTATTTATGAATATCTTGACTAATTCCCTAGATGCCCTAGAAGAATATGCTCTGGAATCTCAAGAACCTGACTGGATAGGCGAAATTCAAATTACAACTGCCCATCTAGAAACTGATTATATACAAGTTACCATTGCAGACAATGCAGGGGGGATTCCTCCAGAAATAGCAGGGAGGGTTTTTGATCCCTTTTTCACTACTAAGCCCGTAGGCAAAGGGACTGGTTTGGGCATGGCAGTAAGTTATCAGGTGATTGTACAGGGTCACAACGGCTCTTTAGAATGTTGCCCAGTTCAGCCCCATGGTACGGAGTTTGTCCTCACAATTCCTAGGAGAAAGTAGACTTAGTAAGAGAACCAGGCCGTCAAGGAGAGGGCGATCGCCTCTACCCGATTATCGGGGCTGGAAATGTATTTATCCTATCTTTTCAAGTTTTGGATTCAATCAGCTCCAGATTTCAGGAACAACCGCAGCAGGAATTGTATCAGAGTTAGGTAAACAAGAATCTGGGCTGATAGCCATATACTTTTAAAGGGGAAGTTCCATGTTTAAAATATCTAGTATTGTCGATCGCTTGCCTCTAATACTTGAGAATAAAAAAAATCAAGCCGTTTCAGCCGAATCCACATCATCAAATATCGTCTTTATTGACGCTAGAGTCGACAATTTTCAGAGCCTCCTCTCTGGGCTAAAACTCAATACTGAAGCCGTGATTCTTGACCCCACCCAAGATGGGATTGAACAAATTACCGATTTTCTAAAAACCCGGACTGGGGCGATCGATAGTATCCAAATCCTTAGTCATGGCAGTACTGGCAACTTACAAATTGGCTCTACTCAGCTAAATGCCAATAACTTAGAGCAGTATCAACAATCCTTACAGTCGTGGTTTTCTCCTCTCCCAAATCAGCGTCCTGACCTATTGATCTACGGCTGTGATGTGGCATCTGGAGAGCAGGGAACCCAATTTATCAATAAACTTAGTCAGATGACTGGGGCAGATGTGGCAGCTTCTACAGATTTAACCGCTAGTGCCAGTAAAGGAGGAAACTGGATCCTTGAAAAAGTAACGGGTCTCATTGAAAGTGGACAGGCTTTTAGCCAAAAAGTCCAAGATACCTATCAAGATGTTTTAACTTCTAAAAGAAACACTATCTCTGATGATGATGCAACAAACTTATCAACAAGAAATCTTAGCTTTAGCTCTGTAAGTGAAACTTCTAGTTTTACCGCTACTAGAGTAGTTTCGTCTAGTAGTTTTACTAGTGTAAATCGTCAATTCTTCACGGTAGGAAATAATGCACCTGTACTTAATCCTCTTTTAGTCCCAGCAAAGAATATCCAAACCTCAATTGATATTGGATTGTCTGTTTCTAGCCTTGCTACTAAAGCAATTGTAGACATAGATTTCAAGAGAAAAAAAGGTATAGCAATCACCAATATTAGTAATGCAGAAGGGACTTGGCAGTACAGCCTTGATGGTGGGGCAAAATGGTTAAATGTTGGCTTTGTTAGTACTAATAATGCTTTGTTACTAGATACAAATAGCAAAATTAGGTTTGTTCCAAATCTTAATAGTGCTTCTCTAAAGAGTTTTTCGACAAGTAGTTTCTTTGTAAAAAATATTTCTTTCTGTGCTTGGGATCAAACTACGGGAGTGGCGGGTACTTCTACTGATACCAGTTTCAAAGGTAGTTTTAGTCCCTTTAGCAGTCAATTAGCCACAACCTCGATCGTAGTTAATCCCAGCTCCCTACTGACAGTTCCCCCAACTACTATTGCTGCTGGGAGTATTTGGTCTGAGTTCCTATCCTTACAAAGTAAATCAACTTCAACTTCATCAACTTCAACTTCAACTTCATCAACTTCAACAACTTCTTCATCATCAGGTTCGTCATCTTCATCATCAGGTTCATCATCAGGTTCGTCGTCATCAACTTCTGGAGTAGTAGTTGGCGGCATATTTTTTGAAGATGATGATAAAGACAAGAAAAATAAAGATAAAAAAGGGAAAAAAGATAAAGACAAAAAAGATAAAGATGATGATGATTTAAAGATTGGTTCAGACAAGGAGAAAAAAGAAAAGAAAGATAAAAAAGACAAAGATAATTTATTAGTAGACTTAGATTACGATAGCAAAGGTTATGACTTCTTCTTGGGTAATCTGACTATTGGTAGTGGGAGTAGTGGGAGTAGTGGTAGTAGTCTTGATAGCACCACAACTAGCGCTATAACTAGCACCACAACTAGCACCACAACTAGCACCACAACTAGCACCACAAGTACCTCAGTTAGTGAAACTTCAATTACCCAACTAAGTCTCAATGCTGTAACTAATAATATTGAAGGGACTACAGATGATGGTCTTCTAGTTGCCACCGCCACAAGTAATACTATTTATGGTGGATCGGGTAGCGAGATTATTTTTGGTTTCCTTGGTTCTAGGAATAATCTTCTTGGCGGTGAGGGTAATGATCTCATTTTTGGTGAAGGAGGGCGAGACTTTATCAGGTGCGGGGAAGATAATGATATTGCCTATGGTGGCAAGGGTAAGGATGTACTCTTTGGAGAACAGGGAAATGATATTCTCTATGGCGGCAAAGGTAATGACTCCCTCTTTGGTGGTACAGGAAATGATATTCTCTTTGGTCAGAAAGATAATGATTTTATCTCTGGAGGGACAGGGCGCGATCGCCTCT
>Ga0105048_10010187_pt1 | contig 14908 bp, 10 predicted proteins | sample MAT05_FD_78382 | JGI IMG/M metagenome (GOLD analysis project Ga0105048, IMG submission 78382) | Freshwater microbial communities from Lake Fryxell liftoff mats and glacier meltwater in Antarctica - MAT-05 | ecosystem: Environmental > Aquatic > Freshwater > Ice > Liftoff microbial mat | place... | reverse complement strand
GCGCGGGCCGCCACATCACGCGAAAATCGACCAGGCCGACACCGTCTCCACGACCGCGAGGTGCCTCTGGGGCGCACGCGCGCCGGGTGCCCGGGGAAATGGCGCTTCGTTGTCCTATCCGCCTGCGGGTCACTGGCGCTCTGCTGCCGCAGCTCCGTCAGGGCAAGGGGAAGAAGGTCCTGCACGTGACGAGCGGAATGGGATCGATCAGCGACAACACCTCGGGCGGCGCGTACGGCTACCGCATGTCGAAGGCGGCCCTCAACATGGGCTCGCGGAGCATGGCGGCCGATCTGAAGTCCGACCGTATCAGCGTGGCAGTCATCAACCCGGGCTGGGTCAAGACCGACATGGGAGGCTCGGGCGCTCCGATCGACGTCACCACCTCGGCGGCTGGAATTCTCGCGCAGCTCGACACTCTTTCGCCAGAGAACAGCGGCGAATTCCTCGACTACGCCGGCAAGAGCTGGCCGTGGTGAGGGTGCTGGCCGGAGTCGCGCTCGGCGCGGGTTGCTTGCTGGCGAGCGCGAGCGGCTGCTCGAAGCATGGCAACGAGGGGTCGGGCGGCCAGGCGGGCGGCAACAGCAGCTCGAGCGCGGCGACGGGCGGCGCGGGCCCGAGCAGCGGATCGGGCGGGCCCGATCCGAAGTTCGGGAGCGACGGGTACGGCAAGGGCGATATCGCCCAGGCGCCGTGCGAGGGCGTCGTCAACGCCATGGGCCCGGTGCTCGACATGGTGTGGCCCAACCCGTCCAACATCGGGCACGACGGAGTCGAGGGCAGCTCGATCCATTTCCACTGGAGCGGCGGTGGGCACAACGTCGTGCAGATCGCCTCCTGGCTGGACTACTGGCATCCGGGCCCCACCCTGACGGATCCGGGCTTCCCGCGCGGCTTCACCTCGGGCGCGAAGGCCGACAGCGGCGATCTCTATCTGAATTTCGGAGCCTTCATCTGCGGTTACCGGCCCGGGATCTATTACTTCGTCGACGAGGACAACCCCGCAGGAGGGATCGTCTCCGCATCCATGACCGTGGCGCCCGATCCCGCCACCGCCACCGCCGCTTACTACGCACCGCGGCCGTGCAGCGCGCTCGCGGACAAGACGGTGTACGGCGGTCGCTACTGGGCGTACGCCACCCGCAAAGACTGCACGGTCTTCGAGGTGAACAACTTCCAGACCCAGGCGCACTACGACTGGTTACCCGACGTGTTCCACAAGGAGCAGCCCCGGCAAGGCGATCTCATCCTGTTCCGGTGGACGGGGTTTCACAGCGTGGTGCAGGTCCACGACGTCCTCCAGGAGAAGCCGATACCCGGCGGGATCACCAGCGGCCCGAAGACGGAGTGCGTCGGAGGACCGAATTACTCGTGCGCCAACGCCGCGCCGATCGCGGGGGAGTACCTGATCGACACGGAGGATTATCGCCCCGGGATCCTGCACTTCTCGGACGAGGACGCCATTCACAACCCGACGACCAAAGAGTGCTGGAACGGCATCTGCTCGGGCATGAACCAGGAGCTTCAGCTCGAGTACCGGAAGCCTGAAGAGCAGCTCAAGTGCTGCGACTTGCCCGGTGCTTCGGGTAAATACAGCACGAAATGCCGGGTGGTCGAGGTGTACAACGACGCGGCGGGGGCGCAGTGGAACCCGTACTCGATCGGGGCCGGCGGCAACGACGTGGTCCGCTTCCGGTGGGCGGGGACGATCAAGCTCTATCAGGTCTTGCCGAACACCACGACACCAAAGGCGGAGGGCTTCGGCATGCCGGCTCCGGTCGAGTGCGTGCCTGGCCCGCACATGTCGTGCCTGAACGGGACGACCGATCAGGCCATGTTCCTCTTCGACCTGGGGGCCGGCTTCGTGGCCAAGAACTACGAGCAAGACATGTTCAGCAACATCTCCTGGTCCATGTACGCGGAGGGGGAGGTGACGCCGGGGTTCACGTCGAACAACACCGGCGCGATCGTTTACCCCACGTCGCCGTACGATCCCGCGGATCCGAAGTGTCCTTAGCAGCGCGCGCCGGGGAGCGGCCGGGTCATTGCCCGCAGAGCCCCGGGCAGCTCGCGGCGCTGCAATCGAGGACGGCCTGGAGCTCCGCGACCGCCCCGCCGTGCGCCGCGTAGCAGCCCTTCTGGCAGATCAAGTCGCCGTTGCCGCAGCTGGACAGGCACTTGTAGAGCGCGAGGCACTCGGGATCGCCGAGACAGGTGTTCATCTCGGAGCTGCAGTCCTCGAAGATGCATTTCGAGCACGGGTCCACCGGGGTGTTGCCGGGGCACTCGCTGTCGCAGCCCGTGGCGGCGCAGTCGGTGAGCAGGTAGAGATCCGAGATGCCATCCGGGTGCGCGCTGAAGCACATCTCCTGGCAAGCGTCGGTCGAGCACGCGCCGGTACACTGGATGAGAGCGAGGCACTCGTCGTTCTCGTAGCAGGTGCAGTACGTCGACGGGCAAGCCCCCCAGAGGCACCCTGTGCACATGTCGCCGAACCCGGGGCACACCTTGCCTCCGCCCGAGCCGGAGCTGCCTGTTCCGCTTCCGGAGCCGCTGGCGCTGGTCGGTCCCACGCTGACGCCCGTGGTGTTCGCGCTGGTCGTGGTGGAGGGCCCCGCGCCCACGCCGCCTGTCCCCACGCCCACGCCCACGCCGCTGGTGATCCCGCTCCCCGCGCCGGCGCCGCCCACGTTCTCGCTGCCCGACCCCGCGGCCGCCTCCGGATCGAGCCCGGCGGAGCGGGCGCCGCAGCCGGTCGTGAGCGCGACACCGAGCGAGAGCGCCGTCGCGAGGAGCGTGTGCTTCATGATCCCTGGATCATCGACGAGAAACCGCGCCGCGGCAAGCTCTGCACGGACCATCCCAGCAGCACCACGACCACGACCGCCAGCAGCACCGGCACCGGAGGAGCGGGCGGGAGCGGCGGTGGCCTCCCGACGGTCGCGTGGACGCAGCGATTCGGGGACGCTGGATACCATGTCGTGGGATACCCTGGTATCGATATCAGCCCCAACGGACCTCTCACGTGGTGGAGTGGACCGGGACGTCGTTGACGTCTTGACCACCATAGCTGAAGGAGCCGCGCCCGTTCCAGTGCTTGTCCGTCGCGAACGAGGCACGGAATTGCTCGAGGATGGTCCCGATAGCCGGGGGCGGCAGGCTGTACGGGTACGTGCCTTCCAGGCTCACGAGCTGCGTGACGGGACCGTGCCCGAAGCCGAGCTGGCGCAGCTGACCGGAGACATTGATATGGGTGCTGCCCCCCGGAGGCGCGACAGCCTGGGTGATCAGGATCTGGCCGCTCACCTTGCCCGTGCTCGCGTGGACGAGGAGGGCGAAGTGCAGTATCGGTGCCCCGGGAGTACCGGCGTTGCCAGCGGTGCCATTGACGCGGTGGAGATCGAATCCACCCGTCGCGGCGCGGGGGGCCATCGCGCTCAGGCCGACGCTGCCGCTGGGGCAGTTGTTGTCAATCCAGGACGCGAGGGCCGCGATGAGGTCAGCCTGCCCCGGGTACGGGGGACGCGTTCGGGGCATCTGACCGAACTTTTTGAAGGCCGCGCCCGTGCCCGAGAGGATCTGGATGATGTTCGAGCTCTTGGAGTCCCCGACGACCAGGATCGGCCACGGCCCACCGGGCACACCGGGTATGTTGCCGGTCGTGAACGCTTCATAATGCATGCTCTGCCAGAACGCGCCGTGAGGGGAGCCCTGGATGTTCACTCCCGGCTGCGTGACGAACGCCGTCAGGCCATTCTGGACATCGGTGTAGCTGTTGAAAGTCGTCATGTTCTCTTCATCCTTTCGTGCGGTTGTTCATTCATGTCGCCCGACCCTCGTGGAGCAGGCTCAGGCGTTGCCGTGAGCCTCTGTCGCCACGTGGTCGCGCTTTGTTGTCTTGCTCTGGATCGAGGCCGGAGGGCTGCTACTTCAACGTGCGATTCCTGCGGACCTTGGCCGCTCCGTTCGGCGCGACCGGCGCCGGCGCCTCGGGGCTGAGGACCTGGCCCCTCGCCAGGATCACGCTGAAGTCGCCTCCTTGATGCTGGCCCTGACTGCCATGGCAGCCCATGCAACCACCCATGTTGTACTGCGCATTTCCGTAGTACATGTTCCGGTGAATGGCCGTGCCTGCGCCGGCGTCCGTGAACTGGGAGTCGTAGTCACTGTTGCTGCCGGTACCGAGTAGACCACCGCTGAACAGCTGCAGCGTGCGGTCCGTCTCGACCATGATGTTCGACAGGTGATAGCTGGCCGGATTGTGACCGCTGCCAGGATCGTTGGTGGTGTAGACGCCGGCGTAGTCCTTGTCGATCGGTTGATACTGGACGTTGACGAGCTTGTAGTACATCCACGGCGAATCGGGGATGCCCTGGGCCTGATTGTACGCCTTGATCGCCGCATGGGCGGTTTGATTCGCGGCGATCACCGGCTGCGGAATCGGGTTGTCGCGGTAGTTGACGCAGATGAATCCGCCGGTGGGCAGCGCCGGCTTCCCGGCGGTGTTCAGGTAGTAGATCTCGTTGCCGGGGGTCGTGCAGTAGCTCGCCGAGGTCGGCACCAGCGTGATCTGAGGCGGAATCAGCGTCGTGCTCACCGTCGCCGTGTCGTTGAGCGTGACCGCAGGCGTGGTGGGCGTGGAGCAATTCTTCTGGCCGGGGGTGGTGCACGGCGGCAGAGGCGGCCTGATGATGGTGCCATCGACGTCCTCGACAGGGCCCGACGCGGCCGTCTGGAGGTTGTCGGCCTGCTCGAACGTCGCATAGATGAAGTAGGGCGCGGTCGGAGTCTTTTGAATGATGTGAAGGGCGACCAGGCCAAACGTATCCTCGAAATAGCAGGTGTTGTCGGGGTTCTCGTAGCGGCGCACCGTCGCCGTCTTGAATCGGCCCGACGACAGCTCCGCTGCCGTGAGCACGCGCCAGCCCGCCTTGATCTCGATCGTGCCATTCGGCAGGCTCACCAGCGTGGAGCTGCCCGCGGGCGGGCTCGCCTGATTCTTCGCGAGATACATCATGGTGTTGGCCACGACCTGCCGAGGAGGCCCTTGCCACCACGAAGCCAGCGGGCCAGCGCCTTGCGAGGTCACGTAGGTGTATTCGATGCGGTTCGCCTTGGCTACGAAGCGGATGATCTGGGGCGAGGCGTTGCCGTTGACCATGCTCGGGGCGATGCCGGCAAACATCGAGTCCAGGGTGATCTGATCGGTCTCGTCCAGGTTGACGAAGGCCGGGACCGCCGGCGCCGGCTGACCTGCGCACGGCGGAACAGCGGACTGGTAGTTGTACGCGGGCAGCGCATCATATCCGAAGGACTTGTCGCCCGGCGCCACGCTCGGATAGCCCGGCGGCGTCCCGTTGGCCGGAAATATCTCCACCTTGCCGCGGAACGTCTCCCACACCAGCGGCTGCGTGGCGCACCGAGGATCGCCGAGCTTACAGCCGCTGTCGGGCGTGTCACGCTGGTTGACCTGCACCTTGTTCACGACTCCCCCGGTCTGCTTGACAGCAGGCCAGCTCAACGCGATGAACTCCTGCCAGGCGAACGCCGCGGCCTGCTGCATCGTCGCCTTCGGCGCGCCGTCGGGCAAGTTGAGATCGCTCGGGACAAGCGCGCTGACGGTGATTGGAATGGACGCGGGCGGGAGCGCTGCGTTCGCCAGGAGCTCCGGCTTCGGCGTCGACTCGGGCCCTGGCTTCGGTGTCCCTGCGGGATCCGGCGCCTGACTCCCGCTGCATCCGAGGGCGCCGGCCACAGCGGCCGAGAGGTTGATCGCGACGAGTGCTACCGTGATTCGAGTCTTCATGTGGGCCTTTCAAGCGCTTTTGAACGCTCCATCTCATTCCGCGCGCTTCGATCCCTCGGCGCTCGAGAGGCTCTTCGGGGAGCTCTCGATGCGAGGTCGGGACCGCCGCCGTCGTCGCGAAGAGACTTCGCAACACTCGTGCCGTTTCCGCCTCGTTCACGAGGACAGAGGGAAAGCGCGCTACCTGTCCATTTCAGCCCTGCCGCGGTCTCCAGCCGGCGTCTTGGCCAACGCTTCTTCGACATTGCGCCAGGCACGTGCCTGGCCCGTGCCTGGCACGTGCCTGGAAGCGACCGATGGACCTGTAGTTGAACAACCCCGGCCTGACGATCGCGTCTGGCCCCCCGAGATATAGTGGCAATCTCGGTGGATGGACCGAGAGCGCTCGAGCGTGCTTTCAGGGCCGCCGTCGCGGGGATCAACCCGCCTGAGCGAGGCGAACGACGCTCTCGTCGACGAGGTACTGCAGCGCGAGGATGATCCGGCGATCCGATCCCACCGCGCGCCCGCGACGGAACGCCGCGACCACCTCGTGAGCGACGAGGCCTCCTTCGCAGAGGCTGGCCAGGTGCTCCAGATCGGCGCTCGCGAGGTGCATGGGGAGGGAGGAGGCCATGCCGGCGGCGCCCTCGTCCGCGGCGAGCCTCGCGGTTGGCGAGATCTGGAGTTGCGGCTGCCGGCGGCGCCAGAAGCTCGATCCGGGAAAGCGTTGCTCCCGACGATAATGGGTCTCCCGCGCCTCCAGGTAACCGTCGATCTCCGCCTCGACCCGGGCGCCATAGCGCTCGAGGACACCCGGTTTGCCGGCGAGGTGATCGGAGGCGGCATACGCGGCGAGGACGCCGTGGTGAAGAGCCTTGATGATCCCCTGACCGGAGAGCGGATCCAGGCTGAGCGCGGCGTCGCCCACCGCTATCCACCCCTCGCCGACCGCGCGGTCGAGCGCGCCCGAGCCGGCAGGGTGAATCTCCGGCGCTCCTCGCGCCCTCGCCGAGGCGAGCCGCTTTCGCGTGTGCGGCGCGGCGGCGAGCGCGGCACACCAGGCCTCGGGCTCGCGCAGCCGGAGGCGCCCGGCGATATCCCCGTCGGTCATCAGCGCGGCGACGGCGCCCGAGCCGGGGAGCCGGGCGGAGTAACACCATCCCTCCTCCACCGCCTCGACGAGCGTGCGAGTATCGCGGAACGAGCCATCGTCGACGTCGAAGAATACGAACGCTCCGACGAGGTGATCGAAGAGGATCCTCCGGGCGCCAAAGCGGTTCGCGATCCGCGCCCGACGGCCAGTGGCGTCGATGACGAACGATGCCTCGACCTGGTCCGGCTCGCCGGCGACGTCGCGCAGATCGAGCTGGAAGCCCGCGCCAGTGCGGTCGATCGAGGCGAGGCGGGTGCCCATCCACACGATCGCGCCTCTCGACTCCGCCTTTTCGATCAGCATCGCATCGAAGCGACACCGATCGAGGTGGAAGCCTCGGCCAAACACCGAGGTGATGAAGTCGTCGCCGCCCAGCGCCGCGCCGCCCCAGGCGCTCACGGTGCCGGCGGCCTCGCGATGGCGCTGGGCAACGAAGGCGTCCAACACCCCGAGCCGCTCGAGCAGCGGCCGGGCCGAGGGGTGCAATGTCTCTCCGACCCGCTCTGTTTCGTGGGTCGACGCCTCGATCACCACCACCGAGCGCCGTGGATCATGAGCGCGAAGCGCGAGCGCCGCGGCGGCTCCGGCCGGGCCCCCGCCGACGATGGCGATATCGAAGCGACGGTCGTTCACGAGCCCTTCGAGATCTTGATCGGCGGGATCGAGTTCCACCCTTCGATGAGCAAATAGCCTGGATCATCCGGTGATCCGACCGAGAAATCAGCGACGAAACCCATGTTCTTCCACGCCGTCACCATGGTGAAATCGCCGGTGGGCGCGACAGGAATGTTGCCCGACCAGGAGATCTGACCTTGCGCCGTGTTGACCTCCATCGGTCGGTGCGCCGGCCACCAGTAGATGGTCTGGGTGACAGGCTTCACCGCCACACCGATGCTTCCCGGGTAGCTCGCGTTCCAGTCCTCGTAGGTGATGTCGATGGGCTGGGTCGCGCACTCGTTGAAATCGGCCTGCCAGGGCACGGCGTTGCGCTTGGTGAGATCGCCCGGCTCGAGCCCCGCGGTGAGGTTGTCAGTCTGAGCGAGGCTGCCCAGGATCAGCGTCGAGCTCTGCTTGATGCGATAAGGCTCCGCGTAGACGGCGGGGTTGCGCACGATCCAGGTCGTCTCTGCGCCCGGGCAGAACGAGCCGCCGAGCAAGTTGCTCAGCACGCCTCGATCCAGATCAACACCGCTCTTCGGCGCTCCGCCGTCGTCTGGAAGAGGGAGGTGCTCGGCCTTCTCGTCGATGAACTTTCCCTCCGCCCACTGCTTGAGCAAGAACAGCATGGTCTCGGTGAGGCGGAGGAACTTCGAAGGCACGGTGTTCGACAGGGGGTTATCCCCGCAGAGCAGCGGCATGCCCGGGAGACGGAAGCCCGGATTGCGCGGTAATCCGCCGGGGAGCGTGTAGAGGTTCTCCTGGCCGGGCTGGCGCAGCACCCCGTAGATGAACCTCCGCTTCGCCTCGTTGCGCTTGCGCTCCACCGGATCTTGCCCCTCGTAGGGCGCCACCGAGAGCACGCTGGGATCGAGGTTGCCCCGGCTCGTGGTGCTGTGCGGATCGCCGCCGACGAACGAGTCGAAGTCCATCACCCACTTGAATTGATCGGGCCGCTTCAGGATGGGCCAGATATCGCGCCAGAAGCGGGGGTGGTAGCTCGAATTCCACCGCGCTTTGGTCTGCCACACCGAGAGCTCTTCAGGTGTCTTCGGCGGTGTCTGCGTACCGTCGAACGGGGGGACGCCATGGAGGTCGAGATCGTGGGCCATGGTCCGTACGAAGAGATCATACATGGTCTCGTCCATCGTGATCATGTCGAGGATCTGGGGCGCAAAGCGGGGATACCCGATGATCACCCACGCGGGCGAGTCGACGGGGATCGAGAGCAGGTGCTTCGCGCCCCCCGGCTGCACGACCGGCGCCGTGCCGTCGATCGTCGTGATCTCGACCTTCAACGTGGCGTTCACATAGCCGTCGGCCTCGTCGTCGAACCAGCCGTCGTTGTTGGCAAACCTGGTGATCTTCGGCTCGCCCGGGCCCGTCTTGTACGATCCCGAGTTGCCATGGCCGCCGAGGACGACGAGACGGGCGTGCTTCGTCGTGACTCCAGCGGTGTCGGTCACGGGCTGCACGGTGGCGAGGAGGTCGCCGAGGGTGGTGATCGAGCAGGGCGAGAGCGGCGGGGGGAAGCTCTGCGACATCACCGGGTTGTCGACCCTGGCAAACGAGGCTCGCGGGCTCGCGCCGCTCACCATCTGCGGACCTGGATCGATGATCATCCGCCGGCGCTGCGAGGTGTCGGTCACGTCGGCGTTGCGGAGCGGGTGATCGGGCGCATACCCATGCTCGCCGTCCGTCTCCTGGAACTCGTACCAGATCGATTTCTTGTTGGCGACGTAGGCTGTCCACTCGATATCACGCACGACGCCGCGGATGTGCTGTCCGCTCTTCCAGAAGACGAGATCGATCGGCTCGTCGATCGCCACTTCGCTGCCCGGACCGTCATCGTAGCGATAGACACGGAATCGCGCGCCCTGCCGGCAGAGCAGCTCGGCGTCGTCCCGGAAGCTCGTGATGGTGGGCTCCTTGCCGCCGACCGCGGTGGTGATCCCGTTCGCGTCGCAGGCGATGGGCAGGTGGCCTGGGCCCTCCGGAGCCAGGTAGAAGCCTTCAGGGCTGTTGCCCAGTCGCGCGATCCCGATCGCCGGGTGAATCTTGAACTTCGTCGCCATGAAAACCTCTCTCGTCGTGGGCTCTGTCGCTCGCCGGACGCCGCCGCAATCAATCGAAGAACATCAGAGAGACCGCGTCGAGGCGGAGCACCTCCGGCGAGGGCTTGCCCTGGAGATCGAGGGCCACGATCTGGACTTGAAAGTCGGTATCGCCTTGGGCCTTGAGTCGCTCGATCGTCTTCGTGGCGTCGAAGCGGATGTTGTGCGGGGTCTTGCGGTGCCTCGGCCGCTGGTCGAACGCCCGCTTCGTCTCCGGCGGTACCGCGCAGTGGCCGGGACCACCGATGCAGTCGCCGGCGAAGAGGTGCATCTGACCCACGAAATGGTCGTTGCCGCGCGTGGGCGTGGAGGCGTCCGCGTTTGACTGGTTGAGGAAGACGCGGACCACGCCGCCCTGCTGCAGGTGCTGCACCTTCTTGAGCCGCACTTCGGCCCGGCGGTGGCTCGCGACCACCTGGCTCGGCACCTCGGCTGGAGCCGATTTGAAGCGGACCAGCGATGTGTCACTGTCAGTCTCGAAATGATGGGTGGAGAGCGCATACTCGGAGCCGAACGCCGTGGTCTTCAGCGACTCTCCGACGGTGCCAGGCCAGGGCGCGAGCACCGAGGTCAGGTCGTCGGGCTCCTGGCCCGGGTGACGCCTCTGCCACTCGGCCCAGAGGCGGTCGACGTTCGAGTGGTGCGACCAGAAGATCGGATCGAAGGCCGTGACTCCCGCGTTGCACATATCGCCGAGGACGGGCTCGTTCGGGAGGGTGTTCGGGTTGTTCCCACCGGTGAAGTTGTGGAGCAGGTTGTGGATGTTCTCGAGGGCGCCGAAGAAGTGATCGCCGTCCGGGCCGCTGCCGAACGCGAAGAAGCCGTCGAGCCCTAGTATCTGCTGGATGTCGTCGGGAGCCGGGTAGTCCTCGAAGAGCTGGGGATTCGAGGCGGATGGGTTGGTGACCCCCTGGCCGCCGGGCCAGCGGAACCGATGCCAGAGGGGGTTGGCGCGCGAGAGCTCGGCGAGGATGGCCTCGGTGGTGGCGCTCGCGTCGTACGCTATACCGGCGGCAGCGAACAGCGAAGGACCGGCGTTGAAGCTCCGCCCGGGTTGATTGAGCGCGGCGAGCGCCGTCAGCGTCGCATCGGTGATTTTCCCGCGTAGCCCGGCGATCACGCTGTCGTCGACGAAGCACCGGAAGGCCTCGGGGATGATGCCGCCGTCGATGGTAGCGACCCCGTGGTTGACCGCGTACGAGTCCGACCAGTCCCAGTAGGGGACGGTGACCGTGGGATCGATGTCCTGGAGCCGCTGCTCGAAGTAGTGGAGATAGAATCGGTGCCAGGGTAGCAGCTCTTCCCAGCCATGCTGGCAGTTGTTGGCGTGGATGCGCGCCCAGAAGGCGAAGCTGCGCTCGTCGCGGCCGTACTGGTCATAGGCCTTCATGCAGGCAACGGCGCGGCGGTATCGGCGGAGCTCCTCGGCCGACATGCCGTTGATGTTCTTTCGCACCTTGAGGGTGCCGGCCTCTTCGCGGTACGCGTTGATCGGTCTCGTCGCGAGCGGGTGGAGCGCGTCTCCGTAGGCGAGCGCGCGGCGGGTATCGGGCATCGCCTCGACGGTGGACGCCTGCTCGTCGTCCTCGGGACATCCATCGTCGATCCAGCTCTCGATGAAGGCGATATCCGCATCCGGCACGGGGGTGCCCCCGCCCCAGGGGATCCGCGAGAGCTCCGTGCCATTGAAGGGATACTGGCCTCGAAGACCCTTGATCAGCCCCGAGGCGGCGCCCCGACCCGGCTCTCTCCTTCCGCCCGCCTCCGGTCCCTCGCCGCCTCCACTCTCACCGCCGCAGCACCCGGAAGCTTTGCTCTTCGCGACCACGGGAGGACGAGGAGAGGTGGGCGCAGGCGGTTTGGCGCAGCAACCGGAGGCCTTGTCTCCGCCCCCGCCCGCGCCCCCGTCGCCGAGCGCCATCATCTGTACTCCATAGATGATCACGGTGAGGAAGCGCTCCAGCGAGAGCTCCCAGAAGCGGCCGTACCCCTGGTATTCGGCGCTGCTCCCCTCGTGAGCTTTGTTCAGAATGTACTTCACCCGCTCGTACCGCGAGGCGGGTTGATTGTCGGTCTCTGCCACCATGAGAGCTCTCTCGGAGTGAAGTGTGAGCAAACGAATGAAGCTCGAGCGCGGACGACCCCCGCGCGTCAGCCTATTTCCCGGCGGCTTTCGGATCGCGAAAGCTCGCCTTCTGCGACATCAGCCAGCTGAAATCACCGTTCCCGGCGCCGCCGAACTGAGCGCACTTGACCGCCCCACCGCCGGGCGAGGGCGTCCATCCGTCCGCGATACCCGCGGAGTAGTGGCAGCCGGTGCAGCTCTCGGTGCCGAATATCAGGGTGGAGTCGGGCGGGCTGCCCTCTTCCTCGGGCCCCGCGTGCTGATTGCCTATCTGGAAGTAGGACTCCATCGTGGTGTTGGTGAGGAAGACCGGGACGACGTTCCCCGGCGATTTGTTGACCACGCTCCCGGGCGCGCTGCCCTGGCCCGGCTTCCCGGCGGCGGCCAGGGGCTTGGGCTGGGTCGGCCACTGGGTGTCGATGAGCTGGTAATACTGAAACACGGTCCCCTTGAGCGCGCGCTGCACCTCGCAGTTGAGCTGCCGTTTGTCCGCCGGGATGGGGATGACGCGCGTCACCTGCACGGGCGTCTTCGTGGTCGCCTCGTCCCAGATCGGCGTCGCGCCGTTGCACGCGTCGTTGACGGTGCCAGTCTTCGGGGGCAGCACGTTCACCGGGGTCGCCGCCGCGCTCCGATCGGCGTTGTTGAACGAGGGCTTGATCGCCGTGAGCTTGCCGTCGTTGCCCACCACCTTCTCTACGGGGTTGGTGTCGACGTTGTCGACCTGCTCGAAGGTGGCCCAGACCCAGGTTGGCGCCGACTCGGTCTTGACCGCGATGTGCATGCCGACGAGGCCCATCTCCTTGCGTATCCAGGCGCCCTTGGCGTCCAGGATGAGCGCGGAGGTGGTGTAGAATCGGCCCTTGATGTCGCCGGGATCCATCTCCTTCCAGGCGAGCTTGAGCTCCATCGCGCCTCGCTTCTTCTCGACACCTTTGCCCGAGGGGAACTCCACCTTCTTGCCGCTCTTGGAGAACTCGATCTGCCCCTCGATGTAGTAGAATTTCTGGGTGACCACGTAGTCGAACTCTTCGCGGTTCATCACCACCTCGTACCGCACCCATTTGCCGTGCTGGTCGACGAGGGGGCCGGAGAACGCCTGGGAGGTCTCGTCGGCCACGCCGGCGTGGGCGCGGTTCTTCTTGAAGCTCATCCGGAGGAGGCGGTCTTCGGGCGAAGCCCCGCTCTCCGGCGGGACGGTGCGGGTGCCCCAGGGGGCCGGATCTGCTCCGGTGGGGAGATAGACTTCAAAGGCTTCTTTCCAGGTCTCCCAGACCCTCCGGCCCTTGTCGCCGAGCTTCCTGGCCCTTTCCGGGTTCCCTTCTCTGTCCGCCGGCCAGTTGAGGGCGATGAAGGTCTGCCAGGAGTAGATGTCGAAGAGGCGCTGGACGTCGGGGAAGGCGCCCTGGTCCTCCAGCGCTTTCTTCCTGGCGAGGTCGACGTCGTAGGGCATCTCCGCGGAGATGGGCGCGGGAAAGGGCATCGAAGGATAGCTGCACGCGCGATCCTCGATGGGCTGGGAGGCGACCCCGGTTTGCGCCGGCGCGGCCGAGGTCTCGACCCCGGGCCCCGGGGCCGTTTGCGGCTCGCACCCGTAGAGCGCAGCTCCGAGCGTCAAGACCGGGATCGCGGCGACTGCAATACGATGTCTAGAGAGCATTCGAGTCTCCTCCGGCGGCTTGAAACAGGAGCGCCACATCGTCATGCAGCAACGAGCGTGCCGCTGCGGACACATCGAGTCAGCGACGGCGGCCGCGCGATTTCGAGCGTTTTTACGCTCCGATTCGAGGAGCATCGGTGAGATTGCCTCGGCTGCGGGCGGACCGTCCCGGGCACGTGCCCGGCACGTGCCCGGCACGTGCCAGATGGCGGTCGCGGTCGCGCGGCCCTGGAAGAGGCCTCCCTCAGCCAACAGGCTCCGTGTCCGCGAGGGCCGCGCGCGCGGTGATCAGCGCTGTCTCCTCCAGGTACCGCGCTCGGAGGGCGGGTGTCGCGATCGTCTCGTCGGCCAGCGTACGGCCTATCCAGGCGTGGAGTGGGTCCGTCGTGCAGCCTTGACCGAAGGCGAGCATCAGGGCGACGACGAGCAGAATATCGCGCGGAGCCGAGAGGCCGTGTCGCGTCGCCTCCTCGGCCCCTGCGGCGATGAGCTCGCGCAGCGCGGACACGCCGACGAAGGCGTATTTCTCGGGGTGAACGTACTCGAGCGCCGCGAGCGCGAGGTCGGTCAGGTTGTCGACCACGCTCGGCAAGGGCTCCTCGGCGAGGGCGAGGAGGAGGCCCAGCGCTGCGCTGACGTGGCCGTCGTCGGGCCCGCGGATCGCGCGCAGCGCTTCGAGAGAGGCGGTGTGGAGGGCGGCCGCGCAATCCGTCTGCTCGATCACCGAGCCCACCCGGCGGGTCTCTCCAGCTCGGGTGAGGCACGCCCGCGCCCACGGGTACTGAACGTCGGTGTCGAAGGCGCTGCCGAGGAGGAAGCCAAGCTCGATGAACAGGCGCACCGGACCCACCAGCGTGAAGCCGTACGCCGCGGCCCGAGCGATGGCCGCGCGGAGCACCGTCAGCAGCCGCTCCGGACCCAGCGCCGCAGCGACGTCAGGTGAGAATACCGCGCAATGCTCGACCATCTGCTCCTCGAAGACCGAGGCAGCCGTCTGCCGGAACGTGGCGGCCTGACGTGTGGTGAGCTGAAACATCGAGCCCTTTTGCTGCCCGTGGATCGAGGGCGAAGCTTCACCTCCGGCCCTCTTCCATGTCAACCCCCGGCGGTGCGTCCGGGTGACCGCTACTTGAGCCGGCCGTCGAGCGACACCGCGGCGCACGCCAGCATTGACGCTTCACGCAGCAGCTGGAGCACGGCGACGCGGTCGTCGCAGTCCGGTACCTGGTCGAGGATCACCTGCGCAAAGTGCTTGGCTCCGGCGTGAATCGCCTCGTAGCTCGCGAGCCACGTCGACCAAGGTTGTGCGGGTTGCACTCGCCATGGCTGTCGTGCCATGTGTCATTGGGTGGCTAATGTTCTACTTTGTACATATTTCGCTAGCACCAAACGCCCCCGCAGCCGTTCGCGC
>Ga0105048_10010185_pt1 | contig 14910 bp, 13 predicted proteins | sample MAT05_FD_78382 | JGI IMG/M metagenome (GOLD analysis project Ga0105048, IMG submission 78382) | Freshwater microbial communities from Lake Fryxell liftoff mats and glacier meltwater in Antarctica - MAT-05 | ecosystem: Environmental > Aquatic > Freshwater > Ice > Liftoff microbial mat | place... | reverse complement strand
CAAAGGCGTCGAGCAACCGGTCATCAGCAAGATCGACCCTGACGCACAGCCGGTGCTCTACGTGGCGCTGCTGGGCAAAGGCAAAGAGGCCCGCGACATCACCGAGCTGGCCGACCGCACCGTGCGTCGCCGCCTCGAGAGCATCAACGGCGTCGGTGAGGTTCGCATTCTGGGTGGTCAGAAGCGCCAGGTGAACATCTGGGTCGACCCGGTGAAGCTCAAGGCGCTGAACATCGCGCCGGCCGAGGTCTCGCGCGCCGTTGACGCACAGAACGTCACCTTGCCCGGTGGCCGCGTTGACACCAGCCGCGACTTCTTGACCGTTCGCGTCTACGGCCGCGTCGACAGCGTCGAGGAGCTGAGCCAGATCGTAATCAAGGAGCTCAACGGTCGGCAGGTGCGACTCTCGGAGATCGCCACGGTCGAAGACGGCAAAGAAGAAGCCGAGACCAGCGCGAAGTGGAATGGCGAGCCCACCGTGCTGCTCACGGTTCGCAAGCAGTCGGGCACCAACACCGTGCAGGTGGTCGACGATGTGTTGGCTCGGGTGCGCGAGGTGTCGAAAGACCTGCCCGCTGGCTACTCGCTCGAGATTCAGCGCGACGCGTCGGGCTCGATTCGTACCGCGGTGCACGCAGTCAAAGAACATCTGGTGCTCGGCGCGCTGTTCGCGGCGCTGATCGTGCTGGTGTTCCTGGGCAACTTCCGCAGCACCATCATCGCGGCGGTCGCCATACCCACCTCGATCATCGGCACCTTCGCGCTGATGTACATGAAGGACTACACGCTCAACACAATGACCCTGTTGGCGTTGGCGCTGGCGGTGGGCATCGTCATTGACGACGCGATCGTCGTGCTAGAGAACATCTTCAAGTACGTCGAAGAGAAGGGCTATTCGCCGCAAGCCGCCGCGGTGGCCGGCACCAAAGAAATCGGTCTCCCGGTGCTCGCGACCACGCTCTCGCTGATCGCGGTGTTCGTGCCGATCGCTTTCATCCCCGGCATCCCCGGGCGGTTCTTGGCGAGCTTCGGCATCACCATGTCGTTCGCCATCGCGGTGTCGCTGTTCGTCTCGTTCACCTTGACCCCGATGTTGGCCTCACGCTGGTTGCAGGCGAAGAAGACCGGAGCGCCGCACAAGAACATGCTCGAGCGCCTGGTCGACATCGGCTACCGGCCCATCGAGCGGGTGTACATGTCGATGCTGCGCTTCGCGATGAGCCACCGCTGGGTGATTGTGGTGGCCTCGCTGCTGGTGGTCGCCTCCTTGTTCCCGATGGCGAAGATCGCGCGCAAGGGCTTCATCCCCATCGATGACAAGGCGCAGTTCGAGGTGACGGTGCGCCTGCCCGAGGGCCGCAGCGTGGCCGCGACCGAGATCGTCGGTGAGCGCGTCGCCCGGCAGATTCGCTCGTTTCCCGAAGTGACCGCGACCTTGTTCACCATCGGTGACGACCCGGGCCGCACTCCGAACCTGGCCCGTATCTACGTGAAGCTGGTCGACCCCAGCCAACGCGCCAAGTCGCAAGACCAGGTCAAAGACATGATTCGCAACGAGGTGCTCGCGAAGCTGCCGCCCGAGCTGCGCACCCTGGTCGGCGATGTGAACGAGTTCGGCGGGGGCCAGTCGACCGCGCGCGTTCAGTACGTCATGTCGGGGCCCGACCTGAAGACGCTCGAGGTCGCGACCGCTCACATTCTCGAGAAGATACGCAAGGCTCCGGGCGCGGTCGACGTCGACTCGTCATTGATTCTCGGCAAGCCGGAGGTCGGGGTGTACATCGACCGCGAGCGCGCCTCAGATCTGGGCGTGCAGGTGACCGACATTGCGCAGGCGCTGCAGCTGTTGGTCGGCGGCGCCAAGGTGTCGACCTACGAGGAGAACGGCGAGCAGTACGACGTTCGAATGCGCTCGGCCCACGAGTTTCGAGATCAACAAGACGCGCTGCGGTTGATCACCGTGCCCTCTCGACGGCTGGGGCAAGTCACCCTGGCTGACGTAGTGACGTTGCGCGATGGCACCGGCCCCTCGACCATCAATCGCTACCAGCGCGAGCGCCAGGTGACGTTGATGACGAATGCCGCGCCCGGCTTCGATGAGTCAGCGCTGGGCTCTGCAATCACGCAGGCGTACGAAGAAGAGCACCTGCCCTCGACCTTTCACCTCGGAGGCCTTGGTCAGACCAAGTTGATGAAACAGACCGGCATCGCCTTCGGCCTCGGTTTGCTGGCCTCGCTGGTGTTCATGTACCTGATTCTCGCCGCGCAATTCGAGTCGTGGATTCACCCGGCCACGATTCTGATCTCCTTGCCGCTGACCTTGCCTTTCGCAGTGGCGTCGGTGGTGATCTTCAACCAGGCGCTCGACATGTTCTCGCTGCTGGGCATCTTCGTGCTCTTCGGCGTGGTGAAGAAGAACGCCATTCTGCAGGTCGACCACACCAATCATCTGCGCGAGCAGGGCATGCCAAGGCTCGAGGCGATTCTGCAGGCGAACAAAGACCGCCTGCGCCCGATTCTGATGACCACCCTCGCCTTCGTGGCCGGCATGTTGCCGCTGGTCACCGCGAAGGGCGTCGGCGCCGGGTTCTCACGCGCCACCGCCGGCGTGGTGGTCGGTGGCCAGTCGATGTCGTTGATTCTGACGCTGCTGGCAGTGCCAGTCGCCTACTCGCTCTTCGACGACCTCCAGCAATTCTTCCGCCGGGTGTTTCGGCGTTCTTCGCCGACGGTCACTGAAGAGAAGACCGAAATCGTGCATGTGCCGAGCAAGTAAGGAACCACGAAAAATGACTCGCCTCTTGTTGTCGGCAGCGCTGGTCGTCGCCTTGACCTCCAGCGCCCAGACCCCTGCGCCATCGAGCTTGAAAGACTTCCTCGATTCGGCAGATCAGCAGAACCTCGAGCGGCGCATCAGCGCTGAGCAGCGCCTCGGCGCGGCCGCCCAGCTCACCCAGGCGTGGACGGCGCTGTTGCCCGCCCTCACCGCCCAAGCCTCGTGGACGCACAACCAGTACCCCGCAGTGGTGACCTTGCCGACCGGCGGAGGCACGCCGACCCAGCTCACCATCACGCCCGCTGATCAGCTCGACGCGATTCTGAGGGTCGACTTGCCGCTGGTCGACGTCAGCCGTTGGTCTCGAACGTGGACGGCCAGCATCAACCTGGAGGCCGCCGAGCAACGGGAGCTGGCGATGCGAGAGCAGGTCAAGCGGCAGGTGGTCGGCACCTACTACTCGCTGGCGGCGGCGCGGGCCTTGCTGCAATCGGCGCAGAAGTCGATGACGGTGGCGCAGGCGCAGCTCGAGCTGCAGACCGTGCGGGTTCGCAGCGGCGTGGTGACCGAGCTCGACCAGATGCGGGCCAAGGCGGAGGTCGAGCGCACCAGACAGATCGTGGCCGACACCACGTCGATGGTGGCGACGACCCGTCGCAGCTTGCGCACGATCAGTGGCCTCGAGGCGGGTGAGATCGCCGAGCTGCCCAACGACGATCTCCACTCCGAGGCCCCGCTGGAGGACCTCGAGTCGAAGATCACCGGGTTGCCTGCCATTCGCGCGGCCGAGAAAGACGCTGAAGTGGCACAGAGCAACGCGTCGTTGTCTCGGTTGCTGTTGGTGCCGAACCTGGGCGCGCAGTTCACCGAGCGCTTCACCAACGCGACCGGCTTCATCGGCAAGGTTGAGTCATACAACTTCGGGGTCAACCTCACCTGGCGGCTCGACGGGCCGACCCTGGTCTCACCGCGGGTCGCTGAGGCGCTGGGCAACATCGCAGCGCTGGCCACCGAGCGAGCGCGATTGGCGGCGCGAGATCAAGTGCACTCCGATTGGCAGCGCATTCAAGCCACGTTGATCAAGGTTCAGGCGACGGGCGTTCAAGTCACGGCTGCCGAGCGCGCGGCCTCACTCGCCAGAGAGCGTTACGAAGCCGGAGTCGCCACCCAAATCGACGTTATCACCAGCGAGCGCGACGTCTTCCAGGCCGAGATCTCTCAGATTCAAGCGCGCACCGAGCTGGCCTCCGCCCGCACCTCCCTCCGAATCAGCACCGGCCTCCCCGTCATCCCTGACTAAGTACACGCACAATGCGATTGCGATCCCTATCCTCGGCGGCCTAACACCGCCTCCATGCCTTCTTCCCTTGTCATCGTTCGCCACGGCGAAAGCACCTGGAACGCGAAGAACCTCTTCACCGGCTGGGTCGACGTCAACCTCTCGGAGAAGGGCGAGGCCGAAGCCAAGCATGCCGGCAAGTTGCTCGCGGCCTCGAAGCTCAGCTTCGACATCGTGCACACCTCTCTGCTCACCCGCGCGGTGAGAACCGCGAACATTGCGCTCGAAGAGTCGGGCCAGATCTGGCTCCCGGTCTCGCGCTCCTGGCGGCTCAACGAGCGTCACTACGGCTCGCTGCAGGGTGCCGACAAGAAGCAGATGACTGATCAATTCGGAGCAGACCAGGTCAAGCTCTGGCGCCGAAGCTACGACGTGCCGCCGCCGCCGGTGACGAAGGAGCACGAGCATCACCCGCGCCACGACGTCCGCTACCACCGCCTGGCGCAAGACGCGCTGCCGGTGGGTGAGTGTCTCAAAGACGTGGTGGCGCGGGTGCTGCCGTACTGGTTCGACACGGTGGTGCCGCAGCTCCGCTCGGGTCAAACGGTGTTGATCGTCGCCCACGGCAACTCGCTGCGGGCGCTGATCAAACACCTCGAGCGGATCCCCGATGCCGACATCTCAGAGCTCAACGTGCCCACTGGCATGCCGCGGCTCTACAGCTTCAACGACGACCTCTCGCTGGCCGCGAAGCCGAAGTACCTCGACGAGGCCGCCGCCGCTGCCGGAGCCGCCGCCGTCGCCAGGCAAGCCGGGTAGCTTTCGCGCGATGAAGACCCTCACCGAATACCTCTGGTTCGAGACCTCCGAGAAGCGCGAGCTGGTGCAGGTCACCGACACGGTTCAGCAGCTGGTGAAAAAGACATCTAGGCTTGGCTGGAGCACCTCGGGCCGTTCAAGGCCGGCTCGTACCGGTCACCCGCGGCGAACTCGACCTGGGCCCGTGACAGCAGGTTTTCTACGCGGAGTTCGACGGTCAGCGACGCAAGCGGGTGATCGTGAAGATCATGGGCGAATAGCTCAGCGGTACTGCAGGTCGAGCACCACGCCGAAGTGAAATGCGGCGGCGATGATCACCATCACGTGAAACACCTCGTGGTACCCGAACAGGTCAGGGCGGGGGTTCGGCCAGCGCCGCGCGTAGACCACCGCGCCCGCGATGTAGACCGCCGAGCCCACCAGCAACCACCCCACCCGCGCGGTACCGATGACCTCGTTGAGGCCGATCAGCATCGGCGCGGCCATCAACCCCAGCACCACGTAGGTCGCGGCCCGAAGCGCGCGCGGGCCGTAGCTCCAGGTGACGGCGAAGATCATGCCCAGCACCGCGCCCGCCCACATCACTGTCAGTGAAGCCGACCAATGCCCTTGCGCCGAGCGAACCGCAAGCGGGGTGTAGGTGCCGGCGATGAGCACGTAGATGCCGGCGTGGTCGAGCTTGCGAAGCCGGTCGCGCGCCTGGTGGCTCCAGGTGGGCCGGTGGTAGAGCGAGCTGCAGCCGAACATCAGGCAGAGACTCGCGCCGTAGAGCACCCCGGCGGCGTATTGAGAGCCTTCGGCCGGCGCGAGCAGCAAGAACCCGCATGCACCGAGGGCGGCAAAGAACCCGAAGAGGTGCGAGACCCCACGCAGCCTCGGTTTGACCTTCTCACCGGCCTCGAGTGCGCCGCTCATGCCCGCGATAGTCGATCGACCCCTGTCACCGCGCCGTCATCGCTCAATTCAGCGCGAGCTGGAGCGCCTGACCCAGGGTCTCGACGCCCATCACCTCCATCTTCATCGGCTCGAGCCGCTTGGCGCTGCCCGACGGCAGAATCACCCGCTTGAAGCCCATCTTGATCGCCTCGACCAGCCGGGGCTCTATCTGCGAGACCGCCCGCACCTCGCCGGCCAAGCCGACCTCACCCAGAATCAAGGTGTGCGGCGAGATGGCGCGGTTGTTCAGGCTCGAGACCAGCGCCGCGGCGACGGCGAGGTCGCTGGAGGGCTCGGAGAGCTCCATGCCGCCGGCCACGTTGACGAAGATGTCGCAGCCCATCAGCTGCACGCCTTCTTTCTTCTCGAGCACCGCGGCGAGCAGCGCCACCCGGTTCGAGTCGACCCCCATCGCCGTGCGACGAGCAGTGCCGTGGCCGGTCGGTGCCACCAGCGCCTGCACCTCGACCAGAATCGGCCGGGTGCCATTGAGCGTCGAGGTGACGACGCTGCCAGAGGCGTTCTTCGGCCGCTCGGCCAAGAAGAGCGCCGACGGGTCGGGCACTTGCACCAACCCCGAGCCCTTCATCTCGAAGACGCCGATTTCGTTGGTGCTGCCGAAGCGGTTCTTGTGCGCGCGCAGCAACCGAAACGGGTGCCCTCGCTCACCCTCGAAGTAGAGCACCGTGTCGACCATGTGCTCGAGCACCCGGGGGCCGGCGATGGAGCCCTCTTTGGTCACGTGGCCGATCAGAAAGGTGGGAACCCCCGTCTTCTTCGCGTACGCCATCAAGCGGCCGGCGCATTCGCGCACCTGGCTCACGCTGCCCGGCGCACTGCCCAGCTCGGGCAGGAACATGGTCTGAATCGAATCGATGACCAGCGTCGCCGGCGCGAGCTTCTCTGCCGCCTGGAGCACCTTCTCGAGGTCAGTCTCTGCGAACACGTGCAGGTTCGAGCTCTTCACCCCCAGTCGGTCGGCTCGCATGCGGGTCTGCTTGAGCGACTCTTCGCCTGACACGTAGAGGCCTGGTCGGTCGCGGGTGAGGTCGTCGATGGCCATCAACAACAGCGTCGACTTGCCGATGCCGGGGTCGCCGCCGATCAGCACCAGCGAGCCTTGCACCACGCCGCCGCCGAGCACCCGGTCGAGCTCGGCGATGCCGGTAGGCCAGCGCGCTTCACTGGTACCGGTGACGTCTTGCAACAGAACTGGCTTGGCCTGACCCGTCGACGAGCCCCAGGCGGGCCGGGTCTGCGACGCGTCGCTGAGCGCGACCTCCTCGACCAGCGAACCCCAGGTGCCGCACTCGGGGCACTTGCCCATCCACTTCGGGGCCTGGTGCGCGCAAGACTGACAGGTGAAATGTGTTTTCGACTTCGCCATGCAAGACACTTACACGAAGCGGCTGACAGGCACGGGGCGAGTGACCGCTCAAGACCGCTCAAGAACTGCAGGTCGACGCTCCGTCAGCTCCTGTTCACCCCCAGATGCTCACGCCCGACTCGCCGTCTCTGCAGACCCGGCCCTCGGTTTCGCGCTTTGAACACCTTGGTCTTTTGGCACTGGCCCGATGGTTGGCGAGCTGATTCGAAAAGTCTTCGGCGGGAGCTTTCACAATCGCTCCGTGCCTCGCCTTCTGAATGACATGGACTTTTCGGTCCAACGGCCACGCAAGCGCCTCGCGCGCGCCGACATAGAAAAGCAAGCGCTGTGGCTCCGGTCGCGCTTCCTTGCTTTGAAAAAAGCCGACCCGTGCAGGGGCCTCGTTCTCTTCGAAGATGAGGCGAGCTTCTGGCTCGACGGTACTCTCCATCAGACTTGGTCCCGGGTCGCAGTCATTCGCCGATTCTCCGTAGAGCGCCTTGCAGCAGTCGCTGGCGTGCTCGATGGCATGGTGCCAATGCATGCTGCAGCTCGGCTTGAAATTCAGCTTGCTCTCCCAGTACGGCGACGTACCGCCCGTCGTCGAGTCTCCCTCGTACGTGGGCATCACCTTGACGTGCCTGTCATCGCGGAACAGCACTGCGAGTTTGCACTCGCGCCACTCGCTTCGCATCGGCACCATGCCCCCATCGTTCATGACGTACAGCGTCTGCGTCGCCTTCGCCTCTGGTGGCTTGATGGCGGCGTGCATCAACGTCGGGTTCTCTGCAGCCGCCTCGAGCTTCTCGCCCAGCCGTTTCACGACTTGCCGCAACTGATTGGCCGAGGTCTTCAGCGGGTAGTGAATGTTCGGAGGTCGTCAAAGCCCAACCATCGGCCAGGACCGCCGTATCGAGCAGGGGGCAGCTCCCAAGAGCCGTTCTCCGACGACGTGGTCTCTGCGAGCACGACGCGTTCGCAGCCCTCAGCGCGCCTCTGCTGTTGAGCGCGGAGTGAGCATCGACTTCACGGCGAGCAATCGAACCGCAGCGCCACCGCGGGGCCCATCGGCGACCGGCTTCGGTGCTGGAGCCTTCGAAGTGCAGCCCACCAGCACCGCGAGGCACCACAGGCTCAGGAGTCGGAGGGCCATGCCGCATTCATAAGCCACGGAGGCATGGGTCTGGCGTCGTCTCGAGGGTGCTCAGTGTCTTTTCGTCGACCCGGTACCCGGCCACGTGCAATGCCGCGAAAGTTCATCGACTGACCCTGTCGATGCAAAAGTGGTGCTACTCAATCAATGAGATAGAGTTCGAGGTCTTCACCTTGAAGCTCTCATGGGTGAAGGCCAACGCCCTCAAGGCCATTGCCTCTCTTGAGAGGAGAGAGGGCGAGCTGAGAGCGCGGTTCAAGAAGTACCTCTCGCCCTCGCCCCGTTCTCAGCGGGCGTTTTGAAGCAGGCTCGGCTGGCTCGGCTGGAAACGTGATTTGTGCGGCGGCCATTCTAGAATGTGACCATGCGAATCGCTTTGATGGTCTCGGTCGTCGTTCTTGGATTGGCCTGCTCACCCAGCTACGGCCGACAGTCTTGCAAGGTGTCGAGCGAGTGCGGGAGCGCCCAGTACTGCAATCTGAGCTGCACCAAGATTGACGCTGGCCCGGGCGTGGAGGTCTCGGGGCTCTGCCGCAAGGCCTGCGTCGCCGACACCGACTGCGGTGATTTGGGCCTCAAGAAACCGGTCTGCGCCGGCGACACCTGCGGGCAGAAGGCCTGCATCGAGAACCCCTTCTGACCTCGGCCGGGCGGTTGATCGCGATGTCGCTCTCGCTCCTGGGTGCGGGTCAGCCCGCGTACTGCGAGCGGAGAAAGCGTTCTGCACAGAGGGCGTAGTCTTTTTGCATCTACGCTTGGTAGCCCTCGGCCCGAGCAATACCAGCCGCGCTCTGAGCCGAAGCAAGCGATGTGGTGCTCAGGCCAAGAGCGCTTCGAAAAGGGCGCGACGGCCTCAGCCGTGAGCTGCTGCGCGAGGGGCTGATCATCGCCGCGGGGGCTTGGTAGACAGATGCACCACGCCCTCTTCATCGACCCAGCGGTGAATCTCGGGGCCCTTCTCGCGGGGCTTCAACGCCAGCTCGACCCGACGCTCTTCGTCTTGCTCTTGCTGCGCGGTGGCTTTGATCTTCGCGGCGGCCTCCAACTGCGCGGTCGCGGCTTGCTGCTGGGCGGCCGCGGCGGCCAGCTGTTGGGCAGCGGTCTCTTGCGCAGCAGCCAGCTTCTCACGCTGCAGGGTCAGCTCGCGCTCCGCCGACAGTCGCTGCTGCTCGGCCAGCTGGAGTCGCTGATCAGCCAGAGCCTGTTGCTGCTCGGCCAGAGCCTGCTGCGCGGCCAGCTCCCGCTCAGAGGCCTCGTGCTCCCGCTTGGCGAGGCGCTGTTGCTCTTCGGCGAAGCTCTGGTGAACGACGATTTGTTGCACCGCTACCTGCTGCGCGGCCAGCTGCTGCGCGGCCAGCTGCTGTGCCGCCCAGTACGGGTTCACTGTCACCTGAGCCCCACCCGGCAGATACGGCCCATGGCCAGGCCACCGCACCACGGTTCGCGGCCCATCGTCGACGAACCCTCGCACGTACCCCGTCCACACGCCGGTTTGTGCCAGTGACGACGTGCTCAGCAAGACCAGGGCAACCAAGAGTGAGCGCATGGCGCGACCCTATAGCAGCGCTCAGGTCGATGACAACGCGCCCGGCCGCACCGCCGAGCCGTCGCTGAGAATGAACAGAATCGGCTCATCCCACGCCACGTTCGGGGTCTTTCGAAACTTCAATGACCCCGACTTGCGCTTCTCGTTCAGGTACCGCTCGTCGCCGGTGTACGTGAAGATGATCTGCTTGGCCTCGAGCTTGAGCCTGGCCGGGTCATCGGTGGCGAGGCGATCTCGGTGGTGAAGGGCCCACTGTTGAAACCCGGCCGTGTCGTAGAACACCCGCAGCGCCTTTCGCTGCGCCGCCACCGACGCCCCACTGATGCCCGCGAGTATCTGCAAGAGCTCACCCTGGTAGTCGAGCGCGAGCTGCAACCACCAAGTGAAGTTCGAGACCGTTCGAATCGGCAGCGGCGAAGCCTGCATCAACGCCTCGGTCGCAGCGATCAACGGCCGGGGTACCACTCTCTCGAACGGCTCGAAGGCCGAGGCGTACTTGAAGCGGCTCAGAAAACCGTGCGAGTTGAACAGCTTGTCGCCCAGGCCTCCGGTCACGTTGAGCACCTTCGGGTCAATGAAGTCACCCATGCAGGGCAAGTCGAGAAACTCATGCGCCCGTTGATCAGGCACGAAGTTGTGGTGGGGGAAGGTGGTCACCTCGGTTCGTCGCAACGCAGCAGGCGCGTGCTCCGAGAGAAACGTCGGGTACTCGGTGACCGAGTCGCGGGTGAAAATCAGCTCGAGCTGATCAAGCGGCGCTCCCGCCATCAAGAACGAGGTCAGCACCAGGGTCGAGTCGATGCCGCCCGACCAGAAGACCCGAATCGGCTTTTGCTCGGCCAAAATTTCGCGCGCACGCCCGAGGCACAGCGCTTCGAGCGACTGGTCGAACGAATGATCGAAGGCCGGCATCGGTCGCACGCTCTCGACGTCGAGCACGTGCGGCAATGAGCCGGTGCGGTCGAGCAGACTGTCCCACGAGTTGAGCGAATCCCAGATGGTGCGCCAGACGGGCCACTGCTCGGGGCGCACCACGTAGGGGTCGACCACCTCCGCCCAACGCCCCGCTCGCTCGCGCTGCCGTAGCATGCCGCCGTTGTAGAAATGCACCCGTCTCGGCGAACCAGAGACCCACTGCACGCGGCGCCGCAGCTCGTTCACCGCCCGAGCTTTTCGCGGCCGTTCGCCGAGCGCAACAACGCGTTTGCATCGCTGGCCGAATTCTGAGCGAGTGTCGAGCATGAACTTCTCGCCGCGCAAGGAACCCCAGCAGGCGCGTTCGAAGGAGACCCTCGACGCCGTCTTCGAGGCGATGGTCGACATCGTCGCCAAACACGACGTGCACGACCCGACGGTGCAGCGCATCGCTGACCGCGCAGGCGTCAGCGTCGGCTCGCTCTACCAATACTTCCCCAGCAAGGGCGCTCTGGTCACCGGGTTGCTGCGCTACCACCTCAAGCAACGCATGGCCGAGCTCGACCAGGCGCTGGCCAGCGTGAAGGGCCTGGCAGCCGAGGCGGCCGCCGAAGCGCTGGTCGACGGGTTGATCAGCGAGAAGCGCGCACGTTCTAAGGTCGAGCTGGCGATGGTGCGCTACTTCGCTCGCGCCGGCGACCTCGCCACCCTCACCGAGATGGACGAGCACATGTATCGCGTCGTTCGTGAGTTTCTCGAGTCGCTCGGCACCGCCATTCGACCCGCCGATACCGCCGTCGCTTCATTTTTGATCTGCAACACGCTGCGCTCGGCGGTGCTGCTGTCGATCGTGCAAAAGCCTGATCAACTCGGTGCGCCGGCGTTTAAGGCCGAGCTGATGCGCCTGCTGCTGGGGTACCTTCAGCCCTCGCCCTCGCCCTCGCCGAGCTGAAGCGTGGCGAACAGCGGGTGGTGATCAGACAGGCCGGGGTGAACCACCACGTGCACGTCGCTCCACTTCGCGCCGCGGCAGACCAGATGATCGATGTCGCTGCCTTGACCATCAGGGTTTTGCCTGGTGCGCGGTGAGTCAGCCGTCAGCTGCGTGACGAGCAGGTCAGGGCCGAGATGCGCGGTGACCTCTCCGCGCTCAGTGTTGAAGTCGCCTCCGACGATCACCACGCCTGGCAGCGTCTTCATCAGCTCCTGTAGCGCCCGCATCTGGCCGACGCCCTTCTGGCCCCAGCTCACATGGGTGGAGATCGCCACCAGGCCCTCGCTCACTTGCACCGCCAACAGGCCCTTGCCGGCATCGTCGAGCGCGGTCTGCCGGCGCAGTGGCTGCGACCCGCCCGGGGCGATCACCACCACGTGCTCGCTCGCGTCTGACAGCGAGGTGGTGCTCTTCACTTTGAGCTGAGGCATGCGGGCCACCTGATGAGTGTGCACGCTCATCGAACCGGGCAAGCAACGACGAAGCGCGACGACCACCTCGCCGCTGGCCTCTTGCAGCAGCACCAGCTCGCAGCCCTGCTCACTGACCGCGGCGCATACCTGCTGCACGACGGCCTGCACCCGAGCCGCCTCATCGGGCCACAGCGCCACGGTCGGCTCACTGTAGTTCTCGGCGTGAACGCGGTGCAGCACGTTCCACGTCATCACCCTCATCGTCACCGCGGCACCGTAGAGCGGGCGATTGGCGAGGCACAAGACTTTCAGAGTGCCATGATGCGCGCCCCTGTCGTTCAAGAGAGCAACAACCATGGCTACGAGCTTCACGCCGATGTCGAAGAAGGTGCGCAAAGACGACGCGCTCGAGTACCACGCGCAAGGCCGCCCCGGAAAGATCGAGGTCATCGCCACCAAGCCGACGGCGACCGCGCGTGACCTCTCGCTTGCGTACACGCCTGGTGTGGCCGAGCCCTGTCTGGAGATCGCCAAAGACCCCGACCTCTCATACACCTATACCGCGCGCGGCAACCTGGTCGCGGTGGTGACCAACGGCACCGCCGTGCTCGGCCTTGGCGACATCGGGCCCTACGCCGCCAAACCGGTGATGGAGGGCAAGGGCGTGCTGTTCAAGAAGTTCGCTGACATCGACGTGTTCGACTTGAACCTCGACGCGAAAGACATCGAGACCTTCTGCACCGTGGTCAAAGCCCTCGAGCCGACCTTCGGCGGCATCAACCTCGAAGACGTGAAGGCCCCCGAGTGCTTCATCATCGAAGAGCGACTCAAGAAAGAGATGCAGATTCCCGTCTTTCACGATGATCAGCATGGCACCGCGATCATCAGCGGCGCGGCGTTGATCAACGCGCTCGAGCTGCAGCACAAGAAGATCGAAGAGGTGCGGGTGGTGGTCTCGGGCGCCGGCGCATCAGCCATCGCCTGCACCAACTTCTGGGTAACGCTGGGGGTGAAGCGCGAGCACGTGTTGATGGTCGACACCAAGGGCGTGCTCCACACCGGCCGCACCGATGGCCTCAACCCGTGGAAGGCGCCCTACGTGCGTGAGACCTCGGCGCGAACCCTCGCCGACGCGCTCGAGGGGGCCGACGTGTTTCTCGGAGGCTCGGTGAAGGGGCTGGTGACTCCCGAGATGCTCAAGCGCATGGCGAAGAAGCCGATCATCTTCGCCCTGGCCAACCCCGACCCCGAGATCGGCTACCACGAGGCACGCGAGGCACGGCCCGACGCCATCGTCGCCACCGGTCGCAGCGACTACCCGAACCAGGTGAACAACGTGCTCGGCTTCCCTTTCATCTTTCGGGGGGCGCTCGACGTTCGCGCCAAGCAGATTAACGAAGAGATGAAGCTCGCGGCGGCCAAGGCGCTGGCGGCGCTGGCTCGCGAAGACGTGCCCGACGCGGTCTCACGGGCCTATGGCGGCGAGCGCTTCGTGTTCGGCCCCGACTACATCATCCCCAAGCCGTTCGACCCGCGGGTATTGCTCAGCGTGGCTCCGGCGGTGGCCGAGGCGGCGATGCGCACCGGCATGGCGCGCGTGCAGATCGACCTCACCGAGTACCTCGGGCGCCTGCAGCGAATGCAGTCGCGCAGCCATCAGGTGATGTCGACGGTGTTCGCCAAGGCGAAGAAGAAGCTCGCCCGCATCGTGTTCAATGACGGGGAGCACGTGCGGGTGCTGCAGGCGGCGCGCATTCTTCGCGAAGAGGGCCTGTGTGAGCCGATTCTGCTCGGGCCCCGCGAGGAGATCGAAAAGGCCATCGTGGAGTACAAGCTCGACGACGAGTTGAAGGGAGTGACCATCGTCGACCCCGCGACCAGCGCCAACCTGGCCCGCTATGGCGAAGCGCTGTGGAGCATTCGTCAGCGCCGCGGCCTCAACCACGAGTCGGCGCAGGTTCGCATTCGCCGGCGCGGCTACTTCGCGGCGATGATGGTGCACCTGGGTGACGCCGACGGCATGCTGACCGGGCTGACCCAGAGCTACCCCGAGGCGATTCGGGCACCCCTCGAGGTGATTCGCACCCGCGAGGGCCGCAAGGCCGGCGGGTGTACCTGGTGGTGACGCGAAACGACGTCAAGCTGTTCGCCGATTGCACAGTGAACCCCGAGCCGGGCCCTGAAGACCTCGCGCGCATCGCCATCGCCACCGCCGACCTGGCGAAGTCATTCGACCTGACCCCGAGAGTGGCCTTCTTGAGCTACTCGAACTTCGGCGACGCCAACGGAGGCCCTTCTCCGGCGCGCATGCGACGAGCGGTGGAGATTGCAAGGCAGCTCCGACCCGACCTCGAACTCGACGGCGAGATGCAGGTCGACGCGGCGCTGGTGCGAGAAGAGCGCGAAGGCCGCTACCCCTTCTCCACCCTGAAAGACGACGCGAACGTGCTGGTCTTCCCCGACCTGAACGCGGCGAACATCGCCTACAAGCTGCTCTGGCGTTTCGGCGGCGCGGAGGTCATCGGGCCACTGCTGCTCGGCATGAATCAGCCGGTGAACGTGCTGCAGCAGAACGCCGGCGTGCAAGAGATCGTCAACCTCGCGGCGGTGACTGCGTTGCGGGCTCAGGGAGGCGAGTTCGTCTTCTGAGGCGCGACGACCCCCGCGTCGGCCGCGCTCACCCACAGCGCTTGAATCGCATCGGCCAGGGCCT
>Ga0105048_10010184_pt1 | contig 14911 bp, 16 predicted proteins | sample MAT05_FD_78382 | JGI IMG/M metagenome (GOLD analysis project Ga0105048, IMG submission 78382) | Freshwater microbial communities from Lake Fryxell liftoff mats and glacier meltwater in Antarctica - MAT-05 | ecosystem: Environmental > Aquatic > Freshwater > Ice > Liftoff microbial mat | place... | reverse complement strand
TACATGAGCTCGCTGCTTTGCCCCTACAACGACCTTGATTTCCCGCGAACGCGGGAATGACGTTGTTAGGTAGAGACTTCCTTGTGATCAATCACCAGTTCTCGCAAATCATCTAAACCATGAGCAAATCTAAATTGTGGATCAACGGCCAGTGGGCCGAGAGCAGCGGCGGCGCGATGTCCATCGAAAATCCGGCGACCGGCGAGGTGATTGCCGAGGTGTCCGACGCAAGCCGCGCCGATGTGGGCGCGGCGGTGCAGGCGGCCAAGACGGCCTTTTACGATGGTCGCTGGAGTCGGTTGACGCCGGGTGCGCGCAGTCTGGCGATTTGGAAGCTGGCCGACCTCATCGAACAAAATGCCGAGGCGTTGGCCAAGTTGGAGAGCGAGAACACCGGCAAGCCGTATGCGGCCGTGTCGCTGGGCGGCGATATTCCCTTTGCAGTGGACAACCTGCGCTTTTTTGCCGCTGCGGCGCGCGACACGCACGGCCAGCACGCCGGTGAGTTTGCGGCCGGCTACACCAGCCTGCACCGCCGCGAGCCCGTGGGTGTGGTGGCCCAGATTGCGCCGTGGAACTACCCGCTGATGATGGCGGCCTGGAAGATTGGGCCAGCGCTGGCGGCCGGTTGCACCATCGTGCTCAAGCCGGCACCGAGCACGCCGCTGACCACGCTCAAGTTGGGTGAGTTGATCAAGCAAGCTGGCATCCCCGATGGCGTGGTGAATATTATTTCGGGCGGCAACGACGCGGGCCAGGCATTGGTCGAGCATGCCGATGTGCGCATGGTGAGCCTGACCGGCAGCACCAGCACCGGCAAGAAGGTGATGAAGACGGCGGCCGATACGCTCAAGCGGGTGCATCTGGAGCTGGGTGGCAAAGCGCCGTTCATCGTGTTTGACGATGTCGATCCTGAGTTGATTGCGGCCAAAGCCACATTGGCCGCGACGATCAACACTGGCCAGGATTGCACGGCCGCGACGCGCATCTATGTCGCCAGAGGCAAGTTGAAGACCGTGACCGAGGCCATTGTCGAGGCCATGCGCAAGGTGAAAGTGGGCCAGCCGTTTGATGAGGGTGTGGAGATGGGGCCGTTTGTGAGCCGGGCTCAGCGCGAGCGGGTGATGGGCTTCGTAGAGCGGGCCAAGATCGGCGGCGCGCGCGTGCTGACCGGCGGCAAAATTCCCTCACAGTTCAGCGCAGCCGGCTATTTCTACGAGCCGACCGTGTTGAGCGAGGTGAACCAGAAGGCCGAGATTATCCAGAGCGAAGTGTTCGGGCCGGTGCTCACGATCAGCGAATTTAAGGACGAGGCCGAGGCGCTGAGCCTGGCCAACGATGTGCTGTACGGCCTGGCGGCCTCGGTGTGGACGCGTGATATTGGCCGGGCCATGTCGCTGTCGGCCCAACTGGAATTTGGCACGGTGTGGATCAACGATCATTTGCCGTTGACCAGCGAGACGCCGCACGGTGGCTTCAAACAATCGGGCTTCGGCAAGGATTTGAGTGCCGAGGCCGTTGGCGACTACCAGATCAGCAAGCACGTGATGATTGCGAATTAGCGAGACGGATAAGCAGTGGCTTGTCTCTACAGGCCTCTAAAGACCTCTTTTGCGTTGCAGCCTTTGCACGTGCACCGCGACTATTTCGTCTCACTTGCATCCATTGAGATCGATGGGTCTGCTCCGCCGGCCAAACTGACCGACCTGGCGAACTGGCCACAAACAGGTGTTTGGCATTCGAGTGGACACGCGGCCGCCAAGCCTTGAACGCGACGAGTGGCGCAGCGTCATTTCACGCTCACTATTAGCAGGGTTCACGACCGCCCATTGGGGGATGACCCGCCGTGCGGCTTCGCGTTAGATAACCATCTGGGCCGCATTCGCATTGTGGCCGTGACCCTGATTGCCTATGCCGTTTTACAGTGTATCGTGCTGGTGCGCTACGCTGCCGATGTGAATTGGGCCATGCCGACGGCGTGGATCTGGATTGCCGTGTTGGTGATCATGTTGCTGATGAACAGTTGGGCTGCACTCAACAGCAATTCAACTTCAATGGAGCCATGAAGTAAAAACGTAATCATGTGCAGCCCCTGAATTTGTAGACCGCGCCGCAACCACAGTGCCAGCCCAGATGGCTGAGCGATGGACAAAATGCGCGGCTTCGCTACACTCCCCGGCATCTCAACTTTGCTCGATGCCTATGTCGGCCCCTGCCACCTCAACCGCCGTTCGCTTCCAAACCGTCTCGCGTCGCTTCGGGGCCGGCGAGGCACTGGTGCGCGCCGTCGATGAGGTGAGCTTTGACATTTTCGACGGCGAGTTTTTCACCATGCTCGGCCCATCGGGCAGCGGCAAAACTACCTGTCTGCGCATGGTGGCCGGCTTCGACCAGCCCACCAGCGGCACCATCTTCCTGCACGGCCACGATGTCTCGCAGTTGCCGCCCTACGAGCGCGATGTCAACACGGTCTTTCAGGACTACGCGCTCTTTCCGCACATGACGGTGGGTGAGAACGTTGGCTATGGCCTGATGATTAAAAGAGTGGCCCGAGCAGAGCGCGAGCAACGCATCAAAGAGGCGCTGGAGTTGGTGCAGTTGGTGGGCCTGGACAAACGCCGGCCCAGTCAGCTATCGGGCGGTCAACGCCAGCGGGTGGCTCTGGCGCGGGCGCTGATCAACCGGCCGCGCGTGCTGCTGCTGGATGAGCCGCTGGGCGCGCTCGACCTCAAATTGCGCCAGCAGGTTCAAGTTGAACTCAAGGCTATCCAGCGCCGGCTCGGGATCACCTTTGTCTACGTCACGCATGATCAGGAGGAAGCCCTGACCATGAGCGATCGAATTGCCGTGTTCAATCGTGGCCGCATCGAGCAGATTGGACCGCCGGAGGAACTCTACGAGCAACCGGCTACGGCATTTGTGGCCGGCTTTATCGGCGTGTCCAATCTGTTGTCGGGTGAGGCGGCGCAAGCAGTGTCTGGCTCGACTCACACCATCACCATTCGGCCGGAGAAAATCTCGCTGAGCGCGCCCTCGATTGTGCCGAGTGCCAATGATGCGCATATTTCAACGCGTGGGCGGGTGGCCGACAAAATTTATCTGGGCATGTACAGCCGCTATGTCGTGGCGCTGGATCACGGCGGCGAGCTGACCGTGGTCGAGCAAAATCGTGGCTCAGGTGCGCCGATGCCGCATCCCGTGTTCAAGCCCGGCGATGAAGTCGCACTCACCTGGAGCCGCGAGCACATGCGTGAAGTGCTGTAGAGACAACAAACTCACTATGCTGGCCCGGCTCTCCAACTACCTCTATCGCCACCCCACAGTCCTGCTGCTGATGTTGCTGGGACCGCCGCTGCTGTATATGCTGGGGTTCTACGTCGCGCCGCTGGCCGTGCTGCTGGTCAACAGCTTCTACCGCCTCGACGACTTCACCGGCCAGGTGGTGCGCGAAGTCTCGTTGCAGCAATATGCAACGCTGCTACAAGGGGCCAATCTCGACATCTTTGGCCGCACGGCGTTGATGGCGTTCGTGGTCACACTGGCGTGCGTGGTGCTGGCGTTCCCGCTGGCCTACTACATTGCCCGACACGCCGGCCCACGCACCAAGGCGGCTCTGTATCTGTCGGTGTTGCTGCCGCTGTGGTCGAGCTATCTGGTCAAGGTCTACGCCTGGAAATTGCTGCTCTCGCAAGAGGGCATCGTCAATTGGGTGTTCGAGAAGTTAGGTTTGCAGGGTGTGCTCACGGCGCTGCTGGCTGTTCCTGGCATCGGCGGGCCGTCACTGTCCATCTCCAACATCGGCATCTTTATTGCCTTCGTCTACACCTGGCTGCCCTACATGATCCTGCCCATGCAAGCCGCGCTCGAACGGGTGCCGAACTCATTGTTGGAGGCGAGTGGTGATCTGGGCGCGCGGCCGGCAGAGACTTTTCGCACGGTGACGTTGCCGCTGATCATTCCCGGCGTGGTGGCCGGCTCCATCTTCACCTTCTCACTCACCCTGGGGGACTTTGTCATTCCGGCTATTCTCGGCAACAGCAGCTTCTACATTGGTCAGGCCGTGCTTACGTTTCAAGGCAGCAGCGGCAATGTGCCACTGGCCGCGGCCTTCACCGTCGTGCCCATTGTCATCATGATTCTGTATCTCATCGGCGCAAAACGCGTCGGTGCCTTTGATGCGCTATGAGCAAATCGTTGCCCATTCTCCGCGCCGCCGCTGGCATGACCCTGGCGTTTTTGTTCCTGCCGCTCGTGATCATCCTGCTCTATGCTTTCAACACCGAAGAGGCCGCTTTTACCTTCCCGCCGCCGGGGCTAACCCTGCAATGGTTCGGCGTGGCGCTGCAACGGCAGGACTTCTGGAATGCGTTCGGCCTGTCATTGCGGGTCGCGGCCATTGCCACGGCCGCGGCGTTGGTGTTGGGTACCCTGGCTGCGGCGGCGGTGTATCGCTTCAACTTCTTTGGCAAGGAGACGATCTCGTTTCTGCTGCTGTTGCCCATTGCACTGCCCGGCATCGTCAGCGGCATCGCTTTGCGCGCATCACTGGGTCTGGCCGATATTCCCTTCAGCTTCTGGACCATTGTCATTGGCCACGCTACATTTTGCGTGGTCACGGTTTACAACAACGTGCTGGCGCGCTTTCGCCGGCTCAGCCGCTCACAAATTGAGGCCAGCATGGATCTGGGGGCCAACGGCATCCAGACCTTTCGCTATATTATTTTGCCGGAACTGGCCACGGCACTCCTGGCCGGCGGCATGCTCGCCTTTGCCCTCTCGTTCGATGAGATTATCGTGACCACATTCACGGCTGGCCAGGAGCAAACCCTGCCGATCTGGATGTTCTCGCAGCTCACCCGGCCGCGCCAACGCCCTGTCACCAATGTGGTGGCATTTCTGGTCATCCTGCTCACCGCCCTGCCCATCTTGTGGGCGCATCGCCTGACCCAAAAGAGCAACGAGTCTTGAAATATCAGACGTCCCCCAGAAGTCTGACATTTGCGCTGTGCCACAATTACGCCCAGATGGCACGACAAACCACAGTGGTCACCCGCCGGGTCGAAGGCATGATCGCGACACCCGACGGCACAACGCTCTATGAGCAAAGCTGGACGCCGATGGGCGCAAAGGCGGCCGTGCTGTTGGTGCATGGCTATGGCGAGCACAGCAGCCGCTACAAGCATGTGGCCCAGTTTCTCGCCGAGCAAGGCTATGCCGTGCACACCTATGACCAGCGCGGCCATGGCCGCACCGGCACCGATTTGCTGATCGAAAGCTGGGATGGCTTTCTGACCGATCTCGACTTTATGCTGGCGCGGGTGCAGGAACGCTGGCCTGATAAGCCGATCTTTTTATACGGCCACAGCATGGGCGGCGCCGTCGTTGCCAGCTTCCTCATCAGCCGGCAACCCGAGTTAACGGGAGCCGTGCTCAGCAGCGCCTTGCTCAAAATTCCCGACTCCGTTTCGCCCTTGCTGGTTCGCATCTCGGCGTTGGTCAGCAAACTTGCGCCGCGTATGAAGACGATCAAACTGGACTCGGCCCACCTGTCGAGCGATCCTGAAGTGGTGGCGGCATATGAAGCAGACCCGCTCAACTACCATGGCGGCGTGCCGGCGCGCATCGGTGCTGAGATGAACAAGACGGTGGCGTTGATCCAGGCCAATATGGAGGCGATTCATGTGCCGGTGCTGATCTGGCATGGCGATAGCGACAAGGTGACGGACCCGGAAGGCAGCCGGCAATTGTTCGATCGCGCCGCCTCTGCCGATAAGACGCTCAAGATATATGAGGGCGGCTTTCACGAGATGCACAACGAGCCGAATCAGAACGAAGTGTTGGCCGATTTGGTGGCCTGGTTGAATGAAAGGGTAGAGAAACCCACAAATGAGCCTGAATGAGCCTGATTGAAGTGGACGCCGCGTGGGTGCGGCCGCGTTTACCCGTCCGCAAACCCGACAGTAACAAGGGCACCTATGGCCGCGTGCTGGTGATCGGTGGCTGTGAGAACTACATCGGCGCGCCGGCGCTGTCGGCCCTGGCCGCATACCGCGTGGGCGCGGGTCTGGTCACGCTGTGCGTGCCCGATGCCATCAAGCCGATCGTGGCCCAATCCTGCCGCGAGGCGACTTTCATCTCGTTTGATGTGTCCGAGGTCACCGCGCTCAAAGGTGTGACCGCGGTGGTGATTGGGCCAGGAATGGGGCAGTCCGCCGGTGCACGGGCGTTTCACCAGGCTTACTTTGCTGCGCCGCTGGCAGTGCCGCACGTGATTGATGCCGATGCGCTCAACCTGCTTGCGCCGCTGTCCACACATCGCGCGAAATTGCCCAAACACACCGTCATCACGCCGCACCCCGGCGAAATGTCGCGCCTAACAGGGCGCAGCACGGCCGAGGTTCAAGCCAGCCGTGTTGCCGTGGCGCAGGAGAGCGCCCAACACTGGGGCTGTGTGGTGTTGCTCAAAGGGGCCGGCACCATCGTGGCCGTGCCGAATACAGCGGCTGCGCAGTTATCGTTTGCTAATCCGGCCATGGCGGTGGCCGGCACGGGTGATGTGCTGGCCGGCACGATTGGTGGATTTTTGGCTCAGGGTCTTTCGCCATCGGATGCCGCGGTGTGTGGGGCATTTGTGCATGGCAGCGCCGGAGATCAATGGCGGCGACTGCACGGCGATGCCGGATTGCTGGCGAGTGATCTGTTGCCGTTGCTACCTGACGTGTTGCGTAGTACCGTCAACAACTTGGACGCGGCTTCTGAGGCCTAGAGTTATTTGCCGTTAGACGCATCTTCGGCGTCGTCAAAGTCGGTATCCATCAAATCCCCTTCGACCAGCACCTTGTAGCTCGCCATGTTTCCAAACAGCTTGCTGGCATTGGCGGTGAAGATTGTTTCTTCACCCGGATTCAGCGCGCCCAGCGATGAGATTCGGCCGTTGGCGACGCCGATCAGCTGATTGGCATCATCATAGATGGCAACGACAATGCGAATGTCGCCGGCAGCCTGCTGGCCGATGTTGCGAATCGTGCCACTGAACTGCATCTTGTCCGCGTTCTGCGGCGTTGGCGTGATCTCGGAACTAAATTCTCGATAACTGGTGGCGAGATCACTCACCCGCTCATCCACCTGCGCCGTCACAATGATGTGCGCATCTGCCGGAATCGACTTGTCTTGCAAAACGGCGCGAAATGGCACCAGTTCGCCGCTTTGCATCGACGTGTCGAGCAGCCACTCGCGCACCTGCGGCACCCCATTTTGCTCATACTTGATGCACAAGCGTGCCAGCGAGACATCCTGATAAGTGCTGTTTTGCACCTGGCCGAACACCCACCAGAAGCCGTCGGCATCCTGATATGCCTGCTGGGTTTGAACCGGCAGTGGGCTCGATCCACAGTCGGACTCGTTAAATGAGGCCAGTGTCGATGCCTCTGGCACGGGTGACAAGGTTTGAGGCTGCGGCGTTTGGGCTGGCTCTGAACACGCAGCCAGAAAAACCATGGCCGCGAGTGCGATTGCAATTCGCTTGAGTGGTGATTGGCTTTTGTGTTTCATGACTTAGAGATCATAGATAGATCTCCAAGACTTTAATCAACGCTCCAACATCAAAGCTATACGAAACCGCTATCAACTTTAGTCAGTAATCGAGACCTTAGGTCTAACGTTCGTCAGTCTTTTTGAGGGGATTTTGTACACCGGCACCAGCAAAATATCAGGCTGGACGTGCAGGATTTCTTAAGTTCGACAGCAAAATAAATCTTTGGGTGGATGCAACGGCATTAAAGCGTACATCCACGCTCAATCTCAGTGGTGTCTAATCACGGTGCCCTTGCCCTGCATCGCATTGAAGATCGGCCGCGCCACTCGCGCATCGGCAAACACCACTTCCTGCACGTTGCCGGCCAGCGCTTCGCTCGCGCCCAACACCTTTTTCTTCATGCGGCCCTCTGCAAATCCCAACGCCTGCTCCAATTCGGCATAACGAATGGTCGGGATCAGGCTGCTCTCGTCGGGGAAATTGCGCAGCAGGCCGGGCACATTCGACAAAATAATGAGCTGTTGGGCTCCAATGGCCGATGCCAGCACAGCCGCGGCGCGGTCGCCGTCCACGTTAATCGCCTCGCCGTCGGTGCTGATGGCCGGTGGCGAGATGACCGGCGTGTAGCCTGCGCCAACCAGCAGGTTCAACAGACCCGTGTTCACCTTCTCAACCTTGCCGGTGAAGTCATCGCGCACCAAGATCTGTTTGCCGTCCACCACGGCGCGCACACTGCTTTTGCGCGGGCCCTCCAGCAAACGGCCGTCCACGCCGCTCAGGCCGATGGCATTGACCCCGCGTTTTTGCAGCCGCTCGACGATGCGCGTGTTCATCTTGCCGGCATACACCATCGAGAAAATATCCAGCGTGTCGGTGTCGGTGTAGCGGCTGGTGTAGCCCTGCGGCGAGGTCAGAATGCGCGGCGGTTTGCCGAGCTGGGTGCTCACCTTGTTGGTTTCGTCGCTGCCGCCGTGAATCAAAATCACCTGCTGGCCGTCTTTCACCAGCTCGGCAATGTCATCGCACACCAGGTCGTAATTGATGCCGGCGGAACCGCCCACTTTCACCACAATCATGTTTTAACTCTTGTTCTAAGTAGTTAGTTATTAGTTGTTAGTGCTCAGTCGTTGCCTGTGAATCGAGGACTAATCACTAAAAACTAATGACTAATAACTTAAGGATGCAGCCCCGGAAACTCCAAGCCGGCCCGCTCCTCCCAACCCTTCATCACGTTCAAGCACTGCACGGCACTCCCGGCTGCGCCCTTCATCAAGTTGTCAATGGCGCTCACGAGCGTTACTTTGAGTCCATCGTCACTCAGATAAAAGCCCACATCGGCCCAGTTGCTGCCCGCCAATATCTTGGGCTCCGGCGCACGAAAGATGCCGGTCTGGCTTTTGACGATGCGCACAAACGGCTCGTTCTTATAGCAGTCGCGAAACGCCTTCCACAGCACTTTCTCCTGGGCCGGCTCCTTCAAAAACACATGCACCGCCGCCGCCGCGCCGCGCACCATCTCGATGCTGGTCACCGTCATATGAATTTGGAATTGAGAATGAGGAATTGGGAATTGAGAATGGGGAATTGAGAAATCGGAGGAACGTGACTCATCCTGTTTTCTCAATTCTCCATTCCTAATTCTCAATTCCTCAAACATCTGCTCCACCTCGGCAGTATGACGGTGTCCGGCCGGCGCGTAGGGCCGTACGGCGCCGCTGCGCTCGGGGTGGTGGCTGGCGTCGCTGCCCTCGGCACCCGCCTCGCTGCTGCCCACTTTGATGTCGGCGATGATCGGCATGGCCGGGTCGAGCAGGCCGGCCTTGACCAGCGGCATCAGCGCCAGGTTGGTGGCCGTGGCATTGCAGCCCACGCCGCTGGCATACTGCGCGCCGCGCAACTGCTCGCGGTTCAGCTCCGGCAGGCCATACACAAACTTGTCCACCCACTCGGGAGCGGGGTGCGCCTCGCCGTACCAGCGTTGATAAGCCGCCAAATTGCGCAGGCGAAAGTCGGCGCTCAGATCGATGATCGTGCCGGCCAGCGCCACCCACTGCGCAATCTGTTTGCTGGCCTCGCCGTGGGGCAGGCACAGAAAAATGACATCGCACGGCTTCACATCGCTGGGCTGGATGAATTGCAAATTGCCGGCAGCCGTGCCGCGCAGGTTGGGGTGGCGCACATGCGCAAATTCACCCATCCGACTGCGCGAGGTAATTTGCGTTACTTCGGCCTGCGGATGCCCACTCAAAATGCGCAGCAATTCGCCGCCGGTGTAGCCTGTGCCGCCGATGATGGCGCAAGACAATTTAGTCATTTAGTCATTTAGTCATTTGCTCATTTGTTCACTTGCCCATTTCTTAAATGAGCAAGTGAACAAGTGATTCAATGGACCAGTTCCCCAATCCATTCGACCATCTTGCCAGGAATGTCCACGCCGGTGGCCGGCACGCTGTTGCGAAACTCCATAGTGTGGTTGACCTCGTTCACGATGAGGCCGCGCTCGGGGTCCTCGAATAGGTCCACGGCCACGATGCCACCGCCCACGGCTTTGCCAGCCGCCACCGATATCTGGGCCAGCTCCGGTGTGACGGGGCAATTGCTGGCTTTGCCGCCCAAGTGCGTGTTGGTGATCCAGTGCGCGCTGGTGCGGTAGATGGCGGCCACGCATTCATCGCCGATCACGAACGAGCGAATATCGCGCTCGGGCTTCTTCACCAGCTCCTGGATGTAGTAGATGTGCTGTTGATAGCCGCCCAGCTCATCGCGCAGGTTCACCACAGCCTCGGCCGCATCGCGGTCGTTCACCCGCACCACGCCACGGCCCCACGAGCCGATCACGGGTTTGAGCACCGCTGGGTAGCCGATCTTCTCAATCGCCTGTAGCGCACTTTCGGGTGTGAAGGCCATCATCACCCGCGCCGTCGGCACACCGTGTTGCAACATCAGTTGGGTCGTGATGAACTTGTCGCCGCAGTTCTCGATCACCTCGTAGGTGTTGACAGTTTTGACGCCGGCCAGCCGCAACATGCGTTGCACATATTGGGCCCGGCTCTGCGACACACACCGCTCGATCACCACGTCATACTGCTTCCACGCGCTCAAATCTTCCAGATCGAACACGGCCGTGCGGTCGTCGACAATGTCCACCGGCACATTGCGTTTGGCGAATGCTTCGAGCAGCAGTTTCTCCTCAGGCCGCACCAGCGAACAGACCATGCATACTTTCATCATTACATTGACCATTGACCATTGACCATTGACGCACGAATGGTCAATGGTCAATCGTCAATTAGAGTCATTCTCCCCAGTCTTCCTCTTCGGTCGGGGCCAGGGCCAGTTCAATCGGCTCCAGTTTGGTCACTTCCAACTCGGCACCACAATCGGGGCAACGGATCAACTCGTGCAAAATGGGCGCGCTCTTAAAGGTAATCGTGCCGCCGCATTCGGGGCATTCTGCTGTAATCATAAGATTGGTTAAAGCTCCTCTTCAATATCAGTTGTGGGCAAGGCCGCAACATTTTATTTTGCAATTTTTATCAAAACTTGCGGGGCGCAATCATTCCATGCGCACGCGGTTGTGTCAACATGGACAACCCCTCGCAAGTTTCCAAAAACCCGCACGGTGTGATCTGATCCCCATCCTCAGCCACAAGCCTTGCAGATTTAATACAGGCTGAATCGACTTCCAAACCCCGGTCAACTCTGGCTTTGCGTTTGAGTGATTGCCCAGCCTATGTGTCTTTGCTAAGGTTGTGCGACTAAAAACATGGCTATGAACGAACCACGACTCATGACCGCCGAAGACTTGCTCTATACCTTGCAGCAACGGCGCAGCATCCCCATCAAAGACATCGCTCCCAACGAGGATGTTGCCGCGCACCATCTCGAACTCATGCTCGAAGCGGCCAACTGGGCACCCAGCCACGGCCAGACCGAGCCGTGGCGCTTTACCGTGTTCACCGGCACCGGTCGGGCTGTGCTGGCCGATGCATTCGTCGCCACCTATCGCGCCATCACACCGCCCGAAAAGTTAGATGCCGCCGGCGAGGCCGTGCAAACCCAGCGTGCCTTCACTGCCCCGGCCTGGATCTCCCTCGGCATGCGCCTGTCCGGGGCCATGCCCGAGTGGGAGGAGATGGCCGCGGTAAGTATGGCCGTGCAAAACCTGCACCTGATGGTGTGTGCGCTCGGCTACATCGGCAAGTGGGGCAGCGGCATCCTCTCGCGCCACGACCTCATTGCCAGCGCCGTGGGCATCGAGCCGCCGGACAAACTGTTGGGCCTGTTCTACGTGGGCAAAGCCGCCAAAGCCCCTGCGCCGGGCACGCGCAAGCCCATTCAGGACAAGGTGAAGTGGGTGACGGGAGCGTAGAGCCGAGAGCTATGAGCATAGAGCCGAGAGCTTTCGGATCGCTCTACGCTCTATGTAACCGGCCGACGCGCAAGCATATACGCGCGCTGGCTGGGGTGCTCTACTTCAGGATACGGCCAGCGCATCACCACATCATCGAGCGCAAAACCCACGGCGCGCAACGCATCCGCCACTGCTTCGGGTTGGAAGAAGATGAAATCGACGGCCACGGCGTGATCCCACCAGTCGGCCATGTGGTGCACATGGTTGCCGATGTGGAAGCTCAGCAAGAGCCGGCCATCCGGCCGCAACACGCGGTGCAACTCGCGCAACACGGACGTGATCTCGTGCCGATGGGTGTTGACGATGGCATAGAACGCGGCAATGCCACCCAACGATTGATCGGCCAATGCTTGCTGCTCAACGTCTTCGCTCATCGCTCTCCGCTCTCAACTCCCATCTCATCGCTCAATCACATACACCGCCTCGCGCGCCAACAAGCTGGCCAACGCACGCGGCCGATAACTGCGGGCCATATAGACGGCATGCGTAATTTTGGCATCGACACAATCGGCAAACTCCTGGAACTGCTTCAGGGTGATGGTGCGGAAGCGCGGCCCGCCGTCGCACAACGGCTCGCTCATGATGCGCCCAAACAGGTTGCCCAATCGCCAGCGCCAGTAGGCCGAGTTATCGAACGAGATGATCGCGTGCTTGCCGACTCGCAGCATTTCTTCGACAACGGGCCGCGGCTTGTCGAGATAGGCCAGGGTCTGGCTCAGGATCACGTAGTCGAAGGCCTGATCGCGAAAGTCGGCCAGCCCCTCTTCGATGTTACCTTGCCGAACTGACACGCCGCGGCTGATGCACAGGCGCACATTGGTTTCGTTCAGCTCGACGCCGCGCGCGCGGGCCTGCTTCTCCTCCGTCAGCCGAACCAGCAGCGTGCCGTCGCCGCAGCCCAGATCAAGCACATGGCTGCCTTGAGGAACGAGCGAGACGATGGCGTCGAGGTCGAGACGGTTTGCACTTGAGCTCATAGCGGTGTTCCAAGTGTACCGCTTGCCCGGAATTATTCAGGCGCAACCCAAGAGATAAAGTTAGTCAACCACATCTATGACTTGTTAACCTGAGAAGAAAGTTCGTTGTGGTTACTGAGTACTGAACCAAGAGCAGGCCTGTGAGAGTGCGATTGGCCGGCCATAATATACTCTGCGGCCATTCGATAAATTTTGTATCTTGACTCCAATGGTTCGGTTTGTAGCGCTGTAACAGACCACCGGATAAACCATGCTGGACTGAATTTCGATGTTTATAGGTGTAGATGAAGGTGCTAGAAAGTCAGCATTAAACCCAGTAAAATTGACGGAATCAGGAATTTCAGCCAGCTTGCCAGAGCCCACCCAGGTTTCGGTTCCATTCGAATGAACGAAGTAGATACGGAATTCATCATTGGCACCAAATACTCCCAGTTCACGTTTGATGACAGGAATATAAACTGTGTTGAAACCGGCTGTTAAAGAAACGGATCCCTGCGCACTCATTCCATTTGCCGTAGCCAGCCACCAACCCAAACCATAGGCTGACGAGACTGGATCGGAACCAACGGCTGACCACACCTTCAACGATGCGCCAAAAGGCCCAACATACCAATTTGACCCTTGCCAAGATTTGCCATTAAAAGCAGAAAAAGAGCGTTGAAAGGGTTGTGTGCCAGATTCAATATTGAGCGCAGGAACATTAATGCAGGGCGCATTCAGATACGTCACACCAGTCCAGCTATCACAGTTAAAACAGTTCTGCTGGCGAAGGTTGCTTCGTGTCCAGGTGTTTGAAAAGTTATCCTGCTCAAATTGTGTAACGTAGGGTGGTCGGTCAGGATTGTGGATGCACGCGAACAATGATTTGGCTGCTTGGAGGTTGCAATCTACATTCGCACGGCGTGTCAACCACCAAAGCCACGTATTCCACCATGAAAGTCCTTGCTTAAATGATGTCCATCCACCCGCCCAGTGATATGGATATAGCACTCCTCGAGTGCGATCGGGCTGTTCAATGCGCCAATCGGGACCGGTCTCGCTCAACAAGATGTCTAATGGTAGTTGAGGGGTGGTGCTACTGTAATTCGCCTTGAACCAGTTAGCCCCTCGATGACCCGAAAGGCGGCTGCTGCCACCGCATGCATGGGTGTGACAATCCAACCAGGGCTTCCTTGGTAATTGCCTTCTCCCAATACACCATCTGTATATTCAAATTCATACTGATGCATATGCAGCGCCTGTAAAGCGCTTGCATCGGGTAATAACTTAGGCTGAGCTGGGCCGGCTGGGCTACTGGCTCCATTTTTTAACACCGCATCATAAAAATTCTTCCAATAAGCATCATCGGGGAACTTATAAGTAGGAGCGACATTGTCGGCGGCATAAGCTCCAAGCCGTCCACGCACAGAAGATGGCGGCAAAAATATGTGTTCGCGTGTGTTACTTGCGCCATCTGCTGCCATCTCTGCTCGTAATCGGAGATAGGTGTAAGCTAGCGCGGCTGCTGTGGCTCGATATACCGTAATGTTATTCTGGATTGTTGATTCCCAGAACGAGGCACCGTTTGGAAAAGAACTTAAAATGAAAGGATCAAGTGGATCACTCGGCGTTCCATAACCTTCAGGCTCATTATTCAAATAATAATTTTGATTGAAAGTGACTGGATTGGGTGCAGTGCTACGCCGATGTGTAATTTGATTGAGTGCGGTCGCAGAATAATTGGGTCTTGCGTAAGGGGTGCTGTGGACCGAAACTTCCCGAATGATATTAGCACTATATGCATCAACATCGGGCGACCCTACATACTCTGCGGCCCCTCCGACGCCACTCAGGAAGTTCTGATTATGCACAAGTTGCTGTTGATATAGCTGTTCAGAAAGCAAAATAAAAAGGAGGGACTTGCAAAAATAAAGAAACGGGCGTATCTCCAGATCGCAAACGACGAAGAATGCAAAAGGAGAGACACCCGTGAATACAAGAATAACC
>Ga0105048_10010181_pt1 | contig 14911 bp, 18 predicted proteins | sample MAT05_FD_78382 | JGI IMG/M metagenome (GOLD analysis project Ga0105048, IMG submission 78382) | Freshwater microbial communities from Lake Fryxell liftoff mats and glacier meltwater in Antarctica - MAT-05 | ecosystem: Environmental > Aquatic > Freshwater > Ice > Liftoff microbial mat | place... | reverse complement strand
GCAACGGCGGCAACTCGGTGGTCTTCTTCATGCGCCGCAACTGGGCGGCGATGGCCTCGTCGACTTGGACGATCATCGCCAGATACTGCTCCCACATGTGGAAACAACAGCGCAATTCCAGCAGGTGCGTTTCAGTAGCACTCCGTGCTTTTATCAGGCAGGTGGACGACTTCAAGTTCGTTCGCTCGTCTCAGGCAGATTGACGCGAAGGGTGGATCGGTTCTATCGACCTCGGTAAGCCCGTTTCGTAGCAAATCCCGGTTGCGCACGCTCCCAGTCAGACGACCGGTTTCGGCGCTGCTATTCGGCGGAGTATCAACTGTTGCGTGGCGGAAACCGCAATAAATCCGCCGGCGGCGGTGAGGACAATCGCCGCACCGGACGGTACCCGGAGGTGGTACGAAAGAAGCAGCCCTACCAGTGCGGATACCACTGCGAATCCGGCCGCGACCGGCATGGTCCGCGACAGTCGCTTCGTGACGAGCGACGCCGAGGCCGCCGGCGTAACGAGCAGGGCCGTCGTCAGGATCAGGCCGATCACCTGTATGGCCGTCACCACCGTCAGAGAGAGCAGCACAAGCAAAACCAGCCTCAGTCGGTCGGGATTCAGCCCGATGGCCGTCGCGTGCGATGGGTCGAACGAGGTCAGTTCCAGTTCCTTGTGAAGAAGCAAAAGGACGACCGCCACGACCGCCGTCACGCCGCCGATTAACCCCAAGTCGCCCGGCGTAACGGCGAGGACGTTGCCGAGCAAGATGTCGGTGAGGTTGCGCGTCGTCTTCGACTGGCTCAGGATGACAACTCCGAGGGCGAACATGCCGGTGAAGACGATGCCGATGGCCGTGTCTTCGCGCAATTGTTGCCGCCTGGCGGCCCAGCCGATGAGAACTGCCGTGACTACGCCGGCGACTGTGGCCCCGATGGACAGGCTCACCCCACTCAGATAGGCCACGGCTACGCCGGGTAAAGTCGTGTGAGCGAGTGCATCGCCGATGAATGCCATTCGCCGATGCACCACGTAGACACCGATGAGCGAACATCCCAACCCAACCAGCACGGCGGCGGCGAGGGCGGTTTGCATGAACGGAAGAGCGAACGGTTCGAGGAGCCAGTTCACGCGGGCACCGCTTCCCGGAAACAGCAGCCGTCGCGTAAGCGGACAACTCGGTCGAACACGTCCTCGGGACGGTCGAAGTCGTGTGTCGCGACGACGAGTGTTTTCTTTGCGTCCCGCAGTTCGCCGAACAACGCGATCAAGTCGGTACGTGTCTCGGCATCGAGGTTGTTGAACGGTTCATCGAGTAGCAACAAGTCAGCCCCCTGAGCGAGTGCCCGGGCGACCAGTGCCCGCTGCTGTTGTCCGCCGGAGAGTTCGCCGATCTGCCGATTGGCCAGCGCGGATAATCCGAGCCGATCGAGCGTCCGATGCACGATGATGTAGTCTTTACAACGGGGCCACTTCAGCCAACCGAGGTGAACGTATCGCCCTGTGAGAACGAGCCGTTCGACCGTGACGGGGAACCGCCAGTCGATGTCGCCCCGTTGCGGAAGGTAGGCCGTGCGGTGGTGGCATCGGCCGGGCGGTAATCCGAACACGAGAACTTGGCCGCTCGTCGGTTTCAGCAGACTGGCCACAGCTTTCAAGACCGTGCTTTTGCCCGCACCGTTCGGACCGACGAGGGCGGCGAGACAGCCTTCCGGTACTCCGAAGGAAACACTTTGAACGGCCGGCGTCGTAGCGTGCGGGTAACCGACCGTCAGGTTCTCGACGGTCAGGGCGGCCGCGAAGAGTTCCGGGTGGGCGTGTCGCCGCCCGCCGTAGGGCAAAGGTGGATCGGCGTGAGTGTGGAAGGCGACGGTCACGGTTTGAGGGCGTCCACAATAGCGGTGACGTTGAAACGCATCATGCCGAGGTACGTGCCGCCGGTGGAATCTTTCGCCCCGAGGGAATCGGTGTAAAGTTCCGAACCGACTTTCACCCCCGCCGCTTCCGCTAGGCGGTTCACGAGTTTTGCGTTGTGCGAGCTCTCGCAGAATATCGCAGCGACTTTCTCGGCCTTCACTTTCTTCACCAACTCGGCAAACTCGGCGGCCGATGGGTCCGCCGTTTCGGTGCTGAACGAGGGGAGCACGCTACCCACGACGCGGAAGCCATACCGCTTCGCGAAGTAGCCGAACGTATCGTGGCTAGTGACGAGTTTGCGGCGATCCTTCGGAAGCGTTTCCACCGTTTTCAGAATCCAGCCGTCGAGTTCTTTCAACTTCGCCAGATACGCCTCGGCATTGGCCTTGTAGACGGTCGCGTTCGCCGGGTCGATGTCGCACAGCCCATCGCGGACCTTGCCGACCATATGAATCGCGTTGCCAACTTCGTGCCAGACGTGTGGATCGACTTCGTGAACGTGTCCCGGTTCGGGGTCGGTGTGCTTGTGGTCTGCGTCGCCTTCCGTCAACTTAAGCCCTTCGCTCGCGGCGACTCGCTTCGCCTTGGAGCCGCTGGCCGCGAACGACTTGTCGAACCAGGCCGATTCGAACTTCGCCCCGTTCTCGAAAACGAGCTTTGCGGCCCCGATGGCGGCCACATCTTGCGGCGTCGGCTGAAATTCGTGCGCGTCGCCATCCGCACCCACGAGGACGATAAGGTTCACTTTGTCCCCCGCGATCTGCGTCACAAAATCGCCGAGAACGCTGAATGTCGCGACGACCTTCGGCTTTCCGGCATCGACGGATGGCGTCGACGTCGAGCCGCAGCCCACGAAGAATGCGAGTGGAATCAGGAACAGAAACTGGCGCATGGGAAGGCCCTTCGGAGGTTCTGGAATTTAACGGTGGCGGATGGTGAAACGGTGCATCCGGACGGTCGCAGCAGTCGGACATACGCAAGGCACATTCGGTGGCATGTACACGATCGTCGGTTCCGCGATCACGACGGGTGGAGCCAGCCAATCGCGAAGCAGCGACACGCCTCCTGCCTTCCCTTCGCCGACGTAGACCTCTCGCCACGTTTTGTAACGCGCGAAAATCGGAGCAGTCACCGCTTTCAGCTTTCGGTCCTCATCCCGCTCGGCGTGCCCCTTCGGCACTGCGTAAACGAACCGTCCATCGCTGGAGGTGAACGTCGGCAGGTGCAGGAAATCGCGTTCGACGAACTGGCCCGACTCGTCTTGGTGTTCACCCGACGCCACGAAGAACTCGACGGCATAGTCCGGGTAACCGAAGACCAAACCGAACGCGCGCCAACGCGCCGATCGCGGGGCGCGGTCGATCTTTTCCATCACAGTTTGTGCCGGTGTCGCGATGGTAACGCCGATGGGATCGAACGCATCCTTCCGACGTTCGACGAGGGCTTTCAAACTCGGCATGTGGGCGATGTAAGCCGAGGCGGATCGCTTTCCTTGGAAGGGTGTAGAGAAGACGTACACGCCGGCTGCGAAATCGTTGCCGAGCGGCAATCCTGCGAGCAATTGGCGAGCGTGATCCACTTCGGGCGAGGTCGCTTCCGCCGCAGGAAAGCGACAGTGCCAGAAGCCATCGCTGATCGGTTTGATGCCGCCGGTAGCGGTATACAACCCTTCGCCGTCCAACAGCCGCAATGCCAACGAGTCAGCCGTCAGCGGCTCTACGGCGGAAGCCGAGTGGTGAAAGACGATGAGAAAAATCGTTACGAGTATTAGTCGCATGGAAAACCTCACGAGACAGCTAACACAGATATCGCTCCACTTTCGTAGCCCACAGCAAGCAGTCGATCGTCGCGCGACCACGCGAGGCTCGTGGCTTCGGAGCCATCTCCCTCGACTTCACCGACGAGCGGGTGTTTCGCGTTCTGCGGCTGCCAGACGCAGACCCGGCCATCGGTGCTGGCGGACGCCAGCAGGTGGCCGTGGTGTTGGAACAACACAGCCGTCAGGGACGATTCTTCATCGTGGCCTTCGAGCATCTGAGGCTTCGTGCCTTGCGGCCCGCCGCTGCCGCAGTCCCAGATGCACACGGCCGGCCCGCCCCCGGTGGCGAGGTAGCGGCTCGAGACGTTCCAACTCAGTTCGCGGATCTTTCGGGGATAGCCCCACATCTGGAGTTCTTCTGCTGTCTCCGCGTACCAGAAATGCACGGTCGAATCCTGGTTGCCGTGGGCCAACATCGATGCGTTCGGGGACCACGCCATCTTCAGCGGCGACCCCTTCCACGGGAACAGCTTGAAACCCGGAGCCTTATCGGGGTGCAATGTCCAGAGCATCACGCCACCGTAAACGAGTGAGGCCAACGTGTTGCTGTTCGGCTTCCACGCGAGGTCGGAAACGGTGCTCGGATGATCGGTGAGGTCGGTCCGGTGATTTCCGGCAGCGTCCCAAACATGTACCGTCCGGCCAGACGACGCTGCGAATTGCGAACCGTCTGGCTTCCACGCCAGATGTTCGGCCCACAGTGAGGCCATTTCCAGCGTGGCCATCGGGTGGCCCGTCGCATTCCACAGCCGCACGCGGCCGTCTTTGCCCGCCGTGGCCAGAACGTCCGCCTTCGGGGACCACCCCAGGGCCAGCGTTCCGCCGCCGTGCCCCGCGAGGGCAATGTCGCCCGAACCGGCCTTTGCGTCGAAGATCGTCATCGGCCCCGTGCTCGAGGCCGCAGCCAGATAATGACCGTCCGCATTCCAGCCCAATGCAATGACGTGATCGGCCATGGCACCCGACCAGACGTTTTTCACCCGATTGGATTTCTTGCGAGTCAGAGAGAACATTTCACACCTCTACCTGAGATTCTCGGGACAATACGCGACATCGCTGCTCACTCCCGCCGCACTCGTAGCAGCTCACCCTGTAATCGCTCAGGCGAGACATTGACGGAAGTCCTGGGTCAACTCTTCGCGGTTCAGGTTGCGACCGATGAAGATGAGCTTGTTCGTGCGGGCCTGTTTGCCCCACGGGCGATCCGGCTTGCCGTCGAAGAGCATGTGAACGCCCTGAAAGACGAATCGGTTACTATCCCCCTTGATGCTCAGGACGCCTTTCATGCGGAAAATGTCCTGCCCCTTCGTTTGCAGCAGATTCGAGAGCCATTCGTTCAATTTCTTGCTATCGAGATCGCCCGCGATGGTGATGCCGACGGACGACACTTCTTCATCGTGTTCGTGGTCCGGCTTGTACTCGTGCGTGGCGGTGGCCGACACCTCTCCCTCCAGGCCGATCAGTTTCGCGTCGAACTCGTCCGGCCCGTGCTCGGTGAACAAGGCGTAGAAACCCGGTTCGCTGATCGTGATCGGGAAGCGCTTCTCGCCACCTTTGGGCAGTTGCAACTGGTGCAACGTCTTGCCGACTGCGATCGGCTCGCCCGGTCCGATTTCCTGTTCGCTGTCGCTGTACGTCAGCACTGCGTCGTGTTCCACGGCCGTTCGTCCCGCGTCGTCGGCACTCGCGGTTTTCAACAGCACCGCGTTCATCGCCGGGTCGGGGCCGTCCCCGCAGACGAATTCGTATTTCCCCGCCGCGAGCGAAAAGACGCCACCCCACTCGAACGGGTATTCCGGTTCGAGGAACTGCGGGTCGGTGATCATCGCCCGGTCGAGGTCGAACCCGCCGACGTTCAGGATGCGATCCATCTCAATGATGCTATTTTGCGTGCGGTACACCTTCGCTGCCGCATTCATCCCGTGAATTTTCTTTTCGAGCTGATCGAGTTCCTTCGGCGTCACGAGGTCAGTCTTGTTCAGCAGAATGACGTCCGCGAACGCGATCTGCTCTTGCACCTCGTTGCTATCCCAGTGTTGGTGGACGTGCTTGGCATCGACGAGCGTGACCAGTCCGTCGAGCTGCGTCTTGGCCTTGATCTCGTCGTCCACGAAGAACGTTTGCGCCACCGGGCCGGGGTCGGCCATGCCGGTCGTTTCGATCAGGATATAGTCGAACTTGTCCCGCCGTTTCATCAGGTTGCCGAGGATGCGGATGAGGTCGCCACGCACGGTGCAACAGATGCAGCCGTTGTTCATCTCGAAGATTTCTTCCTCGGCATTGATGACCAAATCCTGATCGACGCCGACCTCGCCGAACTCGTTCTCGATGACGGCAATCCGCTTGCCGTGGTTGGCAGTCAGGATGTGATTCAGGAGTGTCGTCTTGCCCGATCCCAGGAATCCGGTGAGGACGGTGACGGGAACGCGATCTTTCGTAGTTGGCATTTCAAACCTCGATGTAAGACTAAGTTAGATTAGGTGATACTATCGAACACTCTCTGGTTTGTCAGGTCGTTTCCTCGAAAAATGTCGCGTGTGCCTCGAACGGCTTGACACCGGCGTACTATTGTGCTATTTCATTAATATGCGAAGTAGATGAATAGCCTCCTGTGGAGTTTCACCCGCTATGGCCAAACGCCTGCCCGCTTGCGAACCTGGCAGCCACGCCCGACCGATGGCGGCACTGCCGGTCGCCTCACTCGAACGGGCTGCCCAACTGTTCCGCGCGATGGGCGATCCGTCGCGGCTCCGGATACTGGAACTCCTCCAGTCGGGTGAGCAGTGCGTAACCGAAATCGTGGCGTCGTTGAATGAGAAGTTCCCGACGGTCTCGCAGCGGTTGCGGTTGTTGCGGGGCGAAGGGTTGATCCGCCGCCGCCGCGACGGGAACCACATCTACTACGCGATAGCAGATCAGCATGTCGCCGATCTGATTCGAAACGCTCTGGACCATGCGCGGGAACTCGACGCACGGCTGGGGCAACCTCTCGACGATGGAGACGATTGAAATGGCTCACACCCACGAAGGTCACGATCACCAGCACGGCCCGGCCTGCGGCCACACGGCGATCCAGCACGATGGCCACACGGACTACCTGCACGACGGCCACCTGCACCACCAAGCTGGCGGCACGGTCGCAGAACACACCCTTGCCGTCACCACCGAAAACCCTGCCAAATGCACGCCGACCCACGATTGCGGAGCACACGACAAGGCCCATCGCCACGGCCCCGGCTGCGGGCACGAAGCCGTGCCGCACGGGGACCACACCGACTACCTGGTTGACGGACACCTGCACCACCCGCACGGCGACCACTGCGACGACCACGGCAAAGTTCAGACGGCTTGATGCCCCGTGCAACTGTGAGTTCCGAGCGCGGCGAGGGCCACTACGTCCTCCCGCGTCACTTCGCTCAACGGCTTCATGACCTTGTGCTTGAGGGCCTTGCCCGGCTCGCCGAACACACCGATGACCGTTTCCACGTCCGGGCAGTCGTCCTCTTGGCATCGCAGTTCCATCACTGTGATCGTGTTCTCTTCGGGAAGCTCGAACAGTTCGTACACCCACTCCTTGATGCGGCCAATCGCTTCGGTCTGCGGCGGCGGCTTTGGGGCGAACAAGTTGATCATGCGGTGCCTCCGGGTCAGTTGGTGAGAATGGTGTCCGGTAGGGTACAGGCCCCGTTCGGACCGGGGCGGACGATCGCCTTCAACGGCGTTGTAGCCGGTCGCGCATACCGGTCGGCGACCAAACTGCGACCGTCTTCGCCGTTCTCTCCTGACCCGGTGCGCCAGTCGACGGTCACAGCATAATCCCCCTCCGGGATGCCTTCGCTACCATCCGCAGATGCGACGGTGAAGCCACCGTCGGCACCGGCCTTGGCCCGCGGCGGAAACTGCCCGGTGCCGCCGCCCACTGCATGGAAGACCAGGATCGCCCCCGCGGCCGGTTTGTTTCCGCTCATGATTCGTCCTTGGGTTTTAATCAGGCCGGGGACGGTCGCAGTCGGGCTTCCGCACCCGACGAGCGCGAACAGCGCGAAGGCCGAAAGCAAGCCGCGCATCAATTGTCCCCCGACTGAACTTCGCCACCGGCGCGAGTGATCATCGCCGCCAGGACGGGGTAGGTGAGCGACTCTTTGAGGAACCGCACCGATCCGTCGCCGAACAGGCAATTCGATCCGCCAGTGTGCATGCTGTAGATCTCCCACTGGTTAGTGCAATTGATGGCGCACGTCCCGCCGCTCGAGGCATTTCCGTCGGCGGTCGCGCCGTCGATCCGCATATTCTTGTTCCAGTCGGCCCAAATGCCACCGTTCACGCAGCCCGGCCCGCCGCCCCCGCACGGGTTGTTCTCGGCAATCGTGTTGGCGATCTGCGTCCGCCGCTTCCACAACTGCTGGCGGTTCGCGCATTCGGAAACCATTGCCACGTTCGACAAGCCGTCGGTCATGTCCGACCAGCGGTTGCCCGCGCCGTCGAACACCGCCCGGCCGTCGAACGTGGAAGGCAGCCCGAGGAACGCGACGTTGACCGAACTGAACGGCCCGTAGTCCCAACGCCCACCTTCGATCCGCGTCATCGTTCCGCCCACGGTCGGGACGAGTACCTCGGTGAATGCCGGAATCGGACCGACTGCGGACGGGCAGACGAAAGTCTTGACCGGCGTTTTGATCGCGTCGCGGTTCGACGGGTCGAACCACGGCACATCCAGCCGGATTTGACGGAACAGGTTGTCCTGTTCGATGTACGGCAACAGTCGGATGGTCCACGGGTGACGCGGACCGGGATTACGTACGGTTCCGAGGTTCACGGGGAATTCGCCGTTCGCGCTCTCGAAGTTGTGCAATCCCAAGCCGAGTTGCTTCAAGTTGTTGCTGCACTGCATCCGTGCCGCAGCCTCTCGCACCTTCTGCACGGCCGGTAATAGCAAGCCGATGAGGATGGCGATGATGGCGATCACGACGAGCAATTCGATGAGCGTGAACGCAGAGCGGGAGCGATTCAAGATGGACCTCGAAGTTGTGGGGAATACGGAGAGTTTGCCGTATCGACGGCCGACTCATTTGGCGAAACACGGCGAGTGAAACGATGAAATACCCACTCGCCAACCAGAACCGCGATCAGCGACAGGCCGACCGTGGGGAAAACGACCGCGAGCCACACGATGGTGATGACAGCCGCTTTCGGAACGGGGGAATCGCTCGACCGGGGGAATCCGGTGGCACCCATCGGACGGCGGCGCAACCACATCCACACGCCGCTGATGCCCAACCCGGCCAGCACCAGGCAGGCGAGGAATGCAAGCACTTTCGTACCACTGCCACCGATTGTGCCCATGTGGATGGGCAGGACGTAGAGGCGGGCCTGTTCGGGTAGGGATAGGTTTTCCGCCCGCTGTTCCCCGAGCACGGTTCCACTGGACCGATCCACGCTCAGGCGACCGCTGACGGACGGACCACTACCGTGACGGGCCGTGATCTGAAAACTGTCCTCGGCTTTTTTCGGCAGTTGAATCGTCAGCGTATCGTGAGGATACCGCTCGCTCGCCTCGGTCGCCGCGCGGTCGAGAGCGTTCGACTGGATTCCGGAGCCAGCCACCGCCGAGGGAAGCGCGGCCAACAACGGACGAGGGAAATTCCCCGCGTTGTCGGTTACGGCATTGAACGACCACAACCAGACGATGGTGAAGAACAATCCGGTGAAGGCGATGAGTCCGAGCACGGGCGCGAACAGAATGCCGGCAATCGAGTGCAAGTCTCGCAGCACGGTGTACGGCTTCGCCCGCAACCGGGGCAGCCAAACTCCCGAGACGTGTCGCCAGTTCCGCGGCCACCAGAGGCAGACACCTGAGACGAGCAGGACGAACGTCCACGACGTCGTCGATTCCACGACGATGCGCCCGAACGTGCCCGCGAACAGCGTACGGTGAATTTTCAAGACTGTCGTGAAAAACCGGGAGCGAGCATCGCTATCGCCAACGATTGCCGCCGTCGCAGGATTCACGAACACAGCCCAGTTCGTGCCGGCTGACTTATCGGGTCGATCGACGAGAATGACCGTCGCTTTCTGAGAGTCCGGAGAAAGTGTGATGCGTGTTGGCTTCCAGTCCGGATACGCCAGCTGAGCCGCAGCAAGTTGTGTACTCGCAGGTAGTGCGAGGCTGCCCGATTCAACAAACGTCAGATCGGATCGCTGCCAGTTTTCGATTTCTTCTCGAAAGGTATACAAGGCCCCCGTGATCGAAAGGACGAGGAGAACCGGGCAAGCCAAGAGGCCCACCCAGAAGTGCCAACGCCAAACACGACGATAGAGGGAATGAAACACGATGAGTCCAGAACTCCTGTATTGTTACCTTGTTATGCCGTGTCAATTTCAGATCGGGACCGCGTCTGGGATTTCATTTTTGGTTTCGGAACTCGCTGTGTCGTGTTCGTGCTGGTGGCGGGCCGTTGCCTCCTGCGGCGTTGGCCACGCGGGAAGCGGATCGCGGAACGCTTGCCACACCTCGTGTCCGACGTTCATTTCCGCATCGGTGAGCAGGCAGGCATCGAGGGCCGTGCGAAACGTCGCTTCGTCGAGCTTGCGACCGATGAAGACGAGTTCCTGTCGCCGGTCGCCGTAATCGCCGTCGAAATTTGCGAGGATGTCCGCCCGTTCGTCGGCATCGTCGGGCCAGCCTTCTTTTGGTACGAACGCCCACCAGACGGCGTGTGGCGAGAGTTCCGTCACGCGCCCGGCTTGCGACCAGAGGCCGATCCAGTCGTGCCGCGTGGCGATCCAACAGAACCCTTTCGAGCGAAGCAGACCTTGAAGAAGTTCCTTGTTGTGGATGAACTGCAACAACCGATCCGGGTGAAACGGTTTTCGGGCGCGGTAGACGAAACTCGCGATGCCGAATTCGACCGTCTCGGACTCCTCGTCGCCGCGCAGCACTTTCAACCACCCCGGAGCGTCTTTCGCTTTGTCCATGTCGAAGCGACCGGTATCCAGAATCTCCTTGAGATCGATCCGGCCGTAGGCAGCGGGGATGATCTTCGCGGTCGCGTTCAACTTCCGGAGGACATCGAACAGTTGATCGAGATCTTCGCGCGGCACGCCATCGATCTTGTTCACAACGATGACATCGGCGAACTCGATTTGATCGACCAACAGGTTCACGACGTCCCGTTCGTCTTCCTCGCTGACTGCAAGATTGCGGTCGGCCAAGGCATCGGTCGAGAGGTAATCGTGGAAGAAATTCGCCGCGTCCACCACCGTGACCATCGTGTCGAGTCGTGCCAAGTCCGAAAGAGACTGCCCGTCTTCGTGCTCGAAGGTGAACGTCTCGGCGACGGGCAGCGGCTCGCTGATACCGGTCGATTCGATCAGCAAGTAGTCGAAGCGGCCATCCGTGGCCAACCTTGCGACTTCCTTGAGCAAGTCCTCGCGGAGGGTGCAACAGATGCAACCGTTTTGCATCTCGACGAGCTTCTCGTCGGTCCGCGAAAGGGCGGCGGCACCGGTCTTCACCAGCGCCCCGTCGATGTTGATTTCGGACATGTCGTTGACGATCACCGCGACCTTCAACCCTTCGCGGTTCGTCAGGATGTGGTTGAGCAACGTCGTCTTTCCGGCTCCGAGGAACCCGGAAAGTACGGTGACAGGCAACCGGCGTGGCATCTTCGTCTGCAAGTGAAAACTCCGTTCCAGGGTGCCGCAATTAAAAATCGCCGGGGACAACATTCCCGCTCGCCGATGTACTCAGTTCGCGCAACGTCAGGAGGTTTGTGTTTGTGGACAAAAACTTCACCGAGCCATCCGCGAATGAAAGGTTCGTACCGGCCGGGCTCGCACTGCCGTAGGCGAACAATCGGCGATAGTAGAGGTCGAAGTAGGCGGCACTGCTCAGTGCCGGCGGCGACGTTGCGACCGAATCGGGCAGGCGGTAGTTGATCGGAACGAGCGTCGTCCGCCAGACGAAGAACGGCCCGCCCGACCACGACGAGTAGCCCCGCATATCGTTCGCCGGTCGCCGGGTCAGTGCCCCCCAGTTCGGGTCGAAGCCGTACCGCTCGCCGAGCAAGATCGTGTTGGTCGTCCCGTCGGTGATGTCTGTGAGCCGGGTGCGGGTGTTGTAGTGGAACACGCCGTCCATCACCTGAGCGAGGGGGGCAGCCGTGCCGCCGTTGCAGCCGTAGCTGGTCAGGCCGACGTACCGGCCGTTCGGGTAAGTTGCGTTCATGCCGGGGGCCAATTGCTCGTGAGGCGTGCTGCCGAGGGCGTCGGACGGGGAGAGTAAGGTCTTGATGACCGCCGCGGCCGGGGCGGTCGGCCCGTTGTACCACGCAGTGAAGACTGGGTTCGCGTACCACTGCCGATACAGGTTGTCTTGCTCGAAGTGCGGCAACAGCGGGACGACCCAACTGCTGTAGTTGACCGCCGGGTTGCTCGGGATCGCCGTGAACGAAGCGGACGGCAACCCCAGGTTGACGTCGTGGTACGCATGACAGGCGAGTGACAGTTGCTTCAGGTTGTTTTGACTTTGCGCACGGGCTGCCGCTTCACGGACTTTTTGCACCGCAGGTAAAAGCAAACCAATCAGAATGGCGATGATGGCGATCACCACCAACAATTCGATCAGTGTAAAAGCGGGCCGTTTGATTCGGGAACTCATTTGTCGCTATCCTTTTGGGAACGTCCGTGGTGTAAATTAGGGCTTGGATTTCAGGATGAAATTCCGGGTCTGCGTGCCGGGTTGAATTTCGACCGTTGGTATCGGGGTGCGTGTAGCATCGCTGTATACGGTTGGCACACGCGGGCGTTTCGGAAGTTGTTTGGCCGCGTTTCGACCGGGGATGCCACTCTCCATATCGGCGTCGGCTTCGGTTTGGCCGCCGCCCGGCATCATAATGGTGGCATCGTTGATGCACACGCGGTGCTTGCCAACGATCGCGCCGCTCGCTCCTGTGGCGGCAATTTGATACCGACCGTCTCGATCCGTGTAAGCCGATGCCGGCGGTCCATTCGTGCCAACTGCGGGATCCGGAATGAACTGCACTTCCACGTCGGCGAGCGGCTTGTCATCGAGCGTGACGACACCTTCGACGGAGGCAAACTGCGGACCACTGCAGCCACCGACAAAGCAGATGAACAAGATCGGAGCAATCCGAAAACACTTCACGTTTTCTCCTCGTGGTCAGTTCACCCGTATCGGCGGGCGGTAGGTGGGATGGTTCGACCCCGACAAAACGATCCCGGCCCGCAATCGCTCGATTTGGCAATCCCACGGATTGAACCTTCGATCGGTATTGACCGACAATCGGCATGCGTGCTTCGCGGCCCGTTCCCACGCGTGGGCCATTCCCTTCGCGGCTACCGCAACTGGCTTGTTGGACCGGGCCGCCAAACAGTTTTCGCGGTATGTCGTGCCCATTTTCTCGGCGATCCAGTGCTCGTACTTGGCGAACCAACCAATGAAAATTGGCAGTAACCGCTGCATCAGGCACCACTCCCGCCTTGTGGAAGGATTTACGAGCCGTCCGAGTTGTTCCGGATCGTGTACATTTTGCCCGCTCGGGCACAACGCGAGCCTGGGTGCGAAGTCGTATCGCCGCACGAAAACGTTGCCGACACCCGGCTCGGCGTACATCGCCCCGAAACCCCAGAGGAAGATTGAGCCGCAAGGTTCGATGGCCGCCGTATATCGCGTGCTGCCCCGCCTCGGATCGCTCGCATGATTTTGACACATACCCCAATCGAGCAGCACGTTCCCACGCGGGTGGACAATGTCGCGCCCCAGACACCACATCTGTTGGTCGAAGAGCTGAGCCGTCCAGCGGCGATAGCCGAGATCGGAGATCGATGCGGTCATACCATCACCTCTGCGGGCCACCGGTCGAACTGATGCGCGTCCAACAACTCCGGCAGCGGGAGGCGTTCTCCCGCAGCGTGACACGCCTGTGCCCACGCGATCAGCGCGTCGTACACGGCGTCCCCTTCGAGGCCGCCGAGCCAGACTTGCTCGTCGGGCGTTAGCAGTAATGTCACGTTCGTGAGATCGCACGGGCCGAGGCAACCGGAAATCGTGAGCTGCACGGTGCGGTTCAGCTTGCCAGCGGCCCACGCGGCCTTGAGCTTATCCACGGGCAGTTCCGGCCTGCCGCGATCGGTGCGTCCACAGCAACAACCCTGACAGAACAGAAGTTGGGCGAGCGGTTTTTTCAGCGTGGCGATTTTTTCCAAGAAACAAACCAGTAAGATGAAGTTTTACTGTGGTCAATTCACGCGGTATATCTATGTTATACCGGGTTGCGATTTCGGCCAGTGCATCCTGCGAGATTCCGAATGCTTCGTACTTTTGCTGCCGTTGCGATGTTGGTGTCCTTGACCGGGTGCGGTGGCGAGACCGGGCCGAAGAAGCACCCGGTCACCGGACGAGTCGACGTGAACGGCAATCCGGCTCTCTACGTGCGGGTGCAGTTCCTGCATGCGGACCAGTCACTCCCCGGCAACTTGAAGATGCCCGTCGGCATGACGGATGACTCCGGCGTGTTTCATCTCTCGACCACGGGCGACAAGGACGGCGCGGTCGAAGGGGATTACACCGTCGTCTTCGAGTGGATGTCGGCCAACGACCTCGGGGCTTTCGACAAGTTTGGCGGCAAGTTCTCGAATGCGAAGACGAGTACGTTCAAAGTGAAAGTCGAAGCCAAACGGAACGAACTCGCTCCGTTCGAGTTGACCACCCCCGAAGCCGCCATCGCGACGAAGTCGCCACGCGGTCAGTAACTTTCTTTTTCATTCCTCGTTTCATCTGGAGTACCTATGTTTCGTTTCGCCCGCCGGTCAGCGTTCACGCTGATCGAATTGCTTGTCGTGATCGCCATCATCGCGATCCTCATCGGTCTCCTTTTGCCCGCCGTGCAAAAGGTCCGCGAAGCCGCCGCTCGCGCGAAGTGTAGCAACAACCTGAAGCAGTTGGGGCTGGCACTGCACAATTACGAGTCCTCGTACGGCAACTTCCCACTGAACAACCCGCCGTTCGCTACCTACGGTCGATCCGACGGCCTCGTATTTCAGAAAGAGCCATGGACGATCGAGGTTTTGCCGTACATCGAGCAAGACGCTCTCTACAAACAGTACAATCGCAACCTCGGTTTTGCCGAGGCCGGCAACCGCGCACTGATCGCGACGCCGCTATCCGT
>Ga0105048_10010180_pt1 | contig 14912 bp, 12 predicted proteins | sample MAT05_FD_78382 | JGI IMG/M metagenome (GOLD analysis project Ga0105048, IMG submission 78382) | Freshwater microbial communities from Lake Fryxell liftoff mats and glacier meltwater in Antarctica - MAT-05 | ecosystem: Environmental > Aquatic > Freshwater > Ice > Liftoff microbial mat | place... | reverse complement strand
TAACCAATAAACCGCGCTCTGATAAAAGGTCAAACATAGCATCACGACCAATTTGAAAATCGTGTTGTAGTAAAAACGTATTCATCAGACCGAATAATTTTCTCGTATCTATTCGTTTAAGATGTTTGCGGTACCGCAAAACTTCCTCGATGATAATATCGGCTTCATAAGCCTTCTGTTAGACAAATTTATTGCCCAAATAATATCCCTGCCTACTATAACCAAGTAATGAACAAAGTTCTCTTATGCTCTGAGATGGCCTTCTTTGTTCAATGTTTAAAATTACTTGGAGCCAAACTTTTTTCGAATGGGAATTTTAAGTTCTTCTTCAGCGACATTAATTACCTCATTAAGAATTTCGTTCAGCAAACGGGCCTTGCGCAATTCCTCCTGCAACTTCTTCACATCCGTTGGAAGTTGATTTAGGCTTTCAACAGCTGCTGGTTGCATTTTCTTTTCACTTTTACGGTTTCTCATCTTACCTTGATAACCCTGAACCCATTGATGAATCGTTTGAAATTTTAATTTATACTTCGATCCTAATGCACGGTAGCTGATCTTTGTTGTTAGCTTTTCCGCAATAATACTTTCTTTTAAGCTTTCTGTTATCATTTTAGTTGCCTTTTTAGTGTCAACCTATTTTAGGACGAGACACACTTTTTGCAGACTTTGTAAAAAAAGAAGTTGAAGACGTTGTATCAAATTATATTGAACCTGATCATGAATATACAATCATGGAGCTATTCGCTGGAGCAGGAGGTTTGGCAGTTGGTATGGAAAAAGCTGAGCTAAAATGTGTTGCTTTGAACGAAATTGATAAATGGGCTTGTCAAACGCTCCGCAAAAATCGTCCACACTGGAAAGCATTAGAAGGCTACGTTAAGACATTCGATTTTTCTGGTTACAAAGAAAAAGTTGACATAGTTACAGGGGGTTTTCCCTGCCAGGCTTTTAGTTACGCTGGAAAAAAATTAGGTCTCGCGGATGCTAGGGGAACATTGTTCTACGAATTTGCAAGGGCTGTAAAGGAAGTCAACCCGCTGATTTGTATTGGCGAAAATGTGCGTGGGTTATTAAGTCACGAAAACGGAAACACGCTGCGTGGAATGTTTTCAATTTTGGATGAAATAGACTACAATATTGTCCCGTTTCAGGTTTTGCTAGCTGTAAATTACAAAGTACCACAAAAACGTGAACGCTTGATTTTAGTAGGAATTAGAAAAGATATTAAACTGAAATATGAATACCCTAAACCTTACAAAAAAATATATAACTTAAAAGATGCGTTGAAAAAAGGCGACTTATTTCCTAGCAATGTGCCAAAATCGGAAGGTGCAAAATACCCAAAAAACAAAATTGATGTTTTAGATTTAGTTCCGCCGAAAGGTTATTGGCGTGATTTGCCTTTAAATATTCAAAAGCAATTTATGGGTGGTAGTTTTTATTTAGGTGGGGGAAAAACTGGTATGGCTAGGCAAATCGGTTGGGACGAACCTTGTTTAACTTTAACTTGCAGTCCAGCACAAAAACAAACAGAACGTTGCCATCCTGATGAAACCCGCCCGTTTACTGTTCGTGAATATGCTAGAATACAAACCTTTCCAGATGATTGGAAATTTGCGGGTTCTGTTGCACAACAATATAAACAAATTGGGAACGCAGTTCCAGTAAATTTAGGGAGAGAAGTTGGCTATTCTATTGTGAAAGTCTTAAATCAATATTACAATTTGTCAAAGCCCAAATAATAGCTGTAATTTTCAAAAGTCATTTGATTTAAAACACTTCGTTTTGTCGCTTTAATTTCCAATTTTATTTCGTCAAGCGCCGAATTCTCTACTATTTCGAGATTGTGGCCGATTGATTTTAAATAGTCGGTAACTGCTTCCGGCAATACTTTATAAAACTGAAACAACGCGTCATCTTCCTTAGAGAGTAATGCGTAAAAATGGTCGCCAGAAATTTTGTAAACTCTACTATGGCTATATTCCTTGCCGTTTATGTCCGCAATCCACAACTCACAAAAAGCACCTTTCGCTAATATTTGCACCCAATAACATTTAGCTTATTTATATCTGTCGGCATTCCCTTTTAGCTTTTGAAATAATACCAACTATAATTATGAAATAGGCTAAAGATGCGAATTTATTTTATATCAAGCCAATCAAAAAAATTGTTGCATAACAATGCCTACGGAACCATTTTTTAAAGGAGTATTTAGGAAAAATAACGAGTAGATTAGCCTATTTTGCAGTTATAATTGGTATAAACTCTCAGCCGAACTACTATTCATTGTATTATGTTTATTCTTTATATCGGCAAACAATGTGTCGTCTTTTGCTTTGATACCAAAACCGCTTAATTTTCCAACCTCAAAACATTTTATTCCTCCTAAAATCTGCTCGTGAAATCTCCCGATTGAATTGTTGATTGACTTATCTATTTGCCTTAAAATTTCGGCTTGGATAAGACTTTCCTTCTCTAAGCTGTTATACTTTGCATCAAGTGAGTTTGATTGTATCAACTTTATTTGAATAGAAATTTTTTTTGTGATATTATTTTTCGCCTTCAAATAGGCTTTGTGAAGGTTACCAATACATGCCAATAAATGCTCGTCTGAAATAAAGTTTACATATTTATTTTTCATTGCGTCTGCCCAAATGATTAGTAGCAAATGTAGTAAAAAAACCTTATTTTTTTATGGTTGATCAATGCCATACTGTTGAGCTAGAACACCGTCTAATACGAAACGTTATTATGAAATAGGGAGAAAAATGCCACTTGCTTTTTTATCAAGAAAATGAAAAAAAATATTGCTTAGTTGTGTCAACGAAACCATCTTTTGAAGAAGTACTGGTGAACAATAACAAATAGATTGGACTGTTTTTTTAATTAAATTTGGTGCCACGTACAAACATCGTCTATCTCGAAAAATTATAAATATCGTGATGTCTAGGAAATCTTTCTCTCCCGCTAAATACGAACCCCAAGAATGCAGACATCATCGACTTGTTCGAGTGTACCCTTCCAATTGATGAAGGCTTCATCGATCAACTTCCGCTGAACCGACATTGTTTCCTTCGACACTTTTAAGATTAGGGCTTTAAGATTTTTATATTTAAATTTTTTACCTCTTTCGCCGCCAAACTGGTCAGCATACCCATCGGTTAATAAATAAATCTGGTCGCCAGGTAAAAGTTCTATTTTTTTAAGATCAAAGGTCTTGCCTTCGGTTGTGCGCCCACCGATTGAGTGTTTATTAGGTTTATATTCTATGATGGCATTATCGCGAACAAGCAGCAATGGCCTATATGCGCCAGAAAACTGAAGAATACGCTCGTTTTTGAAGTAAGCGCAAATCGCTATATCCATTCCATCGTAGGCTGAACTTTCGGAAGTTCTCTGGATTAACTGAACTAATTTTTGATCTATTAGTTCTAATGCCTGTGAAGTTGTGGTAACATTCTGATCTTTAATAATTTTATCCATAATGTCACGACAGATCAACGACATAAAAGCGCCAGGTACACCGTGTCCCGTGCAATCTGCGGCCGCAAAAAGCGTAACGTTATCGTCGAAATGCTCGAACCAATAAAAATCGCCGCTTACAATATCTTTGGGTTTGTATAAAATAAAAGCGTCTGAAAAGTATTTCACAAATTCATCAACAGGCGGAGCAATGGCTTGTTGAATTTTTTTCGCATAACGAATACTGGCTGTAATGTCTTTATTTTTTTCTTCAATAATTGCCTTTTGTTTGTTCACTTCTATGGTACGCTCTTTTACTTTGTCTTCGAGGTGACTATATAAATTGGCATTATCCATCGCAATACCAATCGACACAGCTAGATTTTTCAGGATATTAAAATGATACTCTGAATATGCGTTTTTTTCAAAACTTTGAACGGTAAACACGCCGATAATATTTCCTTTAGCATACAAAGGGATGTAAACGATGGAAGAAGCTTCGCTACCAGAAACCGGTGCTTTCATGCCGCTTATATATATTTTATATTCAATAGAATAATCGTTTATAAGAATCGTTACTCCGTTTTTAAAACAAAAAGCGGCTAAACGATCGGGATCATCTAAAGGATAAGAAAAATCACTCATTAACTGGTTAGTCTCTACAAACCCTTTAAACTCAAGTGCATTTGATTCGGGGGTAAAAAGTCCGATTCCAAACATTGTCGCATCCATGAGTTTATTTACATTTTCGTAGAGCATACCGCTTATAGCTTCCACTGAAAGTGATGAGCTGATATCCTCGGCGATATGACTTAACAAGCGCGTGTTTTCGTAAGCCGTGCTGATCTCCCTAGTGCGTTCTTTCACCATTAGTTCGAGGTTATTGTACAGGGAGGCGTTGTCGAGTGCGATGGCTGTGTATGTTGCAAGACTTTTAATTAACTGCAGATGATAGTCGGTGTAAGCATTGGGCTTAAAACTTTGCACAGTCATAACCCCAATTTTTTTATTGTTTTGAGTAACTGGAACGTAAATAATAGATTCCGGCGCAGCACCTTGCAGCACTTTGTAATTGGTAATTTTATTTCCAACGATAAACTCTTCACTAAAGTTATTGATTACATAATCGTTCTGGCTAGTGAAACAAAGTATGGCAGGTCGCTCTGTTTTGGAAAGCGAGTAGGAATAATCATCCAGCCTCACACCATTTTCGATAACCCCGGTAAAAACAACTTCGTTTTTTCTGGCATCGTAAATTCCGATACCAAACACGGTGGCGTCCATTAATTTATTTACACTGTTGTAAACCTTGCTAATAATTTCTTCAATAGAAAAAGTGCTCGAAATCTCTTTACCGATCATACTTACAAGGCGGGTATTCTCGTAAGTTTTTTCGATTTCTTCTTTTTTATTTACCACATCAATTGTTCGCTCCTTCACCTTATCTTCCATGTATTCGTATAGGTAAGCATTTTCGAGTGCAATTGCGGTGTAAGTAGCGAGGGTTTTTAAAATTTCAAGGTGGTAGGGCTGATAGGCAAATTTCTTAAAACTTTGAACCGTTATTACGCCCACAAGTTTTTCTCCAATCATCATCGGCGTAAATAATAGTGATTCGGGCATATCACCTTTAACGACTTTTATTTGGTTAACATATTTTTTGTATTCAACTTCATTATCATTGAGGTAAATATCCCTTTTGTTTTTAATACACCAAACGGTATAGTTGTCATCGTCGGTCAATGGCACAAGAATAGGTTCTTCCATCACACCGTTCTCCATCTCGAATTTATACTCAACCGCGTTAATTTCGGGACGGTAGATCCTCACGCCAAAACACGCAGCATCCATTATCTCGTTAACCGACTCATATAACTTTTTAAAGATCTTCCCAATATTTAAACTGGCCGTGATCTCCTTGCCGATTTCACTTAACTTTTTATTGGCTCTATAAGTTCGTTCGATTTGTTCTTTGCTTTCTACAAGTTCTTTAGTTCGATCCTTGACCATCGCCTCCTGTTCTTCGTACAGTTTAGCGTTTTCGAGGGCGATAACCGTGTAGCTGGCAAGGTTCTTAAATATATTGACCTGATATTTGGAGTAAGCATGTTTATTAAAACTTTGTACAGTCATAACGCCCAGCAACACGTTGTGGTGACTAAGCGGCAAATAAATAAGTGATTCAACGCGCCTGCCTACTTTTGGTGGGCTTTTATTGACTATGATCTCATTGATCTCGTTTTCAAAATCGTTTATGACAATCTCGCGCGACTGATTAAAACAGATGGCGGTTAAACGGGTTTCATCGTCGAGGTTATAAGTAAGGTTTTCAAACCTGTCCTTTTGTTCAAGATATAAAGGATATGTAATTGTGTTTTTTTCTTTGTCAAAAAGGCCTATGCCAAAGCCTGGCGCATCCATTAGCTCGTTTACGCTTTGGTAAACTGTGTTCACAATGTTGGCAACAGATAGGTTAGAAATGATTTTCTGGCCAACTTCACCCATCAACTCTATACTTTCAGAAAAATTCTCAAGCTCGCGCGCACGTTCCTCAAGAATCGCCTTTTCGGCCAGTGATTGAACCATTTTATTCTGAAGTTCAAGACTCTTTGATAGCTGTTCGCTGCGGTGGGTTCTTACTTCTTCTTTCGCTTGGTGGAAACTTTTGTAATATTTATAGGCGTCTTCATATTTGTGTTTTTCGCTGTAAAGCTCTGCAAGTTTTTCGCTTGCTTGGTAAACGCCTTCTTTGTTACCGATTTTAGTCGCCATTTTAAAAGCGTCAATCAAATGTTTAATAGCACGGTCAGGATCCGATTTTAACGCATATAGTTTTCCTACGTTGGTTAGGGTGGTTGTAATTCCAAATTTAAAATCCATTTCCAGCCTTATCTTCAGGCTTTCTTCATAACAAGAAAGCGCCATTTCGAATTGTTTTAAACCAGCGTAGGTTCTTCCCAAACCATCTAGTGCAAAGGCATGCACCTGAGGCGAACCATCGAGTTCAACAATCAAAGCGATACATTTGTTATAATAAGCGAGAGCTTTTTCGTAATTACCCTGGTTATAAAAAGTTTCTCCAAGACCATCCTGAACTTTCATCAAAATTTCTTTGGCCTCGTGCTTGTTGCAGATTGCTTGGCTCTCAAGCAACACTTCAAGGGCTTTATCGTTTTGTTCGATCGTGTAATAAACTGCGCCCATGCCGTTTAATGCGTCGGCTTTCCCTACCTCGTGGCCAGCAAATTCATTTAAATCGTAACACCTTTTATAATATTTGACCGCTGTATCGTAGTCTGATAAATAAAAGAAATTGGCACCGAGGTAATAGGTGGTTTCCGCTTCATTCAAAACATCTTGAATGCCATTGAAAATTCGAATGGCATCAAAACAATAAGCGGCGGCTTCCTCATTTTTTGAGATCCAAACGTGGCAGGCACCCAAAGTTTTTTTTGCGACCCCAATCCCTTTGAAATAATCAAACTCGAGAGATTTTTTTAAGGCCTCAGTTGCGATTTCTATAGACTTAGCCGCATCTTTCCTGTTCAACAGCCATGCCTCGCGGTTTAAACAGTCAATTTCTTGTGTGCTTTTATCGATCAATTGTTGTTTCACACCAAATGTAAAAGCGTTAAATCTAATATATTTAATTTAAATTGACAATACGCAAGAAACGCCAAGCCTCAATTATTCGATGAAAATGTCAAATGGCAATCTGGTTTGAATTCCCTTTAAGGATATAATATTTTGCAGTTGCTTAAAATAAATATAAGTAGCACCAAGGTTTCGTTGAATGATGCGTGTTTCCAACTCAGTTTCTTTGTTTCCTAACAGAGCATCAAAAGGATTCTTTTGCTTTGGAAGTTCGACGAGTTTGTATTCTTTGAGCTTGGTTATCTTCACCGCGTATGCAATGGCGTCGTTGATACCTCCCAATTCATCAACCAAATTGATCTTAAGGGCATCTTTGCCCGTCCACACCCTACCCTGCCCAATACTATCAACATTTGCTTGTGTCATTTTCCTGCCTTCGGCCACGCGCTTCGTAAAAGTGTCGTAAACTCTTTCTACACTATTTTGAATAAACGAATACTCGAAATCGGTTGTTTTGCGCAAGCCCGAACCCACATCACTGTATTTATTGGTGTTAACAGTGTCGACTGTTATTCCGAGTTTATTTTCAAGCATTTTTTGAATATTGGGAACCAAACCGAATACGCCGATAGATCCGGTGATGGTATTCGGTTGTGCGAAGATCCAACTGGCGGCGCAACTGATATAATATCCGCCGCTTGCAGCCACATCGCCCATACTAACAATAACGGGCTTCGACTTTTTGGCAAGGAGCACTTCGCGCCAGATTACATCGCTGGCGAGGGCACTTCCACCGGGTGAATTCACGCGCAATACGATGGCTTTAATCTTATCGTCGAGTCGCGCATCTTTTATGGTCTTAGCAATCCGATCGCTTCCTATCGATTCATCGTCGCCATCACCCCCCGATATCTGCCCTAAGGCATAGATAATCGCAATTTTATCTTTAACAATTTTATCGCTTATTTTGGTTTTTGCCTCGTACTTTTGAATGTCTGCAAACTTAATTTTATCTGATTCTTTTAGGCCTGTTTTCTTTTTTAGCGCTGTAATCACTTCGTCTTCGTAAGCCAATGCATCAACAAGCTTCCCAACCGCGTCTTCAGGGTAATGAATCTCAAGGCGGTCTGCCATTCTATTAAGATCAGCCACCGGCATTTTCCGGTTTTGAGAAATACCGGTAAGCATGGTAGACCAAATACTGTTGAGGTAGGTTTCTGCCTGGTAACGACTGGCATCACTCATTTTGTCTAACAAAAAAGGTTCCACAGCACTTTTAAATTTCCCGTGCCTAAAAACTTGTACTTCTACATCAAGTTTCTCAAAAGCACGTTTGAAAAAAATTGGTCGCATTCCTAAACCTTTCCATGAAATCTCACCTTGCGGGTTTAAAAATATTTTATCGGAAACAGATGCCAGGTAATATTCAAGTTGTCCAAAATTCTCTGAATAACTGTATATAAATTTTCCAGATCGCTTAAATGCTGCTAACGCATTTCTGAGCTCTTCAACAGTAGCAAAACCGCCTTCAAGATTTTTAAAATTTAAATAAATACCTTTAATGTGTTTATCCGTTTTGGCGTAATCTATTTTTTTAAGAAGTGAATTCGTGGCCAATTGCTCATCGTCGCCAAAAGAGCCAAAGTCACCCATCCCTTTAAAAGGATTGTCCTTTTGTCTCTCGGCAATTGAACCGTTAATCTCGATTCTTAAAATCGAATTGGCCTTCGTTTTTGACAATTCTTCGTCCTTGTCTAGGTTAAATGTAGAATTGACGGTTGTTTTTACAACTCCAATAACAATAACAACCGCTAAAACAGTTGCGAGAACGATTCCGATAATTGAACCAAAAAATGCGCCAAAAAATTGTTTCATATTTAGATATTATTATTTTTTATTTATTAAGTGTATGCCTGTGGGCGGGGTATAGCCATGTTATCGTCAATGTAGATTTGTGTTTCGGAAACACGGCTATTTCGTATCTCTATTTTATTTTATATCCCGATCTTATCGGTTGCATTTTTAGGAAAGAATATTTACCAGTTATTTTTTTATACCCTAATCCTTTTTAAAGAGTGTTTGTAATGAATGTGATTGCCTATATTTACGCTTTTTTTGATTAAAATTAAACATATAACTGCATTGAAAGACAAAGATGGTATGAATGTGGCTTTTTTAAGTTTGGGCGGAAATTTAAATAGGCGTTTGGAAATTATAAAAGCCGCTACAGAAGCAATTGATCAGAATTGTGGCGCCCTGCTTGGCCGTTCTTCAATATACGAAACAGAGGCCTGGGGAAGCGATTCTCAAAAAAAATACCTCAACAGGGTTGTAAAGATTAAAACAAACCTTAGCTGTGAAGCGCTCTTAAAAAAAATTGCAATCATCGAAAAAAAGGCTGGAAGGAAACGGAAAGGCTCACAATACAGCGATAGGGTTTTAGATATCGACATACTTTTTTTTAACGACAAGATCATTCGTACATCAGATCTTACGGTGCCGCACCCTAGATTGCACCTTAGGAAATTTGTACTTGTGCCACTTGTTGAGATCGAAAAAACTTTAGTACATCCGACTTTAAAAAAAACCGTAGGCTCTTTGTTAAAAACCTGCACCGATACGCTGAATGTTTATATATTTAAAGAAGTTCAATTTCCTCGTTATGTGTGCATCGAAGGCAATATTGGATCTGGAAAATCGACTTTAGCATTGGCAATTCATAAAAAATGGAAAGCTGCTATTCTTCCAGAAGTTTTTGAAGACAATGGTCTGTTACCCCTATTTTACCAAAACCCCAAAACTTACGCGTTTTCGCTTGAATACGGTTTTTTAATGAATAGATTTCAGGAAATCAACAACCTACTCAAATCAAACGAATCAAAAATAATAAGTGACTATAGCTTTTATAAATGTCTTTATTTCGCAAAGGTCAACTTGCCGGCAAAAGAATTTTCCATTTTTAAAAAACATTTTAAAACGCTTTTAAAACTATTGCCGAAGCCTGACCTAATAGTTTATCTAAACACAAACACAGACCTGCTTTTGGCAAACATAAAAAAACGGAACAGGCCTTACGAAAAAAGTATGAAAGCATCGTACTTGTCGCTTATTGGGCAGCAATATAAACTTGGATTTAAAGAACTAAAGAAAGTAAAAAAATTAGTTATTCCGGTCATAAGTTACCACGAGGGTCTGGAAGCCGAATTGATAAATAAAGTCGAAAATTATATAGAACAAACTTTTGGCTACCAAGTTCAAAAAACCTAATTTTAACCGCTGTAAATTGCGAAATTTAATTTATTAATTTTTACCATTTTTCTAAGTATCGGTTCGTATAGCTAAGTGGGTATCATCGTGAACCGTAATTGAAAAATAAAATTCCAAATCATAAAAAATAGAGTGCTTAAAAAATATATTTGTTTGTAAAACATACAATGCAATATTGCGCAGGATTTATTGTTTTAAAGCCTAAATACAGTTAAAAAAACCATTATATATGATCAGCAATATAACGTACTTTCGGTATTGATATAACAAGCTCTCAACTTTAAACGGCGAAACGTGAGTAGAACATCAAGAAATAGTTTATAATTTTAGAAGAATAAGCAAATGAAAACAAGTGAACTCACCTTTAAAGTAACAGTTGATGAAAATAACCTACCCCTTAAAATAGAATGGGAAGCGCCTGGTTCGGGCGAAAAAAGCGAATGCAAAAGTGTGATGATAGCGCTTTGGGATGCTAAAGAGAACAACACATTAAGAATTGATCTTTGGACGAAAGATATGATGGTGGACGAGATGAAAAAATTTTACCACCAAAACATTATGACCCTTACGGATACTTACATTCGCGCCACCGGTGATAACGCCACCGCCGATCTCATCAAAGGTATTTTAAATGATATTGGTAAAGTCACCGGCGTTACGAAGTAATTTCATTTTTATTTTGAAAAAAACTAAAGTTTACATTGCCATACTTACGGTGCTGACCAAAGTTTTCGAGTTTAGTAAGCTTCGTTCTCGGACCATGCTCTATAATCAACATTCCGTTTTCTTTTAATAACTTTTTTTCAAAAACCAATTGGTGAATCATCGGAATGTTTTCCAGTTCGTAGGGCGGATCCGCAAAAATAAGATCGTAGCTTGTTGTGGATTTTTTGAGAAAATCAAACACATCAGATTTTATAGCATTTACGTCCACTTTTAATTCTTGACTGATGCTCTTTAAAAAGGCGGCGCATTTAAAATTTTCATCTACAGAAGTAATGTTTTTACTTCCCCGCGATGCAAACTCAAGAGAGATATGGCCTGATCCACTAAAAAGATCGAGCATTTTTGTGTCGTTAAAATTAATTTTATTCACTAGAATATTAAAAAGGCCTTCTTTTGCAAAATCAGTGGTGGGCCGCACTGGGAGATCTTTAGGAAATTTGATAACCCTACCTTTTAAAGTGCCTCCTATAATTCGCATGTATGTTGGTTTAATAATGTAAAATAATAATGTTTGGGCAATTTTTCAAGCTCGCCTTGGAGAGATACTTCCCGATCATGTACGCAAAACGAAATGTGTTTAATGTACTTTTTAAGATTTTTAAGCAACGGGTCTGTAACTTTCCTCTGCCCTGCGATCGCTATTTTCACGAACAATGGATTGATGTTAAATTGTTCCATTGTGAACAACAAATAATATAAAACATCTTCGTCGTTCTGGTAATGAAAGACGTTATAAAATTGCACCGCATCGTTATTTTTGAGCAGCAATTCAATAAATCCATCATGAATGCAGATGAGCGTGTCTTTGTCAGACAAAGAATGCTGGCTGAACAAAAGATGGATGTTAACAGCGCCTGTATGCCTGACCGATGCATTGACAAAGGTTTTTTCAATATAGTTTAATAAGCCTGGCTCAATTGTGTAACAAAACTTTAAGCCTTTAATCTCATGGGAAATCGCAGTTTTTATATCTTTTAAACCTGTAGTAAATTTTAGCAAAGGTTTAACGTTATCTTCTAAAGTGAATGACTGGGGAACGAGATTAAAATCCTGATTTAAAAAAGCGACCAACACTTTATCGAATTTTTTACGGTTCAGAATATAATTCTGCACCAAAAACGCCACTTGGTCTTTTAACTGGTCTTGTTTGTTTACAGGAAGGGCGAGAGCAATATGACACAGTTCGATTATTTGCGTGAAATTCGCAGTTGAAACAGCGTAAATAAAAAAGTCGGTAGAAATTTGCAACGAAAGGAAATAGGGACCCTCGGGAACCGGCTCTTCGCGGTAAAATAGTTTAGTGATGTAGGCTTCATTCAACATTTGCAAACAAATCTAAGACATTCTTATTTTATAAAATATTTTTTTTTCTATGGATTACTTTAGGTACCTGAATAAGAAAAAAAACATAGGTTACATAGAAGTGATAGAAAATTTTGCCCCGTCGGGCGTTCCTCTCTTTGACCCTGTCACCTATGCATTCGATGTGGTTAACCTAAAAGGCCTGGCACCTTTTGATGCTCATCTTCTATCACAACTATCCTATTGTATGTGGTGAAACGTGCAAGACTTCTCTCATTTTGTTGATTCTCTTCTTTCTCAATAGCTTTTATAACGTGGTTAAACCTTCGAGCTTTCTTGCGGTTTGTTGCCCACTTTCCATCCCAATTATCTTTCCCAAGTGGTTAGTCCGGTGAACATAGTACTTAGCTATTATCAATTACCCGCTTTTTATTAAAAGAATTTAAAAATTTTAATCCTTTATTTTAATTTATCTTTAGTGATTAATGAAAAGCATAACGGCGATACACGATTTAATAAACATTATTCCTGATTACCTTCCTTTTTCGCCGAACGCCGATCAAAAAACGGCCATTGAAAAGATCTCGGCGTTTATTTTTAATCCCGACGAGCGCGCCGTTTTCATTTTGCGCGGTTATGCAGGAACAGGTAAAACAAATTTAATTTCGGCTTTCACCAGAGCCTTACCGGGTATTAAATGGCGAAGCGTTTTACTTGCGCCAACGGGTCGCGCAGCCAAGGTACTGAGCGCTTATTCGCAGCGTCCGGCTCAAACCATTCATAAAAAAATATTCAGAAAACAAATGGGGCCTTCCGGTTCGGTTATATTTTCTTTGGGCGAAAACCTACACAGAAATACTCTTTTTATAGTTGATGAGGCCTCGATGATTAGCGCCGATTCGGGCGGTGAAAGTCTTTTTAACAGCTTGCTCGAAAATTTATTCGAATATGTTTACAGTGGAGACAATTGTAAACTCATTTTAATAGGAGATACTGCGCAATTACCTCCGGTAGGAAGCGACGAAAGCCCGGCGCTCAATAAAAAATACCTGCAGGCGGCTTTTCACCTCAACATAGATTTGTTTGAACTAAAAGAGGTGGCCAGACAGCGGCTTGAAAGCGGAATTTTGCTTAACGCCACCAATTTGCGGCAAAGTATGGAGCAGGGCAAATCGGGCTTTCCAAGAATTACCTGCACCGCTGATGTCATCAATCTAAAAGGCGATGAGCTTGAAGAAACCCTCAACGCCAGTATATCAAATTTTGGAGAAGACAATACCATCATTATTACCCGCAGCAACAAACGCGCGAACCTTTTTAACCAGAGCTTTAGGAACAGGATCAAACTATACGAAGAAGATTTGTCGGGTGGCGATAAAATCATGATTGTTAAAAACAATTATTTTTGGTTGCCCGATAATAATGGAGAAGCCGGTTTTATCGCGAATGGTGATATTGCCGAGATCAGCAAAATCATGAACCGCGAAACAATTTACGGCTTTAACTTCTGCGAATGTCTGATCAAATTTTCCGACTATCCTAATTTACCCGAACAACAAGTTAAGATCATTACTGATTGTTTGTTTACAGATAGCCCCTCCTTAAGCACCGAAGAACAAAAACGGCTTTACGAGGCTGTGCTGGATGATGTAAGAGATGAACCTAACAAGGGGTTAAGACTTGCCTATTTAAAGAAAAGTCCCTATTACAACGCGCTGCAAGTGAAATTTAGCTACGCCATTACCTGCCATAAGTCGCAGGGTGGTCAGTGGCCCGTGGTTTTTATTGACCAAGGTTATTTAAAGGAAGAAAATGTAAATGAGGGTTTTTTACGCTGGTTGTACACCGCTTTAACACGGGCCACCGAAAAAGTTTACCTTATTAACTTCAACGCGCAGTTTTTTGATCCAGAACAGCGTCTTTCAACAGAACACTTTTAATAAATTGTTCGAATATATTTTTTAGTTCAACGATAAAGCAGTATTTTTAATCGGATTTAATTTAAATGAGAAAACTCTACGCATTCCTCGTACTTAGTTTCGTAGCCTATAACGCAGCTGCTCAAGGCTACGCGCGGCCAAGTGACTGGAAAAAATACCGTAAAGAAGTTTTCGTGAGCCTCGGCTCAGCAAATTTTTTAGGTGATTTGGGCGGTTCTGCAAAAGAGGGAAAAGATTATAGCCCTCGCGACCTTAATTTTTCGCAAACCCGCACAGCCTTTGGCTTTGGCGGGCGGTACAAAATTAAAAGGTGGATGAACGTTGCAGGTAGATTTAACTATCTGGTGATAAAAGGTGACGATGCTAGCTCCGAAAATCCTATTCGAAAAAACAGGAATTTAAATTTCAGGTCTAATTTGTTCGAGCTTTCCACTAGAGCCGAATTTGGGTACCAAAGCAGCCGAACTTCGGGAAACAGGTACGGCATCAAAAAAAACTATAGCGCATCTTCTAAAAACATTACCCATAATATCTTTGGTTTTGTGGGAATCGGCGTTTTTCACAATAATCCAAAAGGGAAAGACGCCAGCGGCAAATACGTGGCACTTCGTCCTTTGC
>Ga0105048_10010179_pt1 | contig 14912 bp, 11 predicted proteins | sample MAT05_FD_78382 | JGI IMG/M metagenome (GOLD analysis project Ga0105048, IMG submission 78382) | Freshwater microbial communities from Lake Fryxell liftoff mats and glacier meltwater in Antarctica - MAT-05 | ecosystem: Environmental > Aquatic > Freshwater > Ice > Liftoff microbial mat | place... | reverse complement strand
TAGGATTCATGGGCCGCATCCACTACCTCGCCGCCCGGCGTTTGACCGGCGCGACGGTCGCGGCGGTGTGCAGCCGGGACGTGGTGAAACTCGCCGGGGACTGGCGCAGCACCCGCGGGAATTTCGGCCCCGAGCCGGGGCAGGTCGATCTCGCCGGCGTCAAGACCTACGCGGCCTTCGCCGACCTACTCGCCGACCCGGACATCGACCTGATCGACATCTGCGCCGTCACCGACCAGCACGCCCCGCTCGCCGTCGCCGCCCTGAACGCCGGGAAGCACGTCCTCGTCGAGAAGGCCATCGCCCTCACCCCGGCCGACGCCGACGCCATGCTCGCCGCCGCCCGCGCCGCCGGCAAGCTCCTCATGGTCGCCCACGTACTCCCCTTCTTCCCCGAGTTCAAGTTCGCCGCCGACACGATCCGCGGGGGGCAGTACGGGAAAGTCGTCGCGGCGCACTTCAAGCGTGTGATCGCCCGCCCGGACTGGTCGGCCGACATCGCCGACGCCGCCAAGACCGGCGGGCCGGCCGTCGATCTCCACATCCACGACACCCACTTCATCGGGCTGGTGTGCGGGGTGCCGAAGGAGGTGTTCGCGGTCGGCACGGTCGCGGGCGGGGCGGTCACGTACCTCACCACGTCGTACCTGTACGGCCCCGGCGGGCCGGCCGTGACCTGTTCGAGCGGGGCACTCAGCATGCCCGGGCGGGCGTTCGCCCACGGGTACGAAATCTACCTGGAGCGGGCGACGCTCGTGTACGACTCCGGCGGGACGCCGCTCACGCTCCTCACCGCCGACGGCAAAGCCGAGCAGCCCCAACTCGCCGGCAGGGGCGACCCGCTCGCCGCCTTCGCCGACGAACTGCAAGCGGCCATGGACGGCGTGGCCGCCGGCAAGGAACCCGACCTGCTCAGCGGCCGCCTCGCCCGCGACGCGCTGGTGTTGTGCCACCGCGAATGCGAGTCGGTGAAGACGGGCCGGCCCGTGGCAGTCGGGTGAGGGGGTTATGCGCCGAAGCGGAAGTGCAATACGTCGCCGTCCTGCACCGCGTACTCCTTACCTTCCAGGCGGAAGCGCCCCGCCTTCTTCGCCCCGGCCTCGCCGCCGTGCTCGACGTAGTCGCCGTACCCGATCGTCTCGGCCCGGATGAACCCGCGCTCGAAGTCGCTGTGGATCACCCCGGCGGCTTGCGGGGCGAGGCTGCCGACCGGGACCGTCCAAGCCCGCGCTTCCTTCGGCCCGAGGGTAAAGAAGGTGATGAGGTCGAGCAGTCGGTAGCCGGCGCGGACGACCCGCGACAGCCCGGTCTCGGCCAGCCCGAGCGAGGCGAGGAACTCGGCCTTATCCGCGGCGCTCGGGAGGAGTGAGATTTCCGCCTCGATCCGGGCGGAGACGACGACGCACGGCGCGCCGCGGGCGGCGGCCATCGCCTCGGCCGTCGCCGACAGCGCGTTCCCGCCGGCCGCGGCCGCCTCGTCCACGTTGCACACGAACATCACCGGCTTGGCGGTCAAGAGTTGGAGCAGGTCGAGTTGGCGCTTCTCGCCGGCGTCGCGGCACGCCACCGTCCGGGCCGGCTTGCCGTCGGAGACGGCCTTGAGGGCGCGCTCCATCAGCGGGGCGAGTTCCGCGGCGTCCTTGTCCCCGCCCTTCGCCTTCTTCTGGACGCCCGGTAGCCGCTTCTCCAGGCTCTCCAAGTCGGCGAGCATCAATTCCGTCTCGACGATTTCGGCGTCGCGGAGCGGGTCCACCCCGCCCTCGACGTGGACCACGTCGCTTTCCTCGAAGCAGCGCAACACGTACAGGATCGCGTCCACCTCGCGGATGTGCGAGAGGAATTTGTTCCCCAGACCCTCGCCCTTGCTCGCCCCGCGGACGAGGCCGGCGATGTCCACGAACTCGAGCTGCGTCGGGATGATGGCGGCCGAGGTGGCGATGGCGGCGAGGGTCTCCAGCCGGGCGTCCGGCACCTGGACGCGGCCGACGTTCGGCTCGATCGTGCAGAAGGGGTAGTTCGCCGCCTCCGCCTGCATGGTCGAGAGGAGGGCGTTGAAGAGGGTGGATTTGCCGACGTTCGGCAGGCCGACGATCCCGCACCGAAATCCCATCACCGACCCCCGCACGCGGTCGGCCGCGGCGAACGCCCGCGGCCCTGGAAGGACCGAGATACGCCCCCGCCCCGGCCGCGGCCATCCCCGCCGGCCGTCACTTGCCGAGCGCGGCGTCCTTGCGGGTGTCGTGGAAGAACACCTCGGCGGGGACGACCTCCTCAGACCCGCCCGGCGGCACCCACGTCAGCTTGATGCGGTGCCGGTTGGTGTTCACACTGGCGAACTCGACCACGACCGCGGCCGGGCGGTCGGTGAAGATGACGGTGCCGTCGAGCGGCTTCCCGGCCTTCGTGAGCGTGTCGATCACGGTCTTCCCGTTCACCCGCACCCGAATTTGCTCGGCGATCTTCGGGTCGGTCACGGCGGCGAGCTTGTAGCGCCCGGCCCGGGGGGCGACGATCATGCCGGTCCACTTCACCCCGAGTTTGGTGGACCGGCCCAGGCCGGTGTCGGAGAATTCGCCGGCGGAGAAGTCGATGGTGGCGTCGAGCCGGGCCTTCTTCCCCTTGAGGACGGCCGGCACCTCGGCCGTGAACTCGGCGACGACGCCGGGCCGGAAGGTGGTGCCGGCCGCGACGAACCCGGCCCGCTCCTCGGCCCGCGTCTTGTTGAACCCGCTCAGGCCGGTCGCGGCCCGGGCGTACCAGTGGCGGGCGCGGGCCTCGGCGGGCGGCTTGTCGGCGGCGGGGGCGGCCTGGGCGTAGTCCCACCAGGTGTCGGCGACCTTGATGTCCGGCACGCCGGTACGGGGGACGGCGGCGTCGGCCTCCGCGGCCGCCTTGAGCGCGGCGTCACCCCCCTTCACCAGATGCTTCAATCCGTCGTCCCACCGCCCCTGGGTGAAGCACCGGTACTTGCCGACGGCGAGGTTCGCGGCCGCGTCGTCCGGGGTCGTCTTCAGCGTTTCGAGGGCCGGGGCGAGGGCCGCGAACGCCTCGTCCGCCTTCCGCGCCTGGGCGAGGCGGAAGTCGGCTTCCTCGATCACCGCGGCGGCGACCCCGCCCTTGCGTGCGGCGGCGGCGGCCACCGTGGCGAACTTGATCGCCGCCGCGTAGTCGTCCCCGCCGACGGCCTCGTCGGACTCGACGAGCGCCAGTTCGGCGACCGCGCGAAGAGCCGCGGTACTCCCGGCCGTCCCCGCGACCTTTTCCAGTGTGGCGAGTTTGAGCCGGTCGCCGTCCACCTCGTACCACTTCGCCAGCCCGTCGATGCCCAGCAGCGCGGTCGTCGCGTCGGACCCCTCGACGGCCAGCGCCGTCACGTCGCGGAGCATGACGTACCGGGCGGCGGGGTCGTCGGTCGTCTGCTCGGCGAGGGCGAGGAGCTTGTCCGCGAGCGCCTTCTTCTCGGCCGGTAGCTTCTTCGCGTACTCGTCCTTCAAGATGTTGCGGATGCTCGTTTCCGCCTTCGCCAGCGCCGCCTCGGGCGGCACCGCCGGGCGGGTCGGGGTCTGCGGCTTCGGCACCGGATCGGCGTCTTTCGGCTTCGGCGTCGCCGCGACCATTTCCGCGGCCAGTGGGTAAACGGCGAGTTCTTTCTTCACCCGGTTGTACGCCATGACCGACCGCAGGTCGGGACTGATTTCGAGGTGGCCGAGGTCGTTCGCGTTGGCGTCCAGTCGCGTTCGACCGAGCGTCCGACCCGTCCCGGATTCGACCACGACGGCCGTCAGGTGGGGCTGCCGGTCGGTGAAGCCGACCTGGAAGTACGCGACGGTCAGCCCGTCGCGGCTCAGCGTCGCCTCGTTGCGACTACCGGGGAAGGTGCGAACGACCTGACCCGTCTTCGCGTCCAACAGGTGCATCCCGAATGCTGCCGGTGGCGGCGTCAACGGCCCGAAGTAGAGAAGATACTCCCCCTCGGACGGGTGCCCCGGGAGTAACGACTGCATTGGGGTCGGTCCCGTCGTCCATTCCGCCTCGGTCGTGCCGCCGGGCAATTTCACCCGCTTCAGCTTCCCCGTCGTTTCGGCGATCACGAGGCTCGACGAGTCGGCGGAGAACGCGGCCGCCCCCGTCCGCCATTCCCCGGACAGCACGGGCTTCTCGGTGACGATATCGACCACCCGGTACGGGGCCGGCTCGTACTCGCCCGCTTGGTTCATCGGACCCGGCTTGTACCGGCCTTGATACCCGACGAAGACGTACCGGCCGCTCGGCGAGACGGCGAACGTCCGGGCGGCCGCCGGAATGCCCTCCGGCGGGGCGGGGATCGATTCCGGCCGGATGAGCGGGCCGATCGGTTCCCCGGTCTTCCCGTCCCAGAGTAACGGGGGGTTCGGGCCGAAGGCCGCGGTCGCAATCCGGTCTCGGTCGAGAACGGCAATCCAACGGAGCGGGTTGCGCTCCGGCTCGCCCTTGAAAACGAGGCCCGGCTTGCCGGACCTTGCGTCGAACGCCTCGACTCGGCCGACCGTCGGGGAGTGGACGTAGAGGGTCTGGCCGTCGGGCGAGAAGAAAGCCCGGATGAACTCCCCTGTGCCGATCGCCTTGGCCCACCGCGGCGCGGCCGCGTCCGGCGGCGGGACGACCGGGGGTGGGTCGGTGGGCTTCGGCGGTTCGACGGCGACGAGCAACCGCGGCAGGTCGAGCGCCACGACCTGACGGGACGCCCCGCGGCCGAACACCAGCGCCGAATTGTCCGGGGTGAAGGCCGCCGAGACGACGTCCACGTTCCCGATGGTGCTCAGCGGATACCGCCCGACGAGCCGGCCGGCGGCGAGGTCAATGACTTCGAAGTGGCTGGTCCGGTCGGTCGCCGCGGCGGGCGGGAACGACGGCAATGCCACCAGCCGGCCGTCGCGGGACATCGCCCCGCGGAAGCCGCGGAAGCGGTCCGGGAACGCGACGAGCGTACGGCCGGTCCGGGCGTCGAGGAGGCGGGTCGGATCGACGCCGCCGCCGTACAGCACCCGCAGCCCGTCGTAGGAAACCGCCAGCGCCCGGCCGCCCCGGCCGGCGTTCAGCGGGACGTCCGCCTCCGTCGTCCCGTCGGCGAGTTTGACCGTCACGAACCGGGTCGCGTCGGCGACCAGGAGGAAACTCCCGTCCGGGGTGAACCGCAGCGTCGGGGTGGTCACGTCGAACGCGGCCAGCTCGCGGCCAGTCTTCGCGTCGAACACTGCGATCCGCCCCACCTCGTTGACTTTAGTCTTCGTCAGCGCGGGGTAACCGGTTACGACGTACCGGCCGCCTGGCGACACCTCGAAAATCCGGGCCACCCGGCCGGCCGGCGGCGTCCCGACCGGAATCTTGCCCAGGCTTTTCCCGGTGTTCGGATTCCAAACGAACGCGACCGGCTGGTCCTGGTGCCACGACGCGACGTTCCCGTCCGCCAGGAAGTTGCACTCGACCGCCGTGGTCATCCCGTCCGTGAACGTCGCGCCGAGCCTCCCGGTCGCGGCCGCGAACACACTCAACCGGGGCGAAGCGGCCTCCCGCACCACGACCGACGCCCCGTCCGGGGAGACCTCCACAAACGGAATCGCGGCGGCCGTCGACTCCCAACGGACGGCCAGCGTCGGCGCACCGGCCGGGTCGAGCGCCAGATTTCCACCAACCAAGGGCGTGTCCGGAGGCTTGGGCGGCTCCGGATCGGGCGGCGGCACAACCGGGTCCGACGGCTTTGCCTTCTCCTTGTCGGTCGGCTTCGGCTTCGGCTTCGGCTTGTCGGAGTCGTCCGGGTCGTCCGTGTTCTTCTGCGCGATCTCGTCTTTCTTCTTCCCGCCGGACATCACGACCGCCGTCACAATCCCACCGATGAGTAGCACCGCCGCGCCGATGGCGAGCGGGAGAACCGGGGACTTCTTCTTGGCGGCCACGCGCGGCTTCGGTCGCGGCCGCTTCTCGGCCGGTTCGTCCAGTTCGTCGAACGCCGTCGCCGGCGACGGCGCGGGGGCGTTGACGAGTTCGACCTCGGTCGCCTCCGCCGCGTTCCCCCCGAGCGCGGCGGCGGGCGGGGCGGTCAGGCCGAGGGCGTTCGCCACGGCCGCGGCGTGGGCGGCCGAGAGCGGGACCGGGACGCCGTCCGGGGCGAGCAGGTCGAGCCACGGCGTCTGCGGCAACGACTTGCCGCACGCCAGCACCAACTGCCCGACCAGCGATTGCAGCTCCGGGTGCCCGGTCCGCCACAGTTCCTTGACGAGCTCGGACGCGGCCGGGGCGCGAAAGTCGTCCTCGGTAAATAGCAGGTTATCGCCGGTGTCGTACCGCTCCCACAGGGTCGGGCCGAGGACCGCAAGCCCCTTCAAGGCGGTGGCGATGACGAGGTGGGGGAAGCGGTCCAGGTCCGGCGAGTAGACCGCCTTCCCCGCCCGGCCCGGGTGCTGGAAGTTCGGGTGCCCGCTCTCCCCGGACGGCGTGTTCCCGAGGGCCGGGACGTACATGCCGTCGTAGTCGATGAGTTTCAGCCCGAACGTGCCCGGCTTGGCCCCGGGGACGAGGAGGACGTTGCCGTGCTGGAGGTCGGCGTGGGCGACGCCGGCGTCGCGCAGCCGCTTGCAGAGCCGCGCCCACATCAGCCCGAGGGCGTCGAGCGCCCGCGGGTTCCCGGCCTGCTCGCGCACGACCTGGTTGAGCAACAGCCCGTCCACCCACTCCATTTTGAGGGCCGGGTACCACTCGCCGCGGACCCGCACCCCCTCGGCGTGGAAGCTGAACCCGATGGTGAACGGCAGGCCGGCCGCGGCGAGCGCGTCGGCGAGCTTGGCGTAACGGTGTTCCAGCCCCGTGACCGGGCGGGTGAAGCACTTCAGCGCCCAGTCGCGGCCGTCGGCGGCCCGGACCTGGTACACGTCGGCGAAGTTCCCGGACCGGGGCAGTGGGAGGCCCGTCGGCCCCACGACCGCCTGCCCGCCCTTGAGGTCGGGGTCGGCGAACGCGGAGAACGGGTTCTGCACCGCCTCGTTGAAGTCCTGCGGCATCGGCCAGTTCATCGCGGCGGCTCCGGCGGGACGGGGACGAGGACGGCGAGGACGGAGGCGTCGTCCTTGAACTCGTCGCTCAAGCTGCGTAATGAGTCTAACAATCTTTCGGCCCGGCCGGAAGCCACGCTGTCGCGGGCGGCGGCGACGACCGGGTCGCGGCCCGGCGGGGGGCGGCGGTCGAGCAGGTACTTGGCCACGGCGTCGGAGGCGAGCAGGAACAGGTCGCCCGGCGACGCCCACCCCGCCAGCCACTCGGGGGCCGGGCAGTCCCGGTCGGCGGCGCTCGGGACGAGCGGCGGGCGGGTGCCGAAGGCGGCCGCCGACGTGACCGGGAAGGCGACCTCGAACGCCTCCGCGCGGACGACGAACAGGCAGCTGTCGCCGACGGCCACGGCCTTCCACGACACCCCCAGGCGGTGTTCGGACGCCCGGAACTCGACCCCGATCAGGGTGGCGAACGACCCCTGCTCCTGCTTCTCCGCGGCGTACCACGCGGCGGCCCCGGCGACCGGCGGGGGGGTCCAGGTGCGGCGCACGTCGGCCAGCCAGTCCGGGAAGTCGGGCGGGGTCGGCGGGCGGCGGGCGTAGGCGGTCGCCAGGTGGGTCGCCCACCCGCCCGACTGCCACCCCTCGGTCGCGCCGTCGGCGACCGCGTACCGCATCCGGCCCGGGTTGGCGGCGCAGGCGTCCTCGTTCTCGGCCGCCCGGTGGCCGGCCTTCGGGACCGACGCGGACACCCACGGGAGGGGGGCGGGGGGCATGGGGCGGCTCAGCGCGGGGCGGTAGAGATGGACACTCGGGTGCCGATGTCGAGGAACCGGACGACGGCCGCCGGGTCGGCGTTGTACACCACCCCGCGGGCACCGGGGGCGACCGCGAACCCTTCGGCCCGGGCCGCCTCCCACATCCGCGGCGGCAGCTCGCTCGACATCCGGAACAGGAGCTTCGAGTAGTCGTCCGCCAGTTTCGCCTCGTCCGCGACGAAGTGGATCGCGGCCCCCGGGGTGGCGGACAGGAGGAGGTTGAAGACGAGGGCGTTGCCGTCCTTGGTCCCCATCCCGCGGATGCGGCGGGCGGTCTGCTGCGGGTTGCCGTCGCTCGGCATCCCGTCGGTCAGGTTCAACACGATCGGCGGGTAGGCAGCGGGGTGGGCGTCGATGAATCCTTTCACCGCCAGCCCGGCGGCCGCGAACGCCTCGCACATCGGCGTCTTCCCGCTCGCCTCCGGGTCGAACCAGACGGGGAACTTGATCGTCTGCTCGACCACCCCGCCGGCCCCGTCCGGGAGGAACTTCTTGCGCGTTTCGAGCCGCAGCGGGTGGTTCCCGAGCTTGCTGATCGGCATGAGGATGTCGTAGGGGAGTTCGCCCCCCAGCCCGGCCTTGAGCGTGCCGCCGTACCCGATCACCCCGACCAGAAAGTAGTCGCGGACGCCGTCGGCCTTGGCCGACCGGAGGACGAGGTTCTGGAGGAGCCGGTTGACCGCGTCGGCGACCATCCCGGCTTTCGTCTGGTCGGCCATGCCGACGAACGGCTCGCCCATCGAACTCGACTGGTCGATGAGGAGCAGGATGCACGCCGGGTTGGTGCGGCTGATCTGCGCGGAGTACGGCATAACCCCCTCGGGACCGCGGGCGTCTGCCCCCCTTTGTTACACGATCCGGCCGGCCGCGACCAGCAGAGTTGGTCCGACCGTGACACCCGCGTGACACATCGCCCGCGGGAACGCGAACCGCCCCGGACGGCCGGGGCGGGGGAGCGGCCGGGGGCGGGCGGCGTTACTTCTTGAGGATGTCTTCCGCGGGTTCGGGGGTCGGCAGGGCACCGCCGGCGTACTCCACGCGCCGCCCGGCCTCGGTCTGGGCCTTGGACTTGATCCGCTCGGGGGCGACCGACTTCATCGTGGCGAGCGAACCGACGAAGTCGGTCCACGGCACGACCCCGTGTGCCGCCGCCCAGGACCGGGAACTACGCTGGTACGCCTTGGCCAGCCCCCACGTTTCGAGCGACCGCATCTCCTGTTGAGTCGGGAGGCCGAGCCAGACGAAGATGCCGAAAGACTTGTCCCCCTCCCAGTCGTAATTGTCCACCACCCACGACTTCCACTCGACGACGCTCAGGTCGAACTCGACCGGGCCGGAGGTCGGGTCGGCGGGGACGGTCTTCTGCCGGACGCGGATGCGGACCCGCGACTGTATAGCCGAGCCGTAGTACTCGAGGTTGTCGTCCGTCGTCCCAGCGGACGAGATCCCCGACTGGTATTCGAGGATGATTTCGATTTCCGGCGGCGTCAGTTTCCCACCGGTCGTCGGGTAGCCATTCCGTCCGAGCCACACGGCCGCCGCTTCCATCGGGGCGAACTTGAGCTTGCCGCGCATTTTCTCGATGTGTGCGGCTTCGGACTGCTTCCGGACCTTCTCCACCTTCCCGGCCGGGATTTCCACGAAAGTCCCGGAGCCGTCGAGGTAGTGGTCGAGGGCCTTGACCGCGCCGTCGTACAAGCCGGTCCGTGCCGCATACCCGCGCCATTCGAGGATGCGCTGCCCCACGCTGGCGACCGGATTCGGAAGGCGATTGGTGGTACAAACGGACACGGGGGCGGGGGACAGGGTGCGGGCCGTCGTCCCCTCGTCCAGACAGTCGGTGTGCGTTGTCGAACCGGGCTTGCGTTGACCGGGCATCGCGCGTACTCCCGACGGGGTTACTTCTTCTCGACCTTCGCCTTCACGTCCACCGGGGCGGTGCCGATTAGCTTGCCGGCCTTCTCGGACACCGTGTTGGCGAGCAGCCCGCTCGGGTCGCACCCGGACGAGATGGCGACGATCTTCCCGCCCTTGCCGATCAGGAAATTCGACGGCATCGTCTTGGTCTGGAAGGTGGTCCAGCTCTCGCCCTTCGGGTCCACCGCGTAGCGCACGTCGAGCTTCTTCTCGGCGGCGTACTTGGCCATCTTGGTGTCGGCCTCCTTGAACACGAACAGGCTGGTCAGCCCCTGCCCCTTGTACGCCTCGTTGATCTGTTGGAAGTACGCCAACTCCTTGTCGCACCCCGAACACCCGCAGGTGAGGCGGACGAGGACCGGCCCCTTGGCGGTCAGCTCGGCGAGGTCCACGATCTTGCCGGCCGAATCGGTAATCTTGAACGCCGGGGCGGCCTGGCCGACGGCGACCTTCGGGGCCGGGGCGGGGTCGGCGGCGCTGCCGGCGTCGGCGAGGGCGAAGAGTGCGATTGCGAAGGCAAGGGGGCGGAACACGGGACACCTCGAAGTGCGGGCGGGGGGTGGGATCGGGCAGGAAAGAACAGCGTAACACGGCCGGAGGGCGGGATGCCAGAGAAATCGCCGGCCGCGCCGCCCCGCGAACTACCCCGCCGGCGGCGGGCGCGGCTAGAATAGTCGTGGCGAACAGACCGCCCCACGAAAGTCGAGTCGCGGGAGTTGCGAGACATGGCGAAGAAGAAGGCCGGGAAGAAATCCGAACTGCGCGTCGGCGGTATCGTCGCCGTCGGTCTGGACAATCAGGACGATCACCGGCGCATCACCCGGACGGAGGAAATGCTCCTCCTCGGCGGGTCGGCCGAGACGCACGAGCGCATGCAGGAGACGGCCATCCGGTTCAGCGAGGAATTGGAGAAGTGCGGCAAGACACTGCCGGAGGCGACCGTCCGCGAGGCCGTCGAGATGCTCCGTGAAGCGGTCGAACGGACCGGGCGCTGACGTTGGTCGCGCACATCCCCGAAATCTCCGCCTTCAGCCCGCGAATCCCCTCTTGAAACCCCGCCGCCGGTCCGCGGGTATGTCACGGCAGAGGGTCGCCCGTGTCCGACGCCGCGCTCGTCCGTCGGTGCCTGAGCGGCGACCCGGCCGCCGCCCGGGAACTGGTCGAGCGCTTCCAGCCGGACGTGTACGGGCTGTGCGTCCGCCTGCTCGCCCACCGCCACGACGCCGAGGACGTGGCCCAGGAAGTCTTCCTACGGGTGTTCCGCAGCCTCGCCCGGTGGGACGCCGGCCGGCCGCTCCGCCCGTGGGTACTCGGCATCGCGGTGAATCGCTGCCGGACGTGGGCCGGGCGGCGGGCGAAGGGGCCGGAACTCGCCGACTACCTGCACGAGACGCCCGACCACCGGCCGGCCGACGACTCGACCGAACTGGCCCGCGAGCTCCGCGCCGCGGTGGACGACCTCCGCCCCGACTACCGCACGGTGTTCGTGCTGTTCCACGAGCGGGGGCAGTCTTACGAGGAGATCGCCGAGGTGGTCGGGCGGCCGGTCGGCACCGTCAAGACGTGGCTGCACCGCGCCCGCCTCGAACTCCTCGACCGCCTCCGCGCCCGCGGCTTCGCCCTCGACGACGTGACGCCGGCACCCCGCCCGGCCCGGACCCACCCGACATGACGCCCACCCCGCGCGAACTCCCGGCCGACGACGACACCCCGCCCGCTTGCGCCCCGACGGTCGCGCGCGTCCAGGCCGTCCTCGACGGCGACGCCCCGCCCGACGCGCTCGCGGCCGACCCGCACGCGGCGGCGTGCGCGACGTGCCGCGGCCGCACCCGCGCCGCGCGACTCATGCTGGCGGCGCTCGCCGCGCCTCCGCCGGCTGACACCGTTCCTCTCGGGTTGACGAGTTCGATCCTCGCCGGCGTCCGCGCCGACCGGCGGGCGCGGGTGCGGCGGTGGGCGTTCGCGGCGGGCGGGCTGGCCGCGGCCGTCCTCGTCGCCGCGTGGTTGTTGGCGCGCACCCCGCACGCGCCGGGAGTCGCCCTCGAACAACCCGCCCCGATCCCGGCACCCGCACCAACTCCGCCCCCGCCGCTCCGCATTACCGACGAGATGGCGAAGGCGGGCGACGCGCTGCGGGATTCGACCGCCACGATCACCGGCCCGATCGCGGACACGTCGAAGTTATTCGCGGCGTTCACGGACGCGATGCCCGCCGCGAATCCGGCCCCCGTCGCGCCCGCCGTGGACCCGCTGAGGGCGTCGCTCGCGGACCTGCCCGACGCGGCCCGGAGCGGGCTGGAGCCGGTCACGGGGACGGCGCAGAAGGCGTTCCATCGCCTCCTACTCGATGTGGGCGCGTTCCAGCCCGGCAAGCCGAAGTCGTGACGAGTTGCGCCGCCCGTGGTTGTTTCGGATTTGTGGCACGGGTCTCCAGACCTGTGTAGCTCGCACAGGTCTGGAGACCCGTGCCACAAGAAGTCAAGCTGTCTGGATTCGGGTGTGTGTTCGACACTCGGCCCACGAGATTTATCAGATGACCCGCACGCCGTCGGCCCGCGTCGTCGCCCTCCTCGCCGTCGCGTTCGCCGCGACCCCGGCCGCCGCCGCCGCGCCGACCGACGACGTGCTGCGCGTCGCCCCGCCGGACGCCGCCCTCGTGCTGCTCGTGCGCGACGCCCGCGGCCACGCCGACGCGGTCGCCGGGTCGCCGTTCGCCGCGTGGTTCCCGGCGTCGGCGCTCGGCAAGCAACTCCTCGCGGCGGGGGACGTGCGGCGGCTCCGCGAGGCCGCGGCCCCCGTCCTCGTCGCCCTCGGCGTCACCCCGGAAGAACTCCTGAACAACGTGTTCGGCGACGCCGTCGCCTTCGCCTACACGCCCGCCGCGCCCGCCGACCCGGCGGGCGAGCGGGCGCTGCTACTCGTCCGCCCCCGCAAGCCGGAGACGCTCGCCAAACTCATCGACCGCCTGAACGAGATTCAGACCGGGAACGGCGAGGTCAAGGCCGTCGTCCGACGCGAGCACCTGGGCGAGCCGTACTTCGAGCGGCAGAAGGCGGGCGGCGGGGCGGAGTTCTACGCCTTCCGCGGGCCGGTGTTCGCGTACTCGGGCAGCGAGGCCGACGTGCGGGCGGTCGTCGGGCGCGACAAGACCGCGCCGCCGGTCGCCGACAAAGCACCCGAACTCGCCGCGAAGATGGCCAGGCTCGGCGTCGCCGACGCCCTCGCGGTGCTGCTGGTTAACCCCCGCCCGTTCGACGCCGAATTCCGGGCCAAGACGGCCGCCGCGAAGCCGGACGAGGAGCCATTCCTGCGCCAATTCGCCGAGGCGTGGGCGGCGCTCGACGCGGCGGCGCTGTACGTCGCGGTCGGGGCCGACGCCGAGGTCGGGGTCGCACTCGACTTCCGCCCCACCGCCCTCCCGCAGACAGCCCGCGCCTGGCTGACCGGCGACCGCCCCGCGTCCGCCCTCTGGCCGGCGGTCCCGGCCGACGCCCTGGTCGCCGTCGCCGCCCGGTTCCGCGCCGCCGACTTGCTCGATACGGTGCGTGCGGTGCTGCCCGTTCGCGGGAAGGCGGCGCTCGACGCCTCCCTCGCCGACACCCTCGGCCCGGTCGTCGGCCGCGACCGCCTGCCGCTCGTCCTCGACGCCCTCGGCCCCGACTGGGCGCTCTGGCTGGAACCGCCCGTCGCCGGGAGCGGCCCGCTCCCCGCGGCCGTCGGCGTCGTGCGGGTGAAGGCAGCCGGCCCGCGGGCCAAGGAGACGCAGCGGGCGATGGAACGGGCGGTCGGATTCGGGTTCCAGGCCGCGCGGGTGGCGTACAACGCCACGCACGCCGACCAAATCGAGTTGCTAGAGACGCCGGACGGCGACGCGGTCGTCACGTCGCTCGTCGGCGCGAAGGCGTTCCCGCCGGGCGTGCAGCCGGCGTTCGCGTTCAAGGCCGGGTATCTGGTGGTGGCGAGTACGTCCGCCGCGGTCGAACGGTTCCGCCCCCCGACCGGCGACGCGAAGGGGGGCGAAGCGGTCGCGGCGCGCGTCTCCGGCCCGGCGATCCGGGAATACGTGCGGACGCACCGCGACGCGATCGCCGAAATGCTCGCGGCGGCCGGGCGCGGCGAGAAGGCGGACGTGGCGAAGCAATTCGACCAGTTCGCCGCGGTCCTCGAACCCGTCGAGCGAATGGAAATCCTCATCCGCGGAAGTGAGTCGGGGGTGCGGGTGGCGGTGCGGGTGAAGTTGGTGAAGCCGTTGAAGTGACAGCTGGGCGAAGCCCACCCATTGCGATGGGTAGGCTCTAGAGCTGGGGCAGCGGGAACCGCCCATTGCTCTCCGGCGTCGGCGGCGGGGCCGCACACTTCCCGCACCCCGACGCGCACCCGCCCGCCTTCCCCCCGGCCCACGCCCGCCACCACGACCGCACGACGTAGCCCGCCGCCAGCCCGACTACCGCCAGCGCCGCCGCCAGTTGCACCTCGAAAGTCATCGCCATTCCCCCGTCACGCCGCGTCAATAACGAGCCGCCCCACCTGGAACGCGACCAGCGCCCCGACGTAGGCGAGGGCCGTCATGTACGCGAACGTGAACGCCGGCCACGCCCACGAGCGGGTCTCCCGGCGGATGACCGCGAGCGTCGAGGCGCACTGCATGCACAACGCGAAGAACACCATCACCGACACCGCGACCGCCGGGGCGTACCGCCCCTGCTGCTTCCGCCACTCGGCCCGCACCGCGTCCTTCAACCCCGCCGCCTTCTCGTCGCCGTCGTCGCCGACCGCCTTCGCGTCCACCTCGCCCACGTCGTAGATCATCCCGAGCGTGCCGACGATCACCTCGCGGGCCGGGAAGCTGGCGACCACCGCCATCCCGATCCGCCAGTCCCACCCCAGCGGCGCGAACGCCGGTTCCAGTGCCACGCCGGCCCGGCCGAGGTAACTGCCGCGCTTCCAGGCACCGTCGAGCGCGTTCACTCCGGCTTCGTCGTCCGCCTCCTTCGCCGCCGCGATGCGGTCGTCGTAGGGCACGCCGCTCGCGTCGGTGTGGGGGAAGTAGAGCAGCGCCCAGACGAGGATCATCGACGCGAGGATGACCGTACCCGCCCGCCGGACGAAGGCGTACCCGGCCTCGACCACCCGCCGCACCACGCCGCGCGCGGTC